>Ga0206968_10360_pt1 | contig 9557 bp, 6 predicted proteins | sample Alteio_BWOrgHeat_22_FD_153254 | JGI IMG/M metagenome (GOLD analysis project Ga0206968, IMG submission 153254) | Enriched cells from forest soil in Barre Woods Harvard Forest LTER site, Petersham, Massachusetts, United States -... | ecosystem: Environmental > Terrestrial > Soil > Temperate forest > O... | reverse complement strand
CGCCTGGCGTTTATCCGACTTCAGGCTGCCTGGCAGCAAGCCGCGCGCCTCAAAGTTCTGACCGCCGGAATGCCCAATAGCGGTGCATTGTTTCCGGGCGAGCCGTTAGGGATGCTGAAATCAGCAAAATCCGCGGCACGCCACTGGCGGCGCGAGGTCTCGGGCGCGGAGTCTGGAGCGAGAGATACGCGGCGGTCCAGAATACCTGTGCGCCGCGTGATGGGTATTTCGGTTGCCGCAGCGTGCCTCGCTGCGGCAGTCGTGGCCTGGATTGCTTGGCCGCGCCAAGGCACCTCCTACCGTACGGCGATCGGTGGCATCGCTGCCGTTTCAATGAATGATGGATCAAGGGTGACGCTGAATACCAACAGCGATATCCGAGTTGCTTTGAGCGATACCGAACGGCGGGTAGATTTGGAGCAGGGCGAGGCTTTTTTCGAGGTCGCCAAAGATCCGAATCGCCCCTTTATCGTGCGCGTCGGCGATCGTCGGGTAATTGCCGTGGGAACGAAATTCTCCGTAAGGCGCGAATCCAACCGTGTTCGTGTGATCGTCACGGAAGGGCGGGTGCGAGTCGAGCACGCCGAGCCGCAACATGCCGCGGAGGTCGCCTTGGTCTCCGCGGGCGGTGTTGCTGTGGCTGGCGTAGCCGGCGTACTGGTACAGGATAAATCGCTATCGGATGCCGAAGAACGCTTAAGTTGGCGCGACGGTATCGTGGTTTTTCGTGAAACGCTACTGAGCGATGCGGTTGCTGAGTTCAATCGCTACAACACGCGCCAAATCTTCATTGAAGACCCCGCGTTAGGATCAATGCGCGTCGGCGGCCACTTTCGCACGCGCAATGCCGAGGGATTCGTGCGTCTGCTTGCCGACGCCTTTCCCATCCGCATTGAGGAAAACGAAAGTCGCATTGTCCTACACCACCAATGAGCATGGGACGCTAGGCGCTCGCTCTGGCGCTGCTTTATTTGGACAGCGAGGGGTGGATCTGCGTTGGTTCTTCGTCCCGGTTATTGCCGGCGATTTAATACAAATCAATCGAAGGGATGAAACATGCAGAACCGAATACGGCGTGCCGTCAGCTTGTTCGCTTGTTCGATGGCCTTGGTGTCGTTCGCGTTCGCTGACGATCTTAAGCCCATACACATTCCACCGGGCGAGCTCGCAGCCGCCCTCGAGACGCTGGCGCGCCAATCGGGTACGGAAATCGTATATGTCTCGGCAGAAGTGGGCGCGCTGCGCACGCCAGGCGTGAACGGAACGCTGTCGGTTCGCGAGGCCTTGCAGAAACTGCTCAAAGGCACGTCGTTCAAGATCACCATCGACTCGAGCGGAGCAATGCTCATTACGCGTCCGTCGCAGGGCTCGGGAACCAATGTTACCAGTGGCGTCTCACGTGACGAAGCTTCCGTTACAGCTCAAACGGCCCGGCCGGCGAGCTTGCATCTGGTTAACTACCAGACCTCCTCCACGGGTCCCGGCCACGATAGCGTCGGCGCCAAAGATGCGTCGGCCGACGCAGGTCCACAACTCAAGGATAGCCAGCTCGATGAGGTAGTTGTCACCGGTTCGCGAATTGCTCGAGGCGCTCTGGAACAACCGACTCCGATCACCGTAATAAATTCAGCATCTATTGAGCAGAGCGGTTTTTCGAATGCCGGCGATATTCTCAATCAGTACTCGCAGTTCGGAGTAGGGACCGGACTCTCGACCAATCAAGCGGGTTATAACACCGATGCGGGTGCGACATTTCTTAACTTGCGAGGATTGGGAACCAATCGCACCTTGGTTTTAGTGGATGGACTGCGCCGCGTGTCGGGAGGCAGTTCCTCATCAGCGGTGGACTTGAGCACGATTCCGGCCAACATGATCGATAGAATCGAGATCATTACCGGCGGTGCTTCCTCAGTGTATGGTGCGGATGCGGTGAGCGGCGTGGTCAATATTATTTTGAAGCACAACGCGGAGGGACTTGAGCTGAGCGCCCGCTCGGGTATTTCAAGTCGGGGCGACAATGCCACGGAAAGCGTTAGCGCCACCTATGGGCAACCCCTGTCCGATCGTGGCGAGTTCACGTTCGGGATTTCCTGGAATCGAGAAACGGCACTTTCGGCGGAACGTCGACCATGGGACGTCAGTTATAATTGTGATTTTCCGAATGCCAACGTTACGCCTGCCAATCCCTACACGAATATCGAGTATTTTGGCTGCCGCTTTCCGAACACGACCTACGGTTCCGCCTTCTACATCGGCAACACCCAGTACACGGTCAATCCTGACGGCACCGTAAGAGCTGTGCAGAACGGTGCGAGACCTTTATCGTATCTTGGAACGGGCGGCGGCGACGGATTCAACAATGAGGATTTCCTGTTGCTGCGGCCGCAATTCTCGGTGCTCGCATCGCAAATGCACTTCGGCAACGACGTCGGCGCGGGTATCAAGCTGACCGAGGATTTTCAGTTTTCGTACACCAATACGTCGTTCCCCGTGCAACCGGCGTTTGACTATGGGCTGACGATCAACGCCAACAACCCCTATGTTCCGGCGCAGGCCCTTGCATTGATGCAGCAAAATGACCAGACCACGCTCTCAGTAGGAAGGACCGATACCGATCAAGGGCAATTTACGCGCGTCAATGACCGTTATACCTTCGATAGCGTGACGCGCCTCGACGGCGATATCGGAACCAACTTTAAGTGGATGGCCTTCTACGACTACGGTCAATACAACAACGACAGTCAATTTCAGAATGAGCGCATCAAGAGCCGGTACCTACAAGCGATCGACGTGATCGAAGGTCCGAACGGTCCTATGTGCGCGGATCCAACCGCCGTAGCAGCTGGGTGCGTTCCCTTAAGTCTATTCGGACCGAATACCGCAACAAAGGCGGCGCTCGCCTATTTCCTCTACACCTCGCAGACTCGAATCATCAATACCCTGGAGGTCGCGGGCTCGCAGCTGACAGGCACCGTGTTTCGTCTGCCCGCGGGCAACCTGGCGATCTCGGCAGGCATCGAATATCGCAAAGAAAGTCAGACGGTGGACGCGGATGGCCTGGGAACGGAGGGCTTGCTGTTCAATACCTATACGCCCTCGAGCTACGCCAATTTCAACGTGAAAGAGGGATTCTTTGAAACAGTGGTTCCCATCCTAAAAGATGTGCCGTTCGCGAAAGCATTGGAGGCAGAGGCTGCGGTTCGACTCTCCGACTACGATACGATTGGTCATACCACCGCTTGGAAGTTGGCTGCCCAGTGGGCGCCGACGGAAGATGTGCGGTTTCGCGTGACGCGATCGACCAGCGTCAGGGCGCCGAATCTCACCGAGCTGTTCAGCCCTGGAGGTACCGGCACCTTCACCAATTACTATGATCCATGCAGCGCGGTCTATATCAACGCCGGCTCCTCGAACCGTGCCGCGAATTGCGCCAAGCTCGGCGTTCCGGCGGATTATGTGGATCCACTCGCCGCAGAGGGTCGCTCGGAGCTGGTTTCCGGCAATCCCAATCTCACGGCGGAGACTGCGAAAAGCTGGACTGTCGGTACAGTTCTGACGCCTAGGTTTCTGCCGCGCTTCACTTGGACCATCGATTGGTGGGACATCGACATTCATTCCGCCATCAATACATTGCCGGTACAGCAGATAATCAATGGCTGTGTGGACGGACCAACACTCAATGAGTCGTTGTGTTCGCTGATCACACGCGGCGGCCCCAATTCCGCGGGTGGCAACGTTCAGAACGCTATCACACTCGTCTCCTTGGAACCGCTCAATATCGGTATTCTGGAAGCGGAGGGCGTGGACACTTCCGCCGCGTATCTTTTCGATCTACCAAGCCATTTTCTAAATGTCTCGAATCAGGTAAGGCTATCCCTCGAGGGTTCGTACACGATGAAGAATAATTCCATCGTCGATGCCAATGATCCCTCGAATGTGATTCAAAGCGCCGGCGACTACACATTGCCAAAGGTGCGCGCCAATTTAACCGCTACGTTTCTTGCCTCGCCCTTATCGGCGAGCGCCAAGATTCGATACATTGGGAAATCCGAGGTGGACGTCACCTACGCTCCGCTCTTTAGCAATGATAACAACGTCGCCAGTAGAACCTATTTGGACCTGTTTGCGACTTATATGCTTACCCCAAAGCTGAAGTTGTCCGTTGGAATGAATAATGCCTTTGATACTGCACCGCCTCAAACCGCCACGACCTATACGGGAACATCGACGCTGTTTGATGTGGTAGGACGGTATTTCTTTGCTCAGGTGTCGGCGAAACTTTAGCTGCGGGCCTGGTCAATGATGCGCGATTGCTGTAGCTGGTGAAGTGTGATTCGGGCGCGGATTGCCACAGGGGTGAGCAACACCGTTGCGAACGTCCGAACAGGAAGTTCGCGCCGGTCCGCTAGCACACCAGGAAGCGCAGCGACGCGGTGGCAACGGAACGAAGCGCGCTTCGCGCGAGATCCGGAAGGCGAGTTGGGCTCGCGTGCCTAACTCGCCGTGCCGGGCGAGGCCAGGGACAGCCCGAACGGCCCGGACGACGTAGAATAATCGTGAAAGTCATTTTGCGGGGAAGGTGCTGGATCGGACTAAGCTGGCTGCCAATCATTGATCGTGCGGGCGGGTGTCCACCGGCTCTACTTTTCCGAGTGCATCCAAAACTCATAGCGGCCGCGATTCTCGTCGGGACGCGAAGTCGTTGGATGATCGAGATGCAGCACGGGATCGCCGTATGAATATTTGGGCCACGGAGGTAGTTGCTGACCGTTGCCATCAACTCCGTTGGGATCGCCCGTTCTTGCGAAGTTGGTCCAGTTTCTCATCATCTGCTCGCTCAGCGTGTAATCTTCTGGACGCCACTCGACCCCCCGCAGGGTACCGAGCGTGCCAAAAACATACTCGATGTCATCAGCGTGAGACGCTTGCGAACCCCAATGAGACTTGGTGGGCGGTGCTCCGACGTCGAATTTGTAGCGGTAGATGTTTTTATTGCCGGTTTGGCGGTCGATCTCCATCCACTTCCAAGTCCCATAGGCGATGAACTGATCACCGCCAAAGTCGGCGGCCGAGCGCATCGCGACCTCATCAGTAGTCCGGGGATAGAGTTGAAGAAACGCATCCGCTTTGTCGGGCATAGCGCTGCTTCGCCGCTGCCTGCCACCTCTCCGCGGTCATGCCCATGGCTAACGAAGCATCTTCGTCTCGATTGAAACCCGCCAGAAGCGGGACCTTGGCCTGCTTACCTTACCGCAGCGGGTCGAATCGATCATGGACGCTTATGCCGGGTACGCCCGCCGCGCGAAACCCCATTGCGGGAGGTGCGCGATGCCGAGAGGCCGAACCTAAAGCTTAGGTAGCCCGAAGACGGGAAACGAGCAAACAGTCTATATATAAGGAGCGACCGGAATCGCAACAGGCACGAGACAAACCAAACCTAGAATGAGGGACGCTGCGAGCCGGTGCGCCGGCCGCTTGCTCGGCGCTACCGCGCCAAGAGGAGACGTGTTATTCGGTGCTTCGCACCTCACGCCTCGCATGGGCTCTGGGCCGCCCCTTCGGGCGTTCTAAAACGCTTCGCGTTGTAGTCAGGGTAGGAGAAATTGCGAAGTGTGAATCGCGCGCAATTTGCGACACGGGTGAGCTGACCACCCCTCGAACGCAACAAGGACATTAATGATCTAAAACGGCGGCGAGTCATTCTGCCGTCATCGTCTAGTGGTAGCATTTTGCCCGCCTCGACATTACGAGAATCACGAGAAGTAGGGTCCAAACATTTTGCCACATAAAATCCAATTCTATGGAGAGAGCTATGCGTAAGATCATACTGGCTGCTGCGCTGCTAACCGCAACAGCGGTGACGTCAGCCATCGCGGGGGACCGAGATGACCGGGACATGTTTCATGCGAAGCTTTCAGGTTTTCAGGAAGTCACGGGCCCGGGGCCCATTTTGTCCGAAGGTACGGGCACGCTGAAGCTGGAACTTGATCGACAGGCGAAGACGCTCACCTTCTCGCTCACCTACTCTAATCTCACGCCAGGTGCGTTCATGGCGCACATCCATTTCGGCCCGGTACACGTGGGCGGCAGCATCATGGTGTGGTTCTGCGGTGGGGCCCCGGTGACACCACCGGCGGGAGTTCAACCCTGCCCGGCAGGCGGTGGTACGGTGACGGGCACCATCACGGCTGCGGATGTGCAGGCCATCGCCGGACAGCACGTGATGGCCGGTGATTTCGACGCCGTCGAAGACGCTCTCGAAAATAACTCTGCCTATGTCAACGTGCACACGACCGCTTTCCCGGCCGGCGAGATTCGCGGCCAGATTCACCGCGGTGATGGTGACGCCGACAACGTGCGTTAGGACTGGGTAGTAGGACAAAGTCGGGGCCCGCATGTGGCGGGCCCCGCTGTGACTGCGCATTCCGCGCCGCTTGACATCATTTGTCTGACAAATTTCCGCGACGACCTTGCCGTTCTTCCAGAAATAAACGGGAGTGCCGTGCATGCGTGCTACTTTGCGGGCGGTCTTTTCCGCGAGCCGTAGACCGCGACCGACGCCCGCGGTGAAGCTCTTAGCACTTTTGGAAGTTTTGCGTTTAAACCGCCGTCACCGCGCTGTCTGGAAAAGTCCGAGCGTATGACAAATTACGTTCTTGGCCATTGTTGGTCTCCGTTCGTGGTCCCATGGTCTTCCCTGAATCTTGGGTCTATCCTTGGAACGCAAGGCTCTCAAAACACTCAGGTCAACGATATCGACAACCCGGGCATGCCGCACTGGCGGTGGAGTTTTCACCATGAACGTACGAAATTTTTTGTCGAAGGGCCTCGCCGCCGTGCTGGTGTTGGCGCTGGCGGCTCAGGCGGGAATGGCCGGGGCGGCGCCGGCGGATGGTGCCCCGCTGAAGATCGGCATCATCGGTACTGGCCACATCGGCGGTACGCTCGCGAGACTCTGGGTCGCGGCGGGACACGAGGTGCTGATCTCCTCGCGCCATCCCGAGGGGTTGCGCCCGCTGGCGCAATCGCTGGGGCCGAAGGCGCGGGTTGGCACGCCGCGTGAGGCGGCGCTATTTGGCAATGTGGTGCTAGTGTCGGTGCCGTACGGCGCGATGCCGCAGATCGGCCAAGACCTCAAGGCGGAACTCGCCGGCAAGATCGTGCTCGATACGGGCAACCCCTATCCGCAGCGCGACGGCGACATGGCGCTCGAGGCGCGCCGCGTCGGCACCGGCGTGGCCTCGCCACGTTACCTACCCGGCGTGCGGTTGGTGCGCGCGTTCAACGCGATCAATTCCGATGATCTGGCGAAAGACGCCCACCGCGCCGGACCGCCGATCGCGATCCCGCTGGCCGGGGACGACGCGGAAGCGCTGGCCGTGGCGCAGCGGCTGGTGAGGGACGCCGGCTTTGAGCCCGTGGTGGTGGGTGGTCTGTCGCGTGCCCGCGAGTTCGATGTCGGTACGCCGGTGTACACGCGGCTCATGACCGCGCCGCAGCTGCGGCAGGCGCTCGGACTGAAGTAACTGTCTACCCAGCGCCCGGCGTAGTGGCGTCACGGGCGTCTGACGAAGCGGGTCTGATCTTGCTATGCTGGGATCGTGTGGCGAAGGGGGTTACACATGAAGGGCGAAGATCAGATTTCGCGCCGTGAAGCGCTGATCATGTGCGGCGGATTGAGCGCGGTCCTATTGATACCGGCTCTGGCCGCGGCCGACGCGCAGAAGCCGATGCTGGTGCGTCCCATTCCGCACGGCCACGGTGAAACCCTGCCGGTGATCGGGGTCGGCACGGCCAGCGTATTCAACGTGGGTGTGGGTCCGCAGGAGCGCACCGGGCCGACTGAGGTCATCCGTGCGCTGGTGGCGGGTGGCGGCACCGTTGTGGATACCGCACCCTCCTACGGCAGCGCGGAAAATGTGATCGGCGGCATCCTGACCGACACGAAGTTGCGGCCCCGTGTATTCATCGCCACGAAACTTGAGGAATACCGGTCCGGGGGAGAGGCTGCGGAAGCACGGGAGTCTCTGCAGCGGCTCAAGACCGACAAAGTGGACGCCCTGCAACTTCACAACGTGCGCGATCCGGGCCAGGACATGGCCGGCCTGAACGCGCTAAAAGCTCAGGGACTGTGCCGCTATACGGGCATCACGACCACCTTCAAAGGCACCTATGCCGCCGCCGAAGCGATCCTCAAGCGGGGCAAGCCTGATTTCTTGGAGATCGACTATGCGATCGACAACCGCGACGCTGAGGAGCGACTGCTGCCCACAGCGGCGGAGGTGGGCGCAGCGGTGTTGGTGGCACTCCCTTTCGGACGCGGAAAGTTATTTCGCAAGGCCTTGGGCAGCAAGCTGCCCGACTGGGCGGCCGATTTCGATTGCGCCAGCTGGGGCCAGTTCTTTCTCAAGTTCATTCTCTCCCATCCCGCCGTCACCGCCGTCATACCGGGAACCGACAAGGCCGAGCACATGATCGACAATCTCGCCGCGGGACGCGGGAGGCTGCCGGATGCCAAAGAGCGCACACGCATGGCGGAGTATGTAGCGAAGCTTGGCTGATACGACCTCACGATTGCAGTTGACTGGCAGCACGAGGCGCCGAGCCGCGCCGCCAAAGCCGTAGCGCTTAGGAGAGTTGCTGATGTCCGAACTGACTGGTAGCCGATCTTCGCGGATGCTGCGACGAATCGCCGGCGTGGAGCAGCACGAGATCAAGGTTGCGCTCACCGCGTTCACATATTTTTTCCTGCTCATGACCAGTTACTTCATCCTGCGCCCCTTGCGCGACACGATGGGCACGATCTACGGCGTTGCGCATCTGCAGGAACTCTTCACCGGCACTTTTGTGTTGAGTCTGATCGTCGCGCCGATATTCGCCGGCCTTGCCTCGCGCATCCGGCTCGCGAGTTTCCTTCCGTGGGTCTACGGCTTCATCGCCATCACGTTGATCGTCTTTTATGTGCTATTTCGCGCCGTCACCAACGACCGCTGGGTCGCTGCGGCGTTCTATGTCTGGGTCTCGACCTTCAATCTTCTGACGATCTCGGTATTTTGGAGCCTGATGGCCGACATTTTTTCCAGCGGCCAGGCGAAGCGGCTGTTTGGCTTTATCGCCGCGGGTGGCACCGTCGGCACCATCTGTGCCCCCGCGTTCACCATCCTGTTCGTCCGCGCGCTTGGTACCAACAATCTACTGCTGATTTCGGCCGCCGGCTTTGCAATCACCGGGGTTCTGGTGCGCCTGATGGAAAAAGAGAAGCGCCGACTCGTGGCGGTGGATGAGCACGCGCAGAAGACCTCGCTCGATCATCGGCTCGGCGGCAATCCGTTCGACGGTTTCATGTTGCTGTTCAAGTCACGCTATCTCTTGATGATCGCGCTGTTCCTGCTGCTGATGACCTGGATCTCGACCGTGATCTACTTTCAGCTCGGCGATCTGATCAGCAAGGAATTCGCCTCGCGCGTTGCCCGCACTCAGGCTTACGCAAGCATTGACCTGGCGACCAATTCCATCGCGGTATTGATCCAACTGTTCGGGACCGGCCGCTTCATCCG
>Ga0206968_10340_pt2 | contig 9601 bp, 3 predicted proteins | sample Alteio_BWOrgHeat_22_FD_153254 | JGI IMG/M metagenome (GOLD analysis project Ga0206968, IMG submission 153254) | Enriched cells from forest soil in Barre Woods Harvard Forest LTER site, Petersham, Massachusetts, United States -... | ecosystem: Environmental > Terrestrial > Soil > Temperate forest > O... | reverse complement strand
GGACCTGCTGTTTGCTACGGACAGCGTGAGTTGGAAGGAGGCCCAAAAAAGCTTCGAACAAGCGAAGACAAACTACAAGGAGGCGCGAGAGATCGGCTCAGCCGTTCAGGCCGGACTGGCGGTTCGCGACTTGGCCTATGAAATCCTGCCGGCTCTTTCCCAATGGGCCGCGCTTCGACGGCCTTCCAATGACCTGCAACGTCAGAAGGTGGATTCCGACCTCCTCCAGTCTATCGAAGAGTTGTGGCGAGAGGTTCACCGGTTGGATCGGCAACTGGAGAAGCCGAACGCCCGATTGGTCCGAGAGCCCTCGAAGCCGGAACTGGATGACCCGCAACCTCTCAATCTCGGCGATCGGACCAAACTGGTAAAGCAGCGTCTTGATACGCTCCGGGGGCAGTTCAATAGTGAATGCGAAAGGCTGGCAGATATGGCCACTTTGCCAACGGAAGTGTACGCCGCTGAAATCGCCTTGACCGTTCCTTTCATCGACCCGACTCGGCGGATGAAAATCCTCGATCGAAGCCAGGCGGCTTCGCGTGAATTGATGACCAAGTATACCGAGCAAACAGCCGCCCCCGCGGTTGACCATGAAGAGGAAGTGATCGCACAAAAAGAGGCCAATCGCCAGGGTCGCATGGCCTTGGCTGCCCTGGGAAAGTCCTGGTTCGATAAATGCAAGGTCGGGGAGCTGGAGGGGTTTGAACAGGTCCACAGTCAGATCGATAAGCTGGCGGCCTTTCCCAATTGGCACGAGACATTGGCCAAATCCGAAAACCAGATCGGCATTCGTTGGCAACAGATGGCTACGGAGATCAATACCCGTGTGGAGGATTCCTCCAAGTCCAAATTGGAACAGGCCCTCGAAGGCTTGGAGTTCGCAGATCGCCTCGCACGCATCATGGACGGTGGATCAAACGGGCAGTTAAAGCACGATCCCGTGGAGGACTATCGTCGATTGCAGTTTTTAGGTCTTCTTACTTGGCAGGCTCGGCGGACATTTGAGGATCATTGGTTCGATTTTGATCGCAAGGCGGAGAAGGCTTATTATCAGGTGGCGGCGTCATTGTTCCTCGAAGATGCCCGCAAGTTGGTTCCCCAGCCCGAGGAGCGGTTACTGGAAGTTAAAGCTCTTCAAGAGAAGCTCAAAAAGCCCGGCCGATTGGCGGTCAGAGGTCCAATCCCGTCAGGCTCAGCCCGACTAAACATTACCAGCGAACAAAAATTTGAGGTCACCTACCGCGTTGGACCGCCCCAGGACGAAGAAATGCCCAACGGGTTCCCTGTCCTCGGCGTCAAGCACGGTCCGGATCTTGAATTCGTGAAACCCGGCGAAGGAGATCGCGAGGCTAAGGTGCTGGCGGGCAAGGATCAGCCTCTCACCCCGATTTCCGTGACGCTGCGGAGTCAAAGGCTAAAGGATGCTGAAACCAGTCCACCGTCCCGACCGGACCCCGTGTCGACCACGATTACATTGGACGGTCTTTATCGTGGGCAGATCGTAGACGATGTAACAAAGGTAAATCTGTATCCATTACCAGAAATCGCCCAAATGCAACCCCGACAACCCGAGCGCGGGAGTTTGGCGGTGCGCGCCGATCCGGGGCTTTTCCGTCAATATGACCGCGGAGCGCTGGCAATTGTTCTGGATTGTTCGGGCAGCATGTGGTATCCGCATGAGGACAAGACCCCCTGGCCAATTGTTCCCGCCGGCACCAAGGTTCCCGATGACTCGAGGTTTGCCAAAGCCGTTAGCGCCTTGAATAGCGTCTTGGAGGAGGTAGTCCCCCAGGGCACGACTGTAGGCCTGTGGATTTTTTCTCAGCACAACAAGGAAGAGAAGGAGAAGATAACCCAGTTATGGCCGTTGGGACCTTGGGATCGCAAGAGAGATCTCCAAAGTCTCATGGATCAGATCCGTGATCTGGTTCCGTATCATCACACGCCCTTGGCGGAAGCAATGTGGGAGGCGAAAAAAGGTCTTGAGCAAAATTTGCCGAAGGATTTCAAAGGATTCAAGTCAATCGTCGTGCTAACCGATGGCGCCGACGATAGATTCCCCGAATTCGTAAAACGGGAAAGGCTTAGTACGAGAACTATCCGCGAATTCATGGAACAGGAATTCCTTGAGAAATCCCAAATCATGGTGAACATGGTGTTCTTCCAGGTAGTTCCGAAAGAAGAAAAACAAGCGAAGGAAGATTTTGCAACTATCGAAGACAAGAAATGGAAAGTTCCAGGAAAGATGATCTTCGTCAAGGAAGACCCGAAAGATTTGAAAGCGGCCCTGAGACGGGCGATGCGTCAAGGCTTGCGCTATTGGGTGGAAAAACCTGATGGCACAATTCCCCTCGGGCTAAATGACTTTCTGGATGTCAGCGCGAGCGGCTCCAACGATCAGTGGGTCCCGGGGCTCCTGCCGGCCGGCTACAACGTATGGGTACAGACGACCGAGCGCAACCTGCAAAATATCTTCCTCGAACGGGGTGACATGTTGCTCATGCGACTGAACCAAGACCTCAAGTTCGAGCGACTGGTCTTTTCCCTAGAAGATCACCCGACCAAGACTCATGTACAGCATGACGAGTCCAAGAGCGAACGCTGGCGCATGGCCCTGCTTCAGAACCAGAAGGTCGGCAATAGCGGTCTACAAATGCTGACGACCTTGGAGCGACTCACTGATCGAAGCGAAAAGACGCTTCAGCAGGTTAAACCGAAAGACATTTGGTTCGAGGTTCAACCGGGGGGAAGCGTGCCGGCGCTCTTTGGCTTGCGCTGGGGATATCAATATGGTTACCCCGCGGCGACCTGGGGCTTCGATGTTCCGGACTGGCCTCAGGCTGCGGGTTCGCCGAGCTTAGGGTCTCCTCAGGTCCGAGCCTGGTGGTCCCCCGACCAGGAAGCGGCCAGCTCCGCCGCTTTGCAGAAAGGCGCGGATTTCACCGTCGCCACCGAGTTAATGAAACGTCCCATTCAGCTCGGAGGTGATAACGTCGTGGTCGAAAGCGTTTCCGTGGAAGATCACCCGGTAGAAGTGGAACGAGGTCAAAAACCCGTTATGAAATCCTGCGTGGTGGTGAGGATTGCCTATCCGAAGAATAAGCCGGTTTGGGCAAGAGTCATTGCGAGAGACGAGGCCGGTGAAAAGGACTGGAATTGGGAAGGATACGAGCATCGTTTCTATCAGGATGCTGAAAAATATACGGGTCTCTTTTGGCCGGCACCTGCCAATGCCGCGGAGAAACTCACCAAATTGAGTCTGATTTCCGTGGAAACGTTCAAGCGAGAGGCGGAAAGACGCGGTTTCACGCTCGATTTGAAGAATGCGAATCCGCCCGAAACTGGCGATTATCGTCCTCCAGCGAAGCTGTCGACAATTACTGCTCTGGACCACTCCCGGAGATAACCAGGAGATTTCATCATGGCCGATCGGCATAATCCCCCGCGCGGCTGGCGCGGCGCTCCCTCAGGAGAGAGCCCGGCCGGCGGAGCGAGGCATCGCCCCTCGGGATCGTCGAGCAAACAAAAGCAGATCTTTATCGTGCTCGCCGTCATGCTCGCCTTGGCCGGCGGGATTGCAGGGCTCGTGTATCTGCTTCGATCTCCGGCCGACCTCTATTTCGTGCCTTTGTTTATCACTCAGTACTCAAACCGACAGATTCCGGTTAATTCCCAAGCGGAACGAGATCGCCAGGCTTTCGAAGATGGCCATTATTTTCCGCCGATGAACACTTTCGACATTCAAGAAAAGGGTCAGTTGCTGAAAGTACTCGCCAACCTTAAAGAGCGCAAACCGTCGGACACGCTGGTTCTTTATCTATGCGCCTTTGCCCGAGCTTCTGAGGAAGGGAAAGTTCTGCTCCTCCCCGGTGACTATAATCCCGATGAACCGAAGACCGCGATTTCCTTGAATGAGGTCCTTGAAAAACTACAGGATTGCCACGCCGGACATAAGTTGCTCATTCTGGACACCATGCGGCCGTTAGCCGATCCTCGTCTGGAAGTCTTGTCGAACAATGTCGCTTCCCGCATTGCTCATGAGCTGCAGGAGTTGAAAGACCCTCGTCTTTTGGTCCTGCTTTCCTGCTCACCCGGCCAAGTGTCCTTGACTTCCGAAGACTTGGGGCGTTCGGTTTTTGGCTTTTACGTGGAAGAAGGACTGCGCGGTTGGGCGGATGCGAATGGCGATGGCCATGTTTCCGCGCGTGAATTGGCGGAATTTGTCAAGCGACGCGTGGACCGATGGGCCAAGGAAAACTACGATACGCGGCAAACGCCGATTCTTCTTCCCAAGGATGGGAAGGAGGATTTCCGAATCATCGCGCTGGATCACGGGAAACCCAAAGAAGAGTTGCCGGCCGCCGACCGGACCGAATACCCGGACCTGCTCATGAAAGCATGGAGAATCCGGGATCGTGCTTGGGAGGACGGTGGATATCAGCTGGCACCCCGGGCCTTCCGAGAGCTAGAAGCAGCTCTCCTTCGAGCCGAGTTGCAATGGCGCGGCGGAGTGTTCTTGGATCGGCTGAAGAATGACCTCGAGGCGCCTCAAGGCGCCCTTGATCGATTTCAAGATCAACTCAAGCAGGCTCGAGAGTATTTCCTGGGCGCATCGCGCCCGCTGACCGAGACGCGATCCCTCATTTTGGCCCAGGCGTTGGGGCAGAAACCCGACCCCGCCGTAGCTCCCGCCCTCAAGGACATTCTAACCAAGGCGCTGGAGGGTGCTAAAGGCAAGCCCCCGGAGCTCGACCCCGCTTTCCTGGAAAAATACAAAGGCAAGTATTTCGACGTTGCCTGTGCTGCCTTCGACCAGGTGAAAGATGAGGCCAGCCCAAGCGTTGAAAAGATTCGCTTTCTCGCTCTACTGTTGCAGACGCACGATCCGCAGCTCCGTTATGTGGAATCTCAGGCCATTTTTCGGCTGGCGAAAATGAGCCAAGATTTCCGTGCTTGGCCGGCGGCCACAGCCGGGCGCGCATTGGCACTCGTTCGCCAAGGTGAACTGGCAGTGAGTCGGCCGCGGGTTCTCCCCTGGGTCCGTCCTCTTCTTGAGGAGGCTGCCCAGGATCGGCACGTCGCCGAGGTATTCTTGTGGACTCCCGGCTGGGCTTCCTTGAAGGATGCGGAAAATCAGTTGAGCAAGGCTTCCGAAAAATATAAGACCATTCTCGAATTCGAAGAAACCCTAGTTCAAGCTCACCGAATTCTGGATGAGGCTCTCATCCGGCTGCCGACTTATTTGCCCTATCTGGAAGCGCCGCGCCACAGCGATGAGACATGGCGCGAGGCCGTTCAATCCGCTCAAGAATTGCGCGAAGCCCTGGCCCAATATCCTGATCCAAAGAAAACGAATCCTTCCGACCTCAAAAAGATGGTGATGAACATCGGACAAAAAGCAGACTCCCTCCAAAGCCAAATGAATGACCTCCGCCGCCCGTTCACTTCCGACAATTTGCGGCAAATCATCGCTCGCGCCAAAGAATCGAGTGGGAACGCTTCCGTTTCTACTGATATTCAATTGATGCTCGCTACTCCAATTCTCAATGAGGCAGAACGCGTGGCTCTGTGGAGCGCCGGGCGAGACCTTGCCACCACATTAAACGACAAGACATTGAAATTGGACACGGCGGAGAATCAGCGACGCCAGCTCACTACGCTGAGTGACTTTGCGCAGGAACAGAAGCAGTGGGCACAAAACGAGCGGGAACGGGCAAACCGTCGTGCGAGCTGGTCGATTGCATTGCTGAGACTGATCGGGCTGTCCCAGGCCGAAGTGGAGAAGCGGGACGAATCAAGAAAGCAAGCCACCACTAAGCCGGATGACGGCGCTTGGGACCAATTAGGTGCTTCGCTCCGAAAAGCTTGGATGGTCGATATACCTCGCCAAATGCAAGAAACTACGCCAGCGGCCAAGGATAGGCTGAGCGTCCTCTACCCTCCCTTTGATGACGCCAAGTTGGTCGATGCCAACGCAAAATCCTATTTGATGCAACTGACACTGGAGTTGAAGGAATGGTTGGCGAATTGGTACCGCTATGAAAGCCGGGACCTGGCCAACTCGGCGTTCTTTGAGGAGTCGGCAGGGGATTATCGCGCGGACAGCCGGTTGAACTTAGCTCCCTCTGCGGAGACCGAGATTCAGTTCTCAGAGGATACTCCGGTCCCCTCCGTGACATGGGCCCATCCTTTGGCCAAAATCGTCCTACGGCTAAACCTCATCGGGGCCGCCGCCGAGCAGCCGGTTGAAGTCAACACTTTCACGGCCGATGACGATTGGCTCGAAGTTACGCCCAATCGACGGGACTTGGAAAAGTTAAGAGCTGCCGGATCGTCTTGCGCGCTTTCGATTGACGTGGCCCTGAAATCCGGCGCTCAAACGGCGACCACGCCTCGGCCGCAAGGCTTCTTGGTTCAGGCAAAAGTGAATGAAAGATTTTTCCATTACCGGGTCCCCGTCCGCCTGGCGCCGGGCCCGGAAGTGTTCCTCAGCGCCAGTTCCGCCGGACCCAAGGATCCCATTCATGACGTGCTGGCCCTGCGACCAGGCAATAAGAGGCTCAAGTACTATCTTTATGCGCACAACCCGACGGCCCAGCCGTATAAGCTGAAAGTGGAGTTGTTGGATAAGGGCGCGCCCATCGAAGGCGGGGTCTTCCAATTTCTGGAGCCGCCGCTCCAGCCGAACGATACCAAGCGGATCGAATTTGGCAAGGCTCCTCCGCCCGACGGTCCGTTCAAAGACATGCAAGGACCTCTGCAAATACGACTCGTCGACCTGACTACCAATAAGGAATTAGAAACCAAGCAAATCCAAGTGCAAATTGCGAATCCCCGGGATTATGTGGAGATCATCGATCCGGTTTTCGAGCCGAACGTAGGAGGAAAAAACAAACTGACCGTGACGCTCAGGGCGAAGGCCGATATCCCCGAACCGGGGTGCGAGGTGAAACTAGTGCTGCCGACGGATCGAATTCCCGGTTACACCCCGCGTCGCGAGGAGGGCAAATTCTCCGAGGTTCTGATGAAGAAAGAGGAGGTGAAGACGCTGACCGCGACCGGGATTCAATTGGATGAGGCATCCAATCCCAACGGCTTTTTTTACCTAACCGTGGATGGAGTACCTCGGGCTTTCATCTACAAGACGACGTTTAATCGTGATGGAGGCGAGACTCGACCGGACCGCTTCGACTCCTTTGATCTCCGATTTCAAACCCCGCCGGGGAAATGGTATTTCAACTCGAATGAAAAATTCGAAGTGGAAGTCAATGTCGACAATCCTCCCGAGGGGGCGAAGGTTCTCCTTGAGTTGGCTGAGGACGGCACTCCGAACGTGGATCGCCCGGCCAGTCCGGTGGAAGCACGCTACCAGCATCTGGGAATGAGCCCCATCAGCCCCGACGGCGCTTTACTTTTCGAAGCGAAGATTGGAGATCGCAGCATTCCCCTGGACATTCGCGACATCGTCGGAAAGCGGATCGTTCGGGCGACTTTGAAGAATAGCGAAGGCGCTTCTCTCAAGACCTTCTCCAAGCCGATCACTCTGGACAATAGCGAGCCCATTAATCTGAAGGTGGTGCAAGCCGAGGAAATTGCCAACGGCATGGCGGAGATTTCGGTGCAAGGCGAGGATCCGGAATCCGACATCAAGGCCGTTCGATTTTACCTCGGTAAGCCCGCGGGAAAGAAGCCCCCGGCCAACGCGGCTCCGATTGACGCCAACTATGATAAAGAAAAGAAAACCTGGACCAAGCAGATTCCTATCCCCCAGCCGGGCGAAGTCGATCTGACCGCGGAATTCGTCAACAACGTCGATATGAGCGCGGTGAAGGCCTTGAAGGTCACCATGACGAATCCGAACGCTGGAGCAGGGAACGGCGGCGGCCCGGTAAAATTGGGACGAATCAAAGGAACCGTCAAGAACGGCATGCACCGCCAACCCGGGGCCAAGGTGACTTTGCAGGGTCCCAAGCTCAAGGAGCCTATGGTCCTGGAAACCGACCAGGCAGGTGAATTTAGCTTTTCCAAAGTTCCTCCCGGAACCTACAAGCTAACCGCCGTGGACATGTTCGGCCAAATGAAAGGGTCCGCGGACGTGACGGTAGAATCCGATAAGCTGGCAATGAAGGACGTCGCGATAACCCGGTGAAAATGAACCATGTCCCGTTTCCTGGACGCGCTTCGCTCCGGCGCCGTGCTGCTCATGGATGGAGCTATGGGGACGGAGCTACGCCGCGCGAGACTGCGAGAAAATGAATGCGCCGAGCACTGGAACCTTACCCATCCCGATCAAGTGAGGGAAATTCATCGTTCCTACAGTCAGGTCGGGAGCCAGTGCTTTCTCACCCATACCTTCCAATCGCATCCGGAAGCATTGCAAAAGCACGGCCTGGAGGACCAACTCGAGGTCATCAACCAGTCGGCCGTTGCCCTGGCTCGGTCAGTGGCGGGGACGCATGGCTTCGTCCTTGGAGATATTGGACCCCTTGCACCCAATCCCCATGATGATGAAGCCGAGCTGCGCTCCATTTTCCGCGTCGCCCGATCCTTGGCCACCGCGGATGGGTTGTTGTTTGAGACTTATTCCCATTTCTCCACGTTCTTGATTGTCCATACGACGAGACAATTCCTGACAACCTTTGCGAAAGTTCCGATTCTGGTGTCGTTTACTTTTCAACGGAAGGCGGACGGCGCCATTGAGACCTATGACGGACGCGACGCGCATTTCTGTGCCAAGGGCGCTCAGCAAGCAGGCATCGAAGCGTTAGGCGTGAATTGCGGCCGAGATATCGGCATGCAAGAAATCATCCAAATCATTCATGACTTTCGGCAGGAGACCGATCTTCCTCTATTCGCGCGTCCCAACGCCGGAACCCCGACACGAACGAATGGTCATTGGAAGTATCCCCACACTCCTGAGCACATGGCGTCACGATTGCCCGATCTTCTCGAAGCGGGGCTGAACATGATTGGCGGTTGCTGCGGCACGACGCCGGCACACATTGCCGCATTCCGGCCCGTGGTTGAAAACCGGAACTCGGTGAGCCTAAGAAAGAACACCAAGTGAACGAATCTGCTCTCCGGTGTTCCGGTGTCCAAACGCTTGGACACCGGATGGCCTCTTCGTAAATCATTGTGAGGCCAGGTGTTGGGATTTACGAGGGTCATCCGCTGTCCCGGTGTCCAAGGGGAGAGGGGGCAACTCGTGGGCACTCAATCCAGTGATCCACCGATCAAGCGATTGATCAGTGATACCGTCATCGTAACTCTTGGGCGAGTCAGGTGTTGCGATGATGTAAATCATCCACCGATCCAGTGATCAACTGGGGACGGGTAGCTTGGAACCCTTAAAATCCCAAATTCGAATAACCGAAATACGAAATCCGAAACAGAATAGCATTCAGCCACGGATGCAACACGGACGAAACACGGAAAAGAAGTTTTGTCTTCTCGATCGGTGTTTGATCCGTGTTTCATCCGTTTATTTCCGTAATAGTTGGATCATATTTCTATTGGATCATACGCCGACTTTATTCCCCAAGCGCCGCCGACTGATTCGCATCAACCGGTTTGAAAACCGAGCGCAACTGCTTGGTAACCA
>Ga0206968_10358_pt1 | contig 9613 bp, 8 predicted proteins | sample Alteio_BWOrgHeat_22_FD_153254 | JGI IMG/M metagenome (GOLD analysis project Ga0206968, IMG submission 153254) | Enriched cells from forest soil in Barre Woods Harvard Forest LTER site, Petersham, Massachusetts, United States -... | ecosystem: Environmental > Terrestrial > Soil > Temperate forest > O... | reverse complement strand
CCAGCGCGCTGAGATCGCCAACCAGCGCCATCCCGGTGCCTGCCTCATCCTTCACGCTACCGACAGCGGTAGCGGCGTCCACATCATCACCTCCGCGCTCGCACCGACCCAAGAGGACCAACACGCACCCATCCCGTGGAACACCGCGCAAGCCGGCACCATCCCGCAAAGCCTCACCCTGGCCAACCAGATCGGCCTCGCGCTCCAACGTGCCAAGCTCCCCGTCATTCTCAGCCGAGCTTCCATCCGTCCCATCGATAACCTAATCTGCCCGGCAATCGCTATTGAAATCGCGCCACTGGGCACTGGCGACGACCAGACTGCCATCACCGATAGCGCCTACCAGCAAAACATCGTCAAGGCCCTCGCCGACGGCCTTACCCAGTGGCGCGCCCACCAGCTTGCCGCAGCAGCTGCTGGAGCACAGAAATGATCCCCCGTTACCAACGCATCCTCTTCTGGAGCCTCATCGCCGGCATCGTCCTAATGGCTGCCTTCCTCCTACGAGGCTGCCAACAAGCGCACAAGCGCCTCGGCGCCTCTGTCGACACCACACCTATCGCCGCCCCTACCACCGCCCCTACTGAAGACGTCACTCTCTACCTCGCCAACGACGCCGACGCCTCCATCACCCCCACCACCCAATCCATCGCACTCCCGCCGCAACCAACCCTACGCGCCCGTTCTCTCGTCGAGCACCTCCTCGCCGCCTACGTCGTACCCAACTCAGGCCATCCACTTCAGGGAGGCCCCACCATAGACGACGTTTTCCTACTCACCGATCCCAACCCGGCACCCGGCGAACCTTCGGGCCAACTGGCCGTCATCAACCTACGCAGTAGCTTCGTCAACAATCACCCCTCCGGCGTTCAGGTTGAAGCACTCACCGTGCAATCCATCATCGGCACTCTCCACGCGGCAAACCCAGACATCACCTCCATCCGTTTCCTCGTCGACGGTCAACCTCATGACACCCTCGCCGGACACGCCGACCTCCTTCGCACCTACCCTGCCACCGACACCGCCGCCAAACCCATACCCCCAACCGAAACACAACCTTAATCAGTTATTCAATACGCAGAACGGACAACGAAGAACTGTGAAAGAGCGAAACAACCGGCCTCAACCAACCATCGGCGTCTTCGATTCAGGCTTCGGCGGCCTCACCGTCCTCCGAGCTCTTCTCCCGCTTATCCCCGAAGCCCGCTACATCTACCTCGGCGACACTGCTCGCCTTCCCTACGGCTCAAAGTCGCACGACACCATCGCGCGCTACGCTGTCTCCAGTGCAAAGTTCCTCCACGAGCAAGGTGCGGACCTCCTCGTAGTAGCCTGCAACACCGCGACCGCCCTCGCCCTCGAAGACATCCAGCAATCCCTCCCCATACCCGTCATCGGCGTAGTCCAACCCGGCGCCCATGCCGCCTCTATTTCCACCCGGAGCCAGAAAAAGAGTGTCGTCCTGAGCGAAGTCCGTGAGCGAGCTGTCAGCGAGTCGGACGGTGCGGAGTCTAAGGGCCTGCGGTTGTCTTCTGTACAACCTGATGGATCGCCTCCCAAAGTCCTCGTCCTCGCCACCCAAGCCACCGTCCAATCCCACGCCTATACCCGGGCCCTCGCCGCCCATAACCTCAACGCCTACGAAAAAGCCTGCCCGTTGCTGGTCCCATTAGTAGAAGAGGGCTGGATCAATCACCCGGTCACAGATGAAGTCCTGAAAATCTACCTGACCGAAGCCCTCACCGAAGCCCCCAATGCTCAAATCCTTCTTCTCGGCTGCACCCACTACCCGCTCCTTGAGCCGGCGATTCGCCGAACTCTCGCCACTCTCAACCACCCGCTCACCGTCATCGACTCAGCCAAGGCTACAGCCCAAGCCGTAGCCGCTCACATCGGCACCAACCCCCCGGGCCTCAAAACTCAAAACTCAAAACCCACTGCTGCGTTCTATGCCACTGACTCCATCGAAAAATTTGAACGCCTCGGCTCAGGGTTCCTCGGCCAACCGGTCACCGGAGTCCGGCACGTCGACCTCGGCGGCTAAACAAGTAGTGGATTGGTTCGAAAAATTAGTTAAGGGCGCAAGCGGTTCATCGTGCCGCGTCTCTCGCGCCAGTTCATCACACTTGACAAAAGCCACCTCCGAGCTCGCTATACTGTTAAGGGAAACCGGCTCAGAGCAAGAAATAAGACCCGCAACCCTTTCTATTCCCCGATCTTGCAGCAAGTAATCCCTAAAAAAGGACTCTTCTCAAATTCAGTACCCGAAGTCCAGGCTTAAGCATTCTGTTTTGAAGACTTTGCACAAAAGTACGGGGAGGGGATCCTCCCGGAAACGAGCCGGAATCGATGCCCTACCTCCTGAAATCCGAACCCGAAACTTACTCGTTCGATGACCTCGTTCGCGACGGCAAAACCACCTGGGATGGCATCTCCAACCCTCAGGCCCTCCTCAATCTCCGCAGCATGAAGCCCGGCGAAAAACTCATCATCTATCACTCCGGAACCGGCAAGGCCGCCATCGGCACCGCCAAAGTCCTCTCAGTCGATGCAGCCGACCCCAAAAATCCAAAAGTCGTCATCGAACCCGGCAAGCGCCTGAAAAGAGAAAAGACCCTCGCCGAGATGCGCGAAGCACCCGTCTTCAAGGACTCCATCCTTTTCCGCCAGTTCCGCCTCTCCGTAGTCCCGCTCAACGACGCCCAGTACGAATGGATTACCGCCTCGTAAATTAGTGCGGATATCGTCCATCCACAGTGTTCCTTTTCACATGCACCACTTAGAATCCCCTCACGGGCCGCATCCATGTCGTTGATCGAATCGGTGGACATCAACACACTCCTCGGCTGTCAGATCGCCTTGACACTCGTATACGCGGTCGTCTTCTGCTGCATGAAGATGATCTACCCTCACCTGCGCGGAGCTGGCTCCGTAGCCATCGCATTTCTTTTAGCAACAGTGGCTAACATTCTTCTGTTGTTCTCCGATTCGCTGCCGATCTTCCTCTCCATCATCGCCTCGCATGTCCTCCTGCTTTCGGCATTCGTGCTCTTCTACACGGGTGTCCTCCACTTCTTTAGAAGCCCTCGCAAGATCCGCTATGCATGGTTCCTCACGTTCCTCTCATCGGCCCTGACCGTCTATCTCGTCCAATCGCACCGGCACCCCATGGCCCTCACCTGGACCATTGCCATCAGCTTCTTCCTTATTCGCGGCGTCATCGCCCTCGAGGTCTACCTCCAGGCCGCAGGCAGAGCCTTCCTCAGAATCTTCGCCTTCTTCATGGCTCTCTATGCTGTCTTCGCCTTAAACCGCATCCTCTTTCTGCTCATCTACCACGCGCCCCCCACCCAGGCCCAGAGAGCAGTCATTCAGACGGTCTCTGTCCTTCTTAGCGTCTCCTTTGCCTTCCTCATTGGCCTCTCGTTTCTGCTCATGCTCTGCAGTGAGCTCCTCACGCTTGTCAAAGAGGAGTCGGAACGCGATCTACTCTGTGGCGTCTTCAATCGACGCGGTATCGAGCACAAACTCGACGCCGAACTCAAGCGCACTAGCCGTGCAGGTCACAGTCTCTCCATCGCCCTCATCGACGTTGATCACTTCAAAGCCATCAACGATCGCGCTGGCCATGCAGCAGGCGACTCTGCTCTTCGCGACGTCGTCTCCGCAATCTCCGAACGGCTTCGTTCCCACGACCTCGTCGGTCGATTCGGCGGCGACGAGTTCCTCCTCATCTTCCCCCGCACATCCTGTCCCGACGCCCTGACCTTAGCATCACGTATCGAACAGTCCGTGCGCGAACGCACCGTTCACGGCGCAGACATGGCGCTAACCATCAGCACAGGCCTCACCCAGGCCGCTCACGGAGAAACTGCTGCTCCCCTTCTCGCTCGCGCCGACAAGGCACTCTACTCCGCCAAGAACGCCGGCCGAAACTGCTGCCGCGTCCTTCTGCATGAGACTCACGAAGATTCCGGTTCAAACCGGGTTCTTCTCACTCCGAGCCACAGCGACGTCTCCTAGCAATTAGCACCACCCTGTCCCGACTGCTATCCTTGAGGTCTCAACGCACTGAAAGGAATAGTCACACCATGATTGACCTCAAAGGCAAAGTCGCCGTCGTCTTCGGCCTCGCCAACAAGCGCAGCATCGCATGGGGAATCGCGCAAAAACTCTCCGAAGCCGGCGCTACTCTGGCCATCTGCTACCAGAACGAGCGCCTCCAACGCGACGCCGACGAACTTGCCTCAGAACTCCCCAGCGCCAGGACCTTCCGCTGCGATGTCGCCGTCGATGCCGACATCGACGCCGTCTTCGAGCAGTTCAAAGCCACATACGGAAAGCTCGACATCCTCGTCCACTCCATTGGCTTCGCCCCAAACATCAAGAACACCGTCGTCCAGACCGCCCGTGAAGACTTCCGCGTCGCCTTCGACATCAGCGCCTATTCGCTGATTGCGCTCGCCCGCGCCGCCCAGCCTCTCATGCCCGAGGGCGGCTCTATCCTCACCCTCACCTACTACGGCGCCGACAAGGTCTTCCCGAACTACAACATCATGGGCCCCGCGAAAGCTGCCCTCGAGTCCGTCGTCCGCTACCTCGCCTCGGATCTCGGTCCGAAGAACATTCGCGTCAACGCTATCTCCGCTGGCCCCATCAAGACTCTCGCCGCTCGCGGCATCAGCGACTTTACCAGCATCCTCACCGCCGTTGAGCAACGAGCCCCCCTTCACCGCAACGTCGACCAGCTCGAAGTCGGCAACACCGCGCTCTTCCTCTCGAGCCCCCTCGCCAGCGGCATCACCGGCGAAATCACATTCGTCGATTGTGGCTATAACGCAACCGGCCTTTAGTTTTTGTAGCTCCGCGCCCTGAGCCTAGCCGAAGGGGGAGGAATCTGCTTTTCATCTCACAAAAGATCTAAATGAAAGGAATCCGCAATGAAAGTCTCCGAACTTCTCCTCCAGGATTACGACATTGAAATCTCGAACACCCGTCGAACCCTTGAGCGAGTCCCCGAAAACCGTAACGACTTCAAGTGTCACGACAAGTCAATGCCGCTCGGCAAACTCGCCATGCATTGTGCCACTCTTCCGCTCTTCGGCCACTACATCCTCGAAGACGAGGGCATGGACATCGCCAACTCCAAGCGCCCACACTCCTCCCTCGAATTCACCACACGCGAAAACGCTGTCAGGCAATTCGATGAGGGTGCTACCAAATGTCGCCAGTCCCTGGTCAACGCGTCCGACGATGCCTTAAGCGCCAAGTGGAAGTTCAGCTACGGCGATCAGATTATCTCCAATGGCCCGCGCTCTCTTGCCTTCCGACAGATGTTCTTCAACCACCTCATCCACCACACCGCACAACTAGGCGTCTACCTCCGCCTCAACGACATCCCGGTACCCGCCCTCTACGGCCCCTCTGCCGACGAACAGTGGTAGACGAAGGAATCAGGTGACTCCAGGGGCGCGGAGACTCAGTAAACTCCGCGCTCAAAACTCAGCAGTTTCACTGCTTTTTGTAAATCACCCCGTTCTTCATCACAAACGAAACCTTCGTCGTAACTGAGATATCTTCCAGCGGATTCCCAGGCACCGCGATCACATCCGCAAAATATCCAGCCTTCAACTCCCCAATCTGCCCGCCCCAGCCGAGCAGCTTCGCTCCATTCAACATATCCGCCTGCAACGCATCCCCGGGCTTCATTCCATACTTCACCATCAATTCGAGCTCATGTGCCTGCGTCCCATGCGGAAATGGTCCCACATCGCTCCCCATCGCCATCGGAACCCCCGCCGCCAGCTGCTTCTTGAACTCCGCCGCATGATAGGCCTGCTCCGCCCGGCCGCGCTCCGCTCTCTCTGGAGTAGCCGCATGATCCGCAAAGTACTCGGCAATGGCGAATGTCGGCACCGCGTAGATCTGCTTCTCCTTCATCATCCGCATCGTTGACTCACTCAACTGATACCCATGATCGACCGAGGCCACACCCGCCGCGACCGCATATCCGGTCCCGGGTTCCCCGGTAGCATGCACAGCTACACCCTTTCCCGACCCCACGCCTCCTGCAAACCGCTCCGCCTCCTTCACCGCCGCGGCGAGTTCAGCTTCTGTGTACTGATAGGGTGAGTTGAAAACTCCATTGCGATAAGAATCACGTCCTGTCTCATAAATCTTTGTGAAGTCCGCTCCGCCCTTGCGTTGCTCCCGCATCACCTTCACAATCTCATCCGCCGAATCCGCATAATCCGCGTTCGAAAGCACTTTTTGAGCCGGGTTATAGCCAATGGCATCCTCATGGCCGCCCGTCAGATCGATCGCATTGCAGCTCATCCGCATCCGTGGCCCGGGAATCAACCCTGAATTAATCGCATTCCGCACTGCCACATCTGCACACCCCGCACCCTCAGTCCCCATATCGCGCTCAGCCGTAAATCCAGCCATCAGGTCTTCCTTTGCCGCGCCAGCTGCGATCAACGTTCTCTGCGGCACACTCTCCTGAATGGTCTGCAAATCCTCGGCCCCCACATGCAGGAACAGATGCACATGTGCATCAATCATCCCCGGCATCAGCGTCGTATCTCCCAGGTCGATCACCTCCGTCCCCGCGGGCCGATCCACATGAGCGCCTGCGGCAACAATCCGCTGCCCCTCCACCAACACCTCGCCCGGTGTCACAATCTTTTCTCCCACAACATCCAGCAACCGAGAAGCATGAAGCACCACGACATGCCCAGAAGCCGCGGTGTTTTGCGCGAAGCAAGAGATCGCCGCGATTCCCACTGCCAACCCACAAACAAAATTTTTCATAGTTCAAGCAGCATACCGCGAAACCCAATGGAACCGAAGACCTAGCCAGCCTTTTCGGTCAATTCCGCCCATCGCGCAAACAACCGATCCATCTCGTCCTGCGCCGCATCCATCTCGGCCAGCGCCTCAGTCAGGCGAGCAGCATCCACCGCAACCGCCGGGTCCTCCACTGTCTCTTTCGCGAGCCGCAATCGTTGCTCCGCAACTTCCACCGCAGCCTCGATCCCCGCAAACTCACGCGCTTCCAGGTACGAAAGCTTCTTCTTCCCCACCCCCGCCGTAGCTGCCGGAACCGAAGCAACAGTCTTCATCCCAGGCGCTGCATTCAACTCGCCCGACTTAATACCACGCCACTGTTCCCACTGCGAATAATCCGCAAACGTCTCCGCCCGGCCCCGTCCATCAAGCCCCAGCACAACCGTCGACACACGATCCAGCATGTAGCGGTCATGTGTCACCAACACCAAAGCTCCCGAATACTCGAGCAGACTCTCTTCCAGAATCTCGAGCGTCGCAATATCGAGATCGTTTGTCGGCTCATCGAGCAGCAGCAGGTCCGCCGGCTCCAACATCAATTTCGCAATCAACACCCGAGCACGCTCCCCGCCACTCAACCTCTCCACGGGCTGATTCAGCTGCTCACTCGTAAACAAAAACTTCGCCGCGTAACTCGCTACGTGCACCACCCTCCCCTGGTACACCACCGAGTCCGAGTCCGGAGCCAGCGCTCGTCGCAGCGTTACGCCTTCTTCCAGCTCACGCGTCTGGCTGAAATAAACAATCCTCAACCCCGCCGCCTTCTTCACCACGCCGGCACTCGCCTCCAACTCGCCAGTCAACAACCGCAACAGCGTGGTCTTCCCGCTCCCATTCGGCCCCACCAAACCAACTCGCATCCCTGCAGTAATAAGAAAATTCAACCCCTCGACAATCTTCTTCTCACCAAGAACAATCGAAACATCCTCCAGCTCGATCAGCCGCTTCGTCTGCCGCTCCGTCGCAGAAAACTCAATCCCCGCGCTTGCCGTCGCCACCCGCGCATTGATCTCCTTTAACTGCCCGATCAGCTCATTCGCGTTATCAATCCGAGCCTTCGCCTTCGTTGCTCTCGCCTTCGGGCCACGCCGCAGCCACTCCACTTCCGTCTTCACCCGATTTCTCAACGCATCCTGCAACTTCGACTGCGCCTCCAGATACGCCTCTCTTCCCTCTAAAAATTTCGAGTACGTTCCCTTCACCCGCAGCAGTCCATCTGCATAAACACGATTCAGTTCCACTATCTCCGTCGCAACATTCTCAAGAAAATAACGATCATGGCTAACAAGCACGCAAGCAAAATCACCTTCATTTAGGAGTCCTTCCAACCACTCAATTCCCTCTAAATCCAGGTGATTCGTAGGCTCATCCAAGAGCAGCACATCCAGATGCCCTACTACCGCCTCGGCAATCGCCAACCTTTTCCGCCAACCACCGCTCAGTGTCGAAGCCTCAGCATTTAAGTCCGGAAACCCTACCCGTCCCGCAGTCTCACGCAACCGTCCTTCACGCTCGCCCTCCGCCACATGCGCCCGCGCGAGTGCGGCCTCCAACACCCGGCGGACAGTCACCCCCTCGGCAAAGTTCGACTCCTGCTCCACATATCCCACCCGAGCACGCCTCCGCACCGCAACGTCACCGGCATCCGCATCCTCGATCCCGGCAAGAACCTTCAGCAGAGTGCTCTTCCCCGCGCCATTCGGCCCGATCAGACCAATACGCTCTCCATCGGAAACAGTAAAACTAATCTCGCGAAATAAAGCAGTCGCGCCAAAGGCCTTCGTCAACCCCTGCGCATTCAAAATCGGCGGCATGCATCCAGTTTATCGCCCCCCGCAATAAATTCGTCAGCCGCGCCTATTTCCTGAAATGGATTCGGTTGTGAGCCACGCAATGGCGTTAGCGAGGAAGCGTTGTTGAAGAACAGGATGCATATCCGGAACACGGTGATAGATGATTTTTGTGTTGTCGAGTTTGGCGGTGAAGGTTCCGGCGCCGATGTTGCGGTCATGGTCGCGGGAGTAGGCAGCGATGACTTCTAGGTTGTGTCCGTCGACTAGGAGGCCGTTGGCTTGGCGGCCTTTGGCCTGGTAGTGGATGCCCATGACTTGGTTGGTTGGCAGGCCGGAGTAGATAGGGTGCTGGCGGACGAAGTACCAGTTACCCATCCAGGGGGCGCGGTAATCTCCGACGGTGCCAGAGTAGGTAAAGGCTCCGGCGGCGGCGAGTTGCTTGGCGACTCCTTCGGAGAGGGTGTCGGCTTGTGGGATAGCGAGCAGAGATGAGCCGGCCCGGACGGCTTCGAGGATGGCGGGGTCTATGTGGCCCACTTCGGTTGTGGTTGGGACAGCTCCGACTTCATGGCCGGGTTGGTTTTCAAGGCCGGTGGTGTCCCCGGAGTTTTGTGTGGCTGAAGTGTGAGCGGTGAGGCCCGAGGTGATGATGACGTCATATTTTTTTCCTGCAGTGAAGTCTTCGACTTCAAGGCCGAGGCGAGGGGTGAGATCAGCGAGTTGTTTGTGGAGTGCGGGTGTGATGCCCGAGACTGCGATGTTAAGTGCGCGGGCACGCTTGTAGGCAGGCGGTTCGGTGACCCAGATCTCTTTGGTCTGGGTGGACAGCGGGGCGGAGGAAAGCGAGAACTTGAAGCGGTAGAGGCCTTCTTCGGTAAGCGGTGGTGTCTGAAAGCCCTTTAGGAGGAGGTAGCTGAATTGATCTTCTATGTGTTTCGGTGGGGGCATCTCTGCCAGCTTGAGGAGTTTTC
>Ga0206968_10357_pt1 | contig 9616 bp, 4 predicted proteins | sample Alteio_BWOrgHeat_22_FD_153254 | JGI IMG/M metagenome (GOLD analysis project Ga0206968, IMG submission 153254) | Enriched cells from forest soil in Barre Woods Harvard Forest LTER site, Petersham, Massachusetts, United States -... | ecosystem: Environmental > Terrestrial > Soil > Temperate forest > O... | reverse complement strand
CCAGGCCGTAGCGAATGCGGAGATTCATGGAATCGTTCAGGACGTCAGCGGTGCCGTGGTTCCGAATGCGCAGATCAAAGCCACCCAGGTCGAGACCGGTCGGGTTGAAACGACTGTTAGTAGTGTCGATGGCCTCTATAGTTTTTTGAATCTTCCGGTGGGAGAGTACAAGATAGAAGCTACCGCGCCTGCTTTCAAAAGCTATGCGCAGTCGAATATTGTTCTTCAGGTAGGCAATAATGTCCAAATCAATATTGCGCTCGAAGTCGGCAGTGCTTCCGATCACGTAGAAGTTTCCGCAGACGCGGTTATGGTACAGACTCAGGACACTGCCGTATCTCAGGTTATCGACCAACGCCGGATCGTCGATCTTCCACTCAACGGTCGTCAGGCCACCGATCTCATCCTCCTTTCAGGAGGCGCAGCTCAGCCGCCGAACTCTACTCGAGTCATCACAACACATGACTATCCAACGGCTGTTGGCATCGCGGTTGCCGGAGGCCAAATCAACGGCAACAACTATCTTCTCGACGGCGGCGATCACAACGACTCGCACTCTAACGTTAATTTGCCGTTCCCCTTTCCCGATGCCTTACAGGAGTTCAGCGTCCAGACCAGCGGTGTCTCCGCTCGCTATGGGTTGCATCCTGGTTCGGTTGTAAACGTGGTCACCAAGTCCGGCACCAACTCCTTCCACGGAAATCTATTTGAGTTTGTTCGCAACGGCGATTTCAACGCCCGAAATTTTTTCGCCACTGCGCAAGACTCCTTACATCGAAATCAATTTGGCGGAACCATCGGTGGGCCTATCAGGCGTAATAAGATATTTCTCTTTTCCGGTTTCCAAGCCACTCGTGAGCGAACTGCACCGCCACAACAAATCGCGACGTTGCCAACAGCGGCCGTTCTGAGTGGTGACTTTAGCACGATTGAAGGTGCATCCTGTCAGTCCAGCGGCGTCGCTCGGCAACTTGTCAATCCAACGACCGGCGCGCCCTACGCGAAGAATTTCATTGATCCCACCACCTTCAGTGTTCCTTCTATCGCTTTGCTTAAGTCCCTTCCGGTTGCTACCAATCCATGCGGCCTGGTGACCTACGCCATCCCAAACCCTAATAACGAAAACCAGTACATCGGACGTGCGGATTGGGCGCAAAGTCAGAAAAATTCGATTTTTGGTCGTTACTTTATTGACGATTATTCCAATCCCGCTGTCTATAACGGGAATATGCTTACAACGACTCGCTCAGGTCTAGTTCAACGTGCTCAGTCTGTTGTCATTGGCGACCAGTACAGCATCAACAGCAGCCTGCTTAACAGTCTGCACTTTGGCTTTGCGAGACTGGCTGTCCATCGTGCAGAACCTTCGACCATACCCAACCCGGTCAGCCTCGGTGTGAATATGTACAACGCGATTCCGTATTTCACTGATCTGGCAGTTACAAGCCACTTTTCCGTTGGGGGCGGGTCTAATGCGCCCGCGAGTTTCATCCGGAACCAGTGGCAGGTAGCCGACGACCTCGATTGGACAAAGGGACGGCATCACTTCAGCTTCGGCGCTGAGACCATCATCGGCCAGATGGATGAGAACAACATCCAATATGCCAACGGTGAATTCAGCTTCGACGGTTCTCGTACCGGAGATGCGCTTGCTGACTTCCTTCTTGGCTCCCTGCACACAGTTATCGATTCCAATATTGCGCGGGTTGATCTTCGTCAAAAATACATAGGGGCATACTTCGAAGACGGCTTTCAAGTGACTGCGCGACTCAATATCCATGCCGGTGTACGTTGGGAACCCTCTCTCCCTGAGCACGACGCGCTGGCCCGCGGAAACCACTTCTCTCAAGCAGACTTTGTCGCTGGAAACAAGACTTCTATCTATAACAACGCGCCGCCGGGACTCTTTTTCTACGGCGATAAAGGGATTCCTAAGTCTTATGCAAATGGGAATTATCACGATTTTGCACCCCGAATTGGCTTTGCCTTCGACCCGACCGGAAAAGGCACGGAGAGTATTCGTGGCTCTTATGGCATCTTTTTTGATCAGCCTGAATCCTTCACCATTCGCGACTTCGGCATATCTGCCCCTTGGGGAAATGCGATCACTCTGACCGCACCCGCCGGCGGCTTCGCAAATCCGGTTGCCGGCTTTACCTTTCCAACACCTGTACCACCGACGAGTACGGCAATATTCCCGACGCAAGGCACTTACATCAATATGCCTCTCAATCTGCACCACCCGTATATGCAGCAGTACGGTCTCAGCCTGCAGCAACAGGCTCGGTCAAATTGGTTGTTTTCACTCGATTACATCGGGAATCGCGCGACCCACATGCGAAGTGGACGCGAGCAGAACCCAGCCGTTTATGTGGCAGGCGCCACAACGGCAACTACCGCGACTCGACGCACTTTGTATCGTCTGAATCCAGTAACAGGCATTTACTACTCGAGCATCTCTTACATGGATGACGGTATTAATACTTTTTACAACGGATTGCTCGCGAAGGTAGAACACCGATTCAGTAATCACTTCTCGTTGCTGTCGGCCTACACGTGGTCTCATTGTTTGCAAGACGCAGAGACCCTGGGTAACAGGCTATCTGGCAGCAACGAATCAAACCCGTACAACAAGCTTGCTGATTTTGGTCCGTGCGATTACGACCTGCGTCATAACTGGAATAATTCGGTCGTCGTTGAAGGCCCTAAGTTTGCCAATCGCCTGGCTGATCTCAGCGCGGGCGGTTGGCGGCTTTCGTTCCTGGTAAATATCCATAGTGGTTTTCCCTTCAACCTGTTAACTGGCACAGATCGCTCTCTTTCGGGCGTAGGTCTTGATCGTCCTGATGTCGTTTCGAACGTCAATCCGTATGTTCGTAATAAGAAGACTCTTGTCTGGGTAAATTCCGCCGCATTTGTTCCCAACGCACCCGGAACCTTTGGCACAGCTCGCGCGAATTCATTGAATGCGCCAGCATATTTCGATGTTGACACAACGTTGTCGAAAGGATTCCGAATAACGGAACATCAAAGATTCGATTTGCGTTTTGATTTTTTCAATGTCGCCAACCACACAAATTTCATGGCGCCGGTCGCGACCCGGAGTTCAGCAAACTTCGGAATTATCCAAAGCTCGAATCCTGCTCGAATCATACAGCTGGCAGGGAAGTATTCCTTCTAGGCATCAAGACGACGCTCGCTCACTCAAAGTTGAGTGAGTGAGCGTTACTATGCACCAAGAAAAATAAACTCGGGAGATGTGTAGTGGAGACCAATCGAAGAAAATTCGTGCAGCTTCTCGGCGGTCTTTCAGCTGAGCTAGGGCTACAAGTTGGTAATACAGCATTAGCCACCGCTCAGGAATCCACTCACAAAGAAACCCCCACCCTGGCAGCCGATCGCTCAGCGACGATCAATCGCAAAAACGTCGTCGCAATTCAGGTGAAACCCTTCGCCTGGATCGACGAAGGCGTCGACCAGCTTCTCGATACTCTGCAGCAGAAGGGCAGTGTCAACACGGTTTTCGTCTATACCTACGACTATGATCCGAATCGGACTACGAAGGGCGGCCCAATACCACTTCCCGATCATGGAAAGTATGGTTCGGGCAAACTGCGTACCGGCGGGGCCTTTTACGACTACGATCCAAAGTACTTTCGCGACACTACGCTTAGAGACTTTCGCTCTCCGGATGAGCCCGGTTTTAATGTGATTACTGCTGTTGCGCCAAAGATGAAAGCCCGCGGCATGGACTTCTTCGCCTGGGACTACAACAACGCCTTTCCGGTGATGATGCAAAACATTCCCGGTTTTACTGAAGTCGCCGAGATAGACGTCTACGGCCGACGCACAACCAGCGCCTGCTTCAACAACCCCAACTATCGCGCGCACCTCACAGGAAAGATCGAATCTTATCTCTCTCAATATTCAACACAGGTCGACGGCATCATGTGGGGCTGCGAGCGCATGGGGCCGATCGATAACATGATCGGCGGTGGCTGGGCCACGACAGGCATATCCTGTTTTTGTTCGTTTTGCTGTGCAAAGGCAAGAGCCCGCGGGATCTCACCCGAAAGAGCAAAACAGGGTTATATAAAACTAGACAAACTTTTTCATTCCGCGACGGAACATCGTAGACCATCAGACGGTTACTTTGTAGTCTTCATGAGAACTCTCTTCGAGTTTCCCGAGATCCTCAGTTGGCACAGTCTTTGGAACGACAGTTACCACGAAGTTCGCGCAGAACTCTACGGAACAGCAAAATCAATTGCTCCGCACAAGCCTTTCGGCTTTCACATGGTGCAAAATATCACGTTTAGTCCGTTTTATAGCGCAGTCGATGATTACTCGAAAATAGCCGACTATACGGACTTCATGAAGATCGCAACCTACAACAACGCCGGTGGTCCACGCATGGCCCACTTTGTCGATCGCCTTTGCTCAACGGTTTTTGCTGACGCCGCACCATCTGATTTGCAGCCGTTCTATTACAAGATCATGGGCTACCAGGAGGCTTCGCTCAAGCAGATTTCTACTGATGGGCTTACATCTGAATATGTGGCAAGCGAAACCCGAAGAGCGATTGAAGATACCAGCGGTAAGGTCCAAATCTATCCTGGAATTGACCTGGATGTGCCCACGGCGCCAGGTGAGAAACACACTAAGCCAGATGATGTTCGCGCCGCCATTAATGCCGCATTTAGTGCTGGAGCAAACGGCATCGTGTTGTCTCGCGAATATCACGAAATGTGGCTCGCGAATCTTTCCGCTGCCGGAGAGGCGGTACGTTTAAATTCCAGATAATTCGGTCGCCAGTTTTTGGGGCGACTCTGAGTCGAGCCGAGTGTGGAAAGGCCGATCCTTTCCGACTTGACCTTCAAAATCTTAATTAGTAAATCCTGTAGATGTATCTGATACTACGTGGCTTATATGGTTGACCACGCGCTCGTATGTTTGCTCAGAAAGCTTCTTCCAGGAAACGAGATCATTGGTTACCTTTGAAAAGGTTTCTCGTTGACATTGGTCTGACTATATGACTATTATTCGCTTTCATATCAGAGAAAAGCTCAGACAGCGCGTTGAACGAAAGCCTGGAGCTTCCCCCCGCTGAGTTCGAAGAGCTTACTTAGCCGCTACATATTGAAAGGTAGGGAAGAGCCATGTGCGCACGCAAAGCAAAAGTGATGCTGATTATCGTTGTAGCTCTCACAGCATGTACAAATCGAGTCTTCAGCCAGTCCGTGGCGACAGTTCAAATTGCAGGTACGGTGCAGGACAGCACGGGGGCAGCAGTCCCGGATGCGCAGATAACAGCGACTCAAACTCAAACAGGCTTTAAGCGGAGTGTAGTCAGCGGAAGTGAAGGAATTTACGTAATTCCACAACTACCAGTAGGTCCTTACCTGCTTACGGTCGAAAAAGGCGGATTCAAAACTTATATCCAGAAGGGCATCGATTTGCAGGTCGGTGACGAACCCCAGATTAAGATCACGCTTGCGGTTGGTCAGGTTTCGGAGCGAGTAGAAGTAAGCGCAGATGCGGTGATGGTTCAGACTCAGCAAACTGCCGCGACTACGGTCATTGATCAAAGGCGAATAGTTGAACTTCCTTTGAATGGTCGTCAGGCGACTCAACTCATTATCCTGGCCGGGGCTGCGGCGCCGTCCGGAAACGGCGGAGCTGTAGGCAGCAAAAACTATCCCAGTGCAGTCTCACTCGCAGTTGGGGGTGGCAACTTTATCAACTACCTGATGGATGGTGCGGACAACGAGGATGTCTTCACCAATGTGAACCAGCCATTCCCATTTCCCGATGCGCTCCAGGAATTCAGCGTGGAGACCAGTGTGACCTCTGTTAATCACGGCTTACACCCAGGAGCGACAGTGAATGTCGTCACAAAATCCGGAACGAATCAGTTTCATGGCGACTTGTTTGAATTCCTGCGAAATGGGGACTTCAATGCACGAAACTACTTCGCTGCGACTCGAGACACACTTCATCGTAACCAGTTCGGTGGAACAGTTGGAGGACCTATTCTGAGAGGGAAACTGTTCTTTTTCGGGGGATTTCAGGCGACAATCAATCGACAGACGCCCCAGGGGACGACTGCATTTGTGCCGACAGCCGCGATGTTAAATGGCGACTTTACTGCGTGTGGGGGCGGACATTTCGATCCTACGAAGTACAGTGCTCCAGCGGTCACCTTAACGAAGAAATACTTTCCGACTTCAACCGACCCGTGCGGAAAGGTAACATTCGGCATCCCAACCACGGGAGATGAAAATCAATACATTGGCCGCGGCGATTGGACCAGGAGTTCAAAACAAACGATCTTCGGACGATATTTTGCGGCGCACTATACCAATCCAGCGGTATTCGATGGCGTACATATTTTGAATACTGCAAGACCTGGGGTCATATCCCTCGCTCAAAATGCCGTTGTAGGCGATACGTATGCGTTTTCTTCAGGGCTCATCAACAGTGCGCATTTCAGATTTTCACGTACGAGGATCGATCGCGGCGCCGCCCCGAATCTCATCAACCCTCAAGATCTTGGAGTCGTTCTCAATCCATTAGTCAAAAACTTTCTCGATGTGAGTGCGACGAATTCGTTCGCTACCGGTTGTGGAACGTGCGCGCCAGGGCATTTCAAAACCAACTCTTATCAGGTTGCTGATGACCTGGATTACGTTCGTGGCAAACATCATTTTTCATTCGGTGGCGAATACTTCAAGAATCAACTGGATTGGCTGGCTAACACCGTATCAAACGGACAATTTGTATTCAACGGTTCTCTGACCGGAAGTCCTTTGAGCGACTTTCTGCTGGGTAGAATTTTCACGGTGGGAAAGGGCATGCCTCTCAAGATCCTGCCAAATCAAAATATTGTAAGTGCGTATGTTCAGGATACCTGGTCGGCGACGCCGTCTCTAACTCTAACTTTTGGGCTGCGCTGGGAACCGCTCCTCCCGGAATCCGACAAAAACGGAATAGGAGTACGGTTTGATCGTTCGGCATTTGGTGCGGGGACAAAAAGCCAGGTTTATACGAACGCGCCTCCTGGATTTTTCTACTTCGGTGATAAAGGAATTCCAAAGGCGTTCACCGACAGAGACTGGAATAATTTTGCACCTCGCGTTGGAGCTGCCTGGCACCCCGATAATGGAACGGTCATCCGTGCCTCTTACGGCATCTTTTATGCGCAACCAATCTTGATGTACATCGAGCGGTTCAGCCAGGTGTCTCCATTCGGGGATTTGATCACTCTGTCCGATCCATCTGGAGGTTTTCTCAATCCGTATCAGCAGATAGGTGGGGATCCGTTTCCGTTACCAACGCCACCACCTACGAACGCATTCTTTGTTCCTTTTGGCTCTTTTATCAACATGCCATCCAAGATGCCAATGGCATATATCCAACAGTGGAATTTGATTGTCGAACGGCAGGTTGGGCAAAACCTTCTTTTGAAGGCGTCTTACCTCGGCAATAAGAGCACACACTTGTGGAACCAAACTGAAGGAAATCCCGCGGTCTTTACCGGGGCATCTACATCTACTGTGGCAAACACCAACTCCCGGCGTGTTCTAAACATTCAGAATCCGGCGGCCACTGCCGGAGGCCTGGTTGGTTCCATCGCTCAGGCGGATCCCAGCGGTACCGCCAACTACCACGCTTTAATCCTTTCGGCGAACAAACGCTTCAGCCAGAATTTCAGCGTTTTGGCGAACTATACCTATTCGCATTGCCTCGACATCGCAGATACTGCAAATGACCTGGCATTCCCCCAATATCAGAACCCTGCCAATTCCTCGGCGGAATACGGAAATTGCACTTACGATCACAGGCAGATATTCAACACATCCATCGTGGCCGTTTCGCCCAATAAATGGAACGAAACGTGGGTAAGATGGCTACTGAGTGACTGGGAACTTTCCGCTATTGTCAGCACTCGTACTGGAGACTACATAAATCCCGTAACCGGGGCGGACAATTCCAGAACTGGCGTTGGGCTCGACCGCCCCAATTTTGTCAAATCTTCTCGTCTCTCTACTCGAACGATTGCCAAGTGGTTCGATACCACAGCATTTACCGCGAACGCGCTCGGAACCTTCGGGAACGCTCAACGAAATTCGATCCTCGGTCCGGCTTACGTCGACCTCGATCTCGGATTTGGACGTCGCTTCAAATTTACCGAGAGCAGAGACTTTCAGTTCCGAGCCGAATCATTCAACGTGTTGAATCATACTAATCTCTTAGATCCGGGCAGCAATCTGAGTGCGGCTTCAACTTACGGCAGAGTGACAGCTTCGAATGATCCGAGAATCATTCAACTGTCAGCCAAAATACATTTCTAATCGTTTGTGCAGTAAGGAACTAAAATGGTTCCCTCTGATTTGAGCTTGGTTGAGTCAGAGTATTGTTTGCTAGAAAAGCAAGATCAAAATGAGAGGGCTGTCACACAATGCAGAATCAGACCCAGGATAAGAACGTTCCTTCGAATGTTTATGTGTTCGATAAGTTATCGGTTCGCCACACAGATGCGGTTGACTATCGCGCAATAGTGGACGGTAAGACCGTCGATGGTTGCAAGTTCTCGGTTCATGAATCAGCTCTTGCGCTTAACAGCGAGCCACACCCGGCGCATCACCACAATGGAGAGGAGATGTTTCTGATGATCGACGGAACACTCGAGGTCACCATCAATGGAAAGGCTTCGAGGATTACCAAAGGCAGTGTGGCGTTTATAGGCTCCGGGGATCAACATGGAATTCGCAATGTAGGAACGACCCCGGCAAAATATTTCGTCATCGAGCTTGGTCCTCAGCGGTAATAGCCTGTTTGCGAATCGTTCACACGGGAGAACTTGAAAATGGAATGGTCCAGAAGAGAAGTTTGTGCCGCTTTGCCCGCTCTCTTGGCAATGTCTCGACTGTCTGCACAAGGAAAAACAACCTTACCATCGAAGATTTATCAGTTTGATGAGTTGGAAGCGCGCAACTCTGGCAGCGTTACTATCCGAAATATGTTTAACGGCCCAATCTTTGAAGGCTGTAACATCTCGCTCCACGAATCTGATCTCGCACCACACAGCATTCCTCATCCACCGCATCGTCACCGGCACGAGGAGATGGTGCTGATTATCGAAGGCACGCTGGAGTTCACAATTAATGGAGTTCCGACAAGAGCGGGTACGGGGTCGATTTTATTCGCAGGTTCGAATGATCTACACGGAATACGCAACCCTGAGGAAACTCACGCTAAGTACTTCGTATTTGCTCTCGGGCCGGAGAACCAATAGAAATTCTGGTTGCGGGAAATTCGGTAAATGATGCAGAACTAACGGCTGGGGAGAGAGAGAACAAGTTGATCGGTGATACACGCGTATTCAATAAGAGATTGGCTTCAATAGGGGGCTGTTACCCTCTGTATATTTACCCTTGCTGGCGCGAGCGAAATCAAGAGCTCAAAACCCAAAGTTGCTGCAGCCAAAAAAGGTCAGACCGACTGGCCGGTATATGGTGGCTCTCCGGATAATATCCACTACTCGAGTCTGACGCTGATCAACACCAAGAATGTGGCACAGTTACAGAAGGTGTGGAGCTATGACACGGAAGAA
>Ga0206968_10356_pt1 | contig 9663 bp, 9 predicted proteins | sample Alteio_BWOrgHeat_22_FD_153254 | JGI IMG/M metagenome (GOLD analysis project Ga0206968, IMG submission 153254) | Enriched cells from forest soil in Barre Woods Harvard Forest LTER site, Petersham, Massachusetts, United States -... | ecosystem: Environmental > Terrestrial > Soil > Temperate forest > O... | reverse complement strand
AAAGAAAAAGTGGCGTCTTACGCGCTTTCGGAAAGCGCGAGCGGCTCCGATGCGTTCGCGATGCGACTCAAGGCGGAAGACAAAGGCAGCCACTTTGTTTTGAACGGCCATAAGTTGTGGATCACGAACGCTCATGAAGCCGGCGTTTTTCTCGTCTTCGCCAATACGGATTTCACCAAAGGCTATAAGGGAATCACCGGATTTATCGTCGAGCGTGAGTTCCCCGGCTTCAAAGTCGGCAAGAAGGAAGACAAGCTGGGCATTCGCGCCTCAAGCACTTGCGAGTTGCTCTTCGAAAATTGTCAGGTTCCCAAGGAAAACGTCATCGGCGAAGTAGGCAAAGGTTATAAAATCGCTATTGAAACTTTGAATGAAGGCCGCATCGGCATTGGCGCCCAGATGTTGGGAATTTCGCAAGGCGCGTTTGAGGCCACGGTAAATTACGTGAAATCCCGCGAACAATTCGGCAAGTCGATCGCGTCGTTCCAGGGTGTGCAATTCCAAATTTCCGAAATGCGCTGCCTACTCGAAACCGCACGTCTGCATGTGTACAACGCCGCCCGCCTGAAGGACTCTGGTCAAGACTTTGTGAAACAAGCGGCGATGGCCAAGTTGGTATCTTCGCGCAACGCTGAAAAGATCTGTTCGTTGGCAGTTGATCTCTTTGGCGGGAATGGCTTTACGCGCGAGTATCCCGTAGAGAAATTTTTCCGCGATTGTAAAGTCGGCCAAATCTATGAAGGCACGAGCAATATGCAGCTTCAAACTATTGCCAAGATGGAATTAGGGTAAGTCAGACGAATGGCATGGTTTCGATTGCTGAGTTCTGATCGAAGATTGGAGAGAATGGCCATGACAGTTGGGCCGAGCCATCGATAACAGTGGTCTGCCCAAAAGCCAGGGATATCCGCGCGCAATCGCCTCTGACGCCTGAGCTACTGGCCGTAGTAACTCGCGCAGTCAGGAACATTGGCGATGACCCACTCCCAGCGCTGTGGTCTCCAGAGGCTGTCAGAGACCGCGGAAGTTGACGGGTCCACGAACCATCCGACCTTATGATAGAATCCGCAGGCGTTGTCCCAATTTTCTTGGTCTGGAGCAAATTCTCTTTCGTCATTGTCGAGATTTATTTCTGGCGGGCTCGCACGGGAAGAGTTGGGAACAATACTTAGCGCCACTTCCCGAGTGCACGTCGTGGCGTGTTGGCAGTGAGCCGAGTCATTTCCACCGTCGCAAAAGGGGGAATTGCCCGCCCAATCTTGGCTGACTTTCTGGGTTTCGGTGAAATTCAATACTCCGTTCACTTGCGAGTCCGGCGAGTCCGCAATCCAGCCCTTTTTCGCCAGCGCGTCCGTCACGAGCTGGCGAAGCATCGGATCGGTGGCGAACGCGGCGGAGACGTAAGCGCTGTGCGCGAAGTCCATCGAGCAAGTCTTGGTAAGTTCATGGCAGTTCACAAGCGGGAAACTAGAGATCTCCGACGGTTCGTCCACCGTGATTGTCACGGGCTTGCCCTTCTGATCTTGGCAGTAGAACGTGGTCGCGAAGGAAGAATTTGGAATCAAAACAAAAAGTACGGCGATTAGGTTTCGCATATTCTAAGGGAAGATACGGGATTCGAAGAAGAATTTCACCTGTAATGATTCTGACAGTTGTGCCAAAAGTCGGCACTTTGAATGGTCACTAGAGAAATGTCCAAAACCCATATAACTGTCATGAATGCGCTGAGATCCTCGGCGAGCAACGGAAATTCTTCGTGCACAACGACAAGAACTTGGCCAATGACGCGAATACGAGTCGGCTCCGCCGGCTTTGGCGATTCAAGCGGATTTACGGAAGAGGTCCTCCACCTCCCGTCGATATTTTTCTCGATTGTGGATTCCGCAAAGTAACTGCAAGTTCTCAACATTGTTGCTGCCCCCTTTCCAGCGCGATATCACATGATCCACCTGCAATTGGAAGCGCGATTCACAGAAGCGTCCGTCCGCATGACGGTGACGGCACGATTTATCGCGCTGAAAAACAAACCGCCGTGACTTTCGGCTCACACCATGACAATGACGCGGCTTAACTTCCCTCATGGAAGTGCGCGAGGGATCTTTTTTCTCAACCGTAAAAGTTGCGCAGGAACTTATGACCTCACTCAACTCTCCACTTGGGACGGAATGAGAGAGAACTTCTTTGGCCCGCATGAGAACTTCCCATTGTTCTTTGGAAAATGTCACCTCCACACGCACCGAACCATCGCGCTGGACACGGGTTTTGGTGTGAAATTTCACTTCAAGTCCAAGTTTCTCGTTTAGGATGCGTGTTCTTGATTGTCTGGCCGCGGATGGCCTCCAAAATTTCAGCCTGGATCTTTGGGGCGGTGGGCTTTTGGCGAAAGGCACTTGCCAACATTCCTAGCTGCGTGAGATTGACTTCGCCCGACGCGATCAATGCTTTTATCTCAGGAAAAACTTGCATAAGGCGAGCCGCATCGAGCTTGCGTTGAGCGACCACTGGCGCATAGTGGAAGTGAGCTTTGGTCAGAAAGTCGAACATGCTCTCCGCGCCGAATTCCAAATAGAGACGGCGATGCAGCACTTCACGAATTGAGTCGACAATCTCAGCTTCATTATCAGCCTCCAATTCGACCCGTTTGTCCAAAATAGCGATGAGCATTTCATTCGTGAACTTACGCAAGTCTTGAGTCATAAAACCACCTCCGCACACCACTTATACTACGAGTTTTTAAATAGGATTTTTCCAGCATTTCATTTGTTGCTTCAGATTTGAAAAGGTCGCTCAACGAGCAATCTCGCGTTCCTCAGGGCTTACTAACAAGCGCAACCCAAGAAGCCCTCGAAGCTTGGTGAATTCTTGCAAAACTTCGCTGAGGCTCGATTCTATAGATTCAATTTACGTGTCAAAGGAAAAAATGTGCCCTAACGTAAATTTCTCAGACTGAAAGCCATCATTCTTCCATCCAAAAAAAATTTTTCAGCTGTACCAGGATCCGGCTCCAGCAAGATCTTTGCCGCAGCCGCAGTCCTTTTTCACCCCTAGTACGACAAGACGGATCCGCGCGTAAGTCGACTAATAAACACGGGAACGTCACCACGCAGTAAGACAGGACACTTTCGCCCTCACCGAAACCAACGGTAATCTGCCGATGTAAATTTCCAATTTTCCCTCTGATTTGTCGCACGTCCCTCGGGAGGACCTCGCTGGCTACACGAGGACTGTTGATTCCATGTAAGCCACATCAGGAAGTTAGCGCAATTTGACCAAACCGCCGGGTGTAAAACTAGTGGTTTTAATAACGCAGCCTTGATCTTCTCAACCAAATTTATAAACAATTTAAGAGGATGTGGCACTTCGAAGGGTGTCGAGACATCGCGGAAAAATAAATTTTCCGGTCAACTCGTGCGCTTTTCAATCCGCCATTTTTTCAGGAATGCGATAGGTGGCCGTCCGTTCGTCCAGTGAGCCGTGGCGACCTATTAACATCGGTCGCCCTCCTGATTTTCGTGCTTCATAGACTTAGTCAACCTGGACGCTCGCTTGGCCAACGGCTTCAAATCAATACCGCGATAGTTGGGAGATCGCCGTCAGCATTCGCCCAGGACTTTTCATTGCGTGTCTCTGGATTTTAGATTGAGCCTTAGACACTGAGCTAGAGGTTCACCTCTTTCTAAATGCGCAATCAATTGGAAAGGGGCAAATTAAACAATTTTGGGCAAGTGCAGCAAATTGTTTACCAGGTACCCCCAACTCTGCCGTCAAGTCTGTCGGATTTCTGGACTTCTAGAGCCAGCGCTCTCGGTAAACAATTGGTGTAATGGGGGAGCGCCTATGAAAGCCGTTATTGGAGCAGTTCTGTTGTGGGGAGTCTCTGCCCAAGCCACCTTCGAATCCGAAACTTCGCCTTTTTCTTTTTTCGGAACCCAAATGGACGGCCTGAAAATTACCAGAAGTCCCAATTCCAGCCCAGCTCTCATCAACCTAGGAGTGAAAGAGGGTGACGTTTTGGTTAAGGTGAACGATGTCGAACTCTCCAGCGTTGAAACCGCGCAGCACTTTTTTGTGAGGGATCACTTAATTTCCGCAGTGATTGTTCGAAGCGGAAAAGTCGTCACTCTTAAGGCGGCAAAATGATTACCTTCATATTCTCCCTCTTCATGATCCCTGCGAATGCGCAACTCGACGCGGGAGAGTACGATCTTATGAACAACGTTATTGCCCAATGCTTAGAATCTTTAGATCACGACGTTGGGCGATTTAAATTGGTTCAATACTCGGACGACCGTACGCGGACATGGGAAGGCGCTGACCGCACCGGGCGCAATTATTCCGAGATTGCTTTCAAGTCCAAGGACCCCAATGGAACACCACTCTTGTTGATGTTTTCCAACGGCCGCGCGCGCATTATTCCTCCGAGTTCCTTTGATGGAAACAAAGCCGATTTTACGGATTCGGCCGATCGCCACGGCAACGAAACACCCATTAAGCACTATTACAAACGAAGTGATGGCACATACGACAACACACTCGTGACTACGCTCTCCCATACAGAAACGGACGTCGCCTTTCGTCCTTTGACCGCAAAGGAAGCCCTAGAGGAAGCCGGCGATGCCGTTTTGCAACGGCAAGAGCAACAGGATAAGGGGTTCCAAAACGAACTTAAGGATGTTCAGCCTTGGATTGAGGCGTGGTATGGCCCGAAGGAAGAGGACAAAAAATATGGCAAGGAGAGATACGTTGCCCGCGGCAAAGAGCATCTAAACGAAATCAAATATTATTGTGATCGGTCAGATCTTCAGGCGAATAAAAATTTAAAGAAGGCTATCGACGTCGAAAAGAAGCGGATGCAAACATTAATTTTGGCGGTAGATCCCGCAGCTACATTTGATGCCGTAAAGGCCGAAGCGGTGAAGTAGGCTTTGATTACCACTTCAGAAACTAAAATCCACCTGAAATTAAGGCGGAATCATCATATCCTTTCGAGTCGAACAAAATCACGGCATCTGGAGGGCGGCGGTCATCCGATTGAGCGATCATGACCGTTTCGTAGTCATTCGTTACACAGCGAGCATGTTTTCGGCGTAAAATTCGCCATTCGAATTTCCTCAAACTAGGGCTAAATCCATTATGGAGCTCAGGAAACTACTGAGAATCTAGGCGCCTATGAAAAAATACGGTTTTTAGCCCACGAGTGCTTCTATTCAGCGCCAACACCAACAACTATACTGAGCGGTCGCGACTCGGTCATCTCGTGACCGCATGGCCATTACTTTCACAAACGCTCTTTCCGTCTGTGCCAGCTACGATGGTGACTTGAGCAAAGAGTAATCATATTTTCAAGCGTATCCTTTCCGCCATTTTCAACTTCGACGATATGATGGAACTGAACCCATCGAGTACTTGCGCAAATCGAGCCATCCGGTTTGCGAGCTTGGCACCGGCATTTATCACGAAGGTTGAGAGCATGAACAAGTGCAGCAGGATATTGGCGCGTTTTCTTCCTTGACTGTGCATGCTTAATTTCTGAGCAGTCCCGGGACCGGTCCTCCGAGGACTGCTTCTCTTTCACTCTGCGATTTTTCTCTTGAGCGCGCGTGGCCTTCTCAAGCGGATCACGATAGTGAAGGAATATTTTTAATGCTTCCCTGTGAGTTTCGGCAAGCGACGCTGAATGACCGAGACTTTGGCTCACGATGTCCTGAGCTCTACGCAGCATTTTCATATCTTCACTCGTAAACTCAAATTCAATGCGAAAGGTTTCAGCGCGGACAGCTTTTGCCCTTTCAGGCTTTGCGGACTGAGGCGCAGCCTTCGCCACTTCTTGCTCGAGCTTTTCTTTGCTTAAGGTCTTAGCCTTTGCGATCCAACTTTCTTTATTTTCTGAAGTGATGACTGAGGCAATGGTTTTAGCCTTTGGCACCGTGAGATCACCTTGGCTTATAGCTTCTTTTAGCTCGGGGACCCGATGGCTCTTGCGCGCAACGCGAACAAAATTCGCAGCGACGTCACTTGTGAGACCCAAATACTTTACACAATATGGAGTGAGATGAGTTTCGCCAAATTTTTCAAAAGTTCGTTCGCGGTCAATTTCTATGATCGACTCAAGCAGAGCGGCTTCAGCAACTAAATAGGTTTTAGCTCGGCGAATCGCCGTTTCATGAACAGATCTTGAGTGCGCATCTAATCTTGGCTGTTCAAAGACGATTTGAGTTGCCGGTTCGGTTGCGGGGAAGATCTCCAGTTGATAGTCACTCATCTACACCTCTTTCGAATTTTTACGGTGCGAAAGATTAAAACATCTCCGAGGAAATATCAACATTTTATATTTAGTTACGTGCGAAAAAAATCGGTTCGAATATCAACTTTTTTCCAACAGCTAGAAGAAAGAAAAATCGGAAAACCAATCCGAAATTTCGTGCTTGCCGGGAACCCTTTTCTCCACCGAACGACCCAAGGTGGAGCTAGGGTAAAGCAGTTCCGACTCACATCGTCTGGCAGGTTAACTTAAGCGTAGAAATCGCCGTCTTCGCATCGGTGGCGTATCGATGGTTGAAAACCGCGGTATCTAAGTTCTTGCTAAATGTAAAAGCAATAGAAAGATGAGAATAAGGATGGACGGTCATCGCACTGATTGCGTACCGCGCCCCTTCGTCACCCTGTGGGTCCACTTGTCCCGCGTATCCATAAATGTAAGGTTTTGACGAATCCGATCTGTCCAGTTCAATCCTGTTCGTCTCGTTATTTCCCAGCCATTGAGACGTGAAATCCACATTCAAAACGTCGCCCACCTGAGGTGGGACATCGCTGTTGAACGTGCCATTTGCTTCAGTGATCACACATCTCGCCGCCGTTGCCACGGGAGTCGAAGCGTGGGTAACAATCGAAAAAAGAGCCGACAATATCAGAGAAAACTCTCTCATGGATCCCTCCCAGTGGACGATGCGTCTCACCACCTCCGGTCGGAGTCAAACAGAAATCTATTTGGTTATCTTAAAAAGCCGGACGGGTTATAGCACTATCTACACCGGCAGCTTCACTTCCGTCGTATTTGCCATCGTTTTCTTTTAAAAGATTGGAAAACGAACTCACTCGCGATGACCTGTCCGCCCATATTTTACCTCGGTCATAGAAAGTAACAAAATATGATCCAAGGTTAGAGTAAACGTAGGTGGACTTGCCGGAGTCATCGACAACTTTGGCAAAATTTTTTGCTTGATGATCATCTTTAAAAATAAAGTAGTGAATTAAAGTTCCTACGCCACCTACAATTTCGTAGCCGCAACCTCCGGGGCCGGGTGCAACGCCGGAGCTACGTTTCACGCTATTTTCGATATCAATTTCCAAAACAGTTTTGCTCTTTTCATCATCGAAACGCTTCACCGTATAGACGTACCTCACTCTGGCCCGCAATCCACTTACATATCTCCGGACCCCTCCGTCGCGAGTCCACTCCGTCTCGACTCCCGCGTCATCGATCATGGAAAACATAGGCCAATCAGCCATGCTGCCCCAAAAGACATCCTTTATAGTGCCCATGATCTCAAAGGATTCCTTTTCACCCGCTTCGACAGCCCGCCACCATTCTTCAGAGGCAAACAGATGTGGATCCGGAACTATTCCGAACTTTTCTGTAGTTATTGTGGCCTGTTGAACATCTTGGATTCGCTTTTTGTCGCTCTTCAATCTGTATAGAGGCACCCATGCAAAATCATTCATAGAATTACACTACCTAACGGTCTCCCTTTGAGGGTAGCTCCGAGATCTACTTATCCCTCACCCAAATCTCCTGACCACAGGAATCTTCATAAACCCGCGTAAACGAAACAGCCCCCGGCCCGTGCGCGGAACTCCCCTCCTTAAACGCCATATAAAATTCGCGAACGGGACGCCAATTGGGGATATCCACCTTTACATACTCCGAAGGTTCATCACCGACCACAAAACGATCGCGATAGCTTTTGTTTATTCCCACGATCGTCCATCCACCGCGCTCGAATCCGCTCCACGTTTTTTCCCAGCTGACTTCCATCCGGTCCTTGTCACCTTGACTCACGTACGGGAGGTACGGATCCACCCATACCTTTTCACCATGCTGATAGTAGTCCACCACTTTGAGGTAAAACTCGCGTGCCTGCGTGCGACACTGCAAACGTCTTTGCAGTTGCGTCTGCAACTCGGCCGGCGTACTGCCCCATACGATCATGGTGGCCGCGAAGAAAACGCCGGCTCGAACCAGCGGCGCTCGCGTAAATCCCGGCCACGGCAATCGGCGCAAATGTAAGCACAGAATCAGCAGCAACATTCCGGCGAACGGCATGACGTAATGATCCGCCGGGACCATCATATTTTTTCCCAGCAAAATCACGAACGGCAGCAACACGAATGTGTTTAGCCGCCAATTGAGGCGAAAATTCGCGCGCGTACGCGGAAAACACAGAACCGCCAGAAGTAGAACCAAAAGCGGCCCCCACAGCTGTTGCGCGTACGCCTCCCACCAATGTAGAAACGACGCTGATGTCGGTGACGTGCTCATGCCATTGATGACTTTCATGTCGCGAAAGGGACGATCCAGCACAATCGTTTGCGGAAATCCGATTAAGAAATACGCCAACAGCATCACGCCTAGGTAACGCGAGCCCCGGCGCCACCTTTCGCGCGTGAACGGAGGAACGAAAAGCAGCAAGAACCCCGGCGCGCACAACGACAATGTCATTTTGACCGAAACCGAAATTCCCCACAGTACCGCTGAAAGCAAGCGCCACAATCTCTCACCCGGCTGCTCAAACATGCGTACCGTGAACCACAAGGCTCCGACGGCAAACAGCGTGAACAGATGATCCGGATGCGCGCGCAGCAAAAGTTCACCCCACGTATGATTGCTGAGAAACGCCGAATTCATGGCGAGGGCAAACAAAAATCGCATCCACCACAAAGGCAAAAGTACGCATGCCAAAATCAAAGAGATGCCGACGATCGACAACAAAGAAGTTGTCATCACGGCATGATGCGCGGTTTTTTCCCAATTCTCATTGCCAGATATAAAATCGGGGTCGGCGGTACGTCCCCAAAAATAGTTGAGCGAGTGATTGAGCCGGAAATAAAACGGCCCATACAACACCCAACCGTTATCCTTCCACCAGCGCGTCTTCACGGTCTTGGCGATATTCCACGACGCATCGTCATCGTTCGACGCCACAATGCTCTGGTGATCAACGGTATCCACGACGTAGGAATGCAAATTGAGAACTTGATAAACCAGAAGGAGACCGGTCATCCAAGTGAGCAACAAGGTCTTATATGGTCTCAACAGCTGAATCACGTTGAGGCCTTTACGCGCGGTAAAGTCAGGCCGAGCAACCCAAAAACATCCAGCCGCACACCGAACAGACGCACAACTGTCGCAAGGATCAACAGCAAATCCGTCGCGAAACCGGCGATCTTCGCGTACTCGAGATTGATGCGGATTTTTTCCGGCATCAAATCGTCAACGTAGAAACGCTCGGCGTCCTCGGCTTGGCGCAAGATTTCGCTTTCGTTGAAAAAAGCGAAAGATGCGGGATCGGTCACGCCCGGGCGAAGCTGCAAAACTTTTCTTTGTTCCGGCGAATAAAGTTCGACATAGCGGGGAACCTCCGGCCGTGGCCCTACCAAACTCAT
>Ga0206968_10314_pt2 | contig 9692 bp, 8 predicted proteins | sample Alteio_BWOrgHeat_22_FD_153254 | JGI IMG/M metagenome (GOLD analysis project Ga0206968, IMG submission 153254) | Enriched cells from forest soil in Barre Woods Harvard Forest LTER site, Petersham, Massachusetts, United States -... | ecosystem: Environmental > Terrestrial > Soil > Temperate forest > O... | reverse complement strand
ATGTTGCTACAACGACATACCCTCTGGCGCCTTGCCATTAATAATAGAACAGATAAGTAAAGAGCATAATGGTCCAATACTTATTATCTCTACTGATCCGACTCATACTGATAAACTAGAACGTGAAGTTAAATTTTTTAATCCTGACACTAATTTTCTACCATTCCCGGACTGGGAAACCCTACCATATGATAGTTTCTCACCCAATAGTTACATAATATCTGAACGTATAGAGACATTATATAAATTAACTACTAGCTTTGCTAAACAGAGTATTACGAGCATATCGCTAAGTACAGCTTTATATAAAATTTGTCCTAAAGAATTTATCACGCAACATAGCTTTTTTTTAAAAATTAATGATAAATTAGATCTTACAAACTTTAAGGATAGATTAATTTCGTATGGCTATTATCATACCACAGAAGTAAGCAATCATGGAGAATTTAGCAGTAAAGGCTCGGTTATTGACATTTTTCCTATGGGTTCAAAAGAGCCCTATCGTATTGACTTATTTGATAACGAAATAGATTCAATTCGAATATTTGATCCAGAAACTCAGAAAACCATTAGCAAAGTATCGCAAATTAAATTACTTCCAGCCCATGAGTTCTCTTTATCCCCTGATGCTATAAAATTATTCAGAACCAATTGGCGTACTACATTTGCTGGTAATCCAATGGCATCCAAAATTTATCAGGATATTAGTGATCAAATTATTCCTAGTGGTATTGAATATTATATACCACTGTTTTTTGAACAAATGGCAAGTATTTTTGATTATTTGATAGATAATAGTTTAATCATTTTAATTAACGACGATGCTATAAATAATAATGATTTATTAAATAATAATATAAATACAAAAATAAATAACTTTTATAATACTGTCAAAAAACGTTACGAAAATTATAACGTCGATAGCCTAAATCCACTTCTACCCCCAGATAAATTATTTTTAAAATCAGATGAATTTTTTAATAAATTAAACAATTTTAATATTATTGAATTAAATATTACAAATAATTTAAACAGCAAGAATTTAGCTAAACCAGTAAAGTCCTGGCATAAACAATTAGATTTTTCTGCAATCAATAGCAACTTAATTAGCATAGACAATCATCTTAAAGATCCATTAACCAAATTAAAAGAATTTATTAATCAAAATAGTAACAATAAAATATTATTTTGCGCTGAATCAATTGGCCGTAAAGAATTACTGATTGAGCTATTTAATAAAAATTATATACAAAATTATAAAACTATTGATTCTTGGCAAGAATTTTTAGAATCTAATAATTTAATAAACATCGCAATAGCAAAATTAGATAACGGCTTTATTCTAAAAGATCTCATTGTCATTTCAGAATCAGAGCTATATGGTGAGCAGGTATCGCAACGGCGATTACGTAAACACCGTAACATCGATCCGAGTAATTTAATTAAAAACCTAGCAGATTTAAAGCCCGAACAATACGTTGTCCATGAATTACATGGTATTGGTAAATATATGGGTTTAGAAACCATAACTGTTAATAATATTACTTGCGAATATATTAATTTATTATACAGTGATAATGCAAAAATTTATGTGCCAATTACTAATTTAGATAAAATTTCGCGCTATGGCACTATAGAACATGAGCATATCCAGCTTAATAAACTTGGTAGTAAATCCTGGTCGATAGCAAAGCAAAAAGCATTAGACAAAATCAAAGATACAGCAGCCGAACTATTAACTATTTATGCTAAACGTGCTGCTAATAAAGGGATAGTCTATAAATTAGATCAGGCTGATTATAATAAATTTTGTGCAGATTTTAAATTTGAGGTAACTCCTGATCAAGAACTTGCTATTAATCAAGTCATAAATGATATGCAAAGTGAAATAGTGATGGATAGATTAATATCGGGCGACGTTGGCTTTGGTAAAACCGAAGTTGCCTTACGAGCAGCTTTTGTTGCAGCAAGTAATAATAAACAAGTTGCGATTTTAGTTCCTACTACTTTATTAGCCCAACAGCATTATGAAACTTTTTGTGATCGTTTTGCCAATTTTCCAATAACAATAGACTTATTATCAAGATTTCGTAGCAGCAGTGAATTAACGAAGTCTATAGACAATATCAAACATGGCAAGACTGATATTGTCATAGGTACCCACAAGTTATTACAAGAATCTATTAAATTTAAAGAGCTCGGTTTATTAATTATCGATGAAGAACACCGTTTTGGTGTTGGACAAAAAGAAAAAATTAAAAAACTTCGTGCTAATGTTGATATTCTTAATCTTACTGCAACCCCAATTCCAAGAACGTTAAATTTGGCTCTCTCAGGTATAAGAGATTTATCTATAATAACTACTCCTCCGCAAAAACGTCTTGCTATTAAAACATTTGTTCACGAACGTAGCACTGATTTAATTTATGAGGCAATAAGCCGTGAGCTAAAACGTGGCGGACAAATTTATTTCCTACACAATAATATTAAAACCATATATTCTCTACAAGATGAAATAGCAAAGTTATTTCCAGATGCAAAAATTGCTGTCGCGCATGGTCAGATGCGTGAACGAGAATTAGAAAAAATAATGTCCGACTTTTATCATCGTCGTTATCATATTTTAATTTGTACGACTATAATAGAAACCGGTATCGACGTGCCTTCGGCTAATACTATTTTAATAGATAGGGCAGATAAACTCGGACTTGCGCAGTTGCATCAATTACGCGGTCGTGTTGGTCGTTCTCATCATCAAGCTTATGCTTATTTATTTACACCAAAAGATGTAAAATTAAATAGCGATGCTACTAAGCGTCTTGAAGCAATTAGTCAATTAGAAGATCTTGGCTCAGGTTTTATTTTAGCCAGTAACGATATGGAGATTCGCGGTACAGGTAACCTATTAGGTGATGAGCAAAGCGGTCATATTGAGACTATTGGCTATAATTTATATATGGATTTACTGAACAAAGCTGTAAACGCTGTAAAATCAGGCGAAATTCTCGATTTAGAGCAATTAGATGAATCATGTGAAGTTGATTTAAAAGTATCCATGCTTATACCAGATGAATATATTCCAGATGTTAATCAGCGTTTAATATTATATAAACGCATTGCTAGTGTTAAAAATGCCGATCAATTAGCTGATTTAAAATATGAACTAGTAGATAGATTTGGTAGGCTGCCAGAATCATTAAATAATTTATTTACTGCTACAGAAATTAAATTAAAAGCGAATAAAATTGGCATATCAAAAATAGATATAGGTACATTATCAGGAAAAATAAAATTCAGTAATAAACCTAAGATAAAACATAATGAAATAATTAATCTTATTCAGAATCATCGTGAGCATTATAAATTATCCGGCTCAGATGTATTAAATTTCTATTTCCCTATGGAAAAACTTGAACAAAAATATAATACTATCAATAATATTTTGGATACTATTGGTGGTGTCTAAAGCCATTTATTTCTTATTTAAACGAGGCTTATAAACAATGTTTACAAAAAACAAACAAAGATGTCTGACGCCATTACTTTTAATAATTATTTTTTTTATATCATTATCTACTTATGCCAAACATAGCACTAATTATCAGATAGAACTTATTATCTTTAAGCATAATAATACCGCAGCGGATATCTATAAAGAAAATTGGCCTAATGCTAAATTAGCTATACCTAATAATAATATTAAATTATCTACGGATAACCAATTTGATACTATAAATTCTAGCAATCAAAATTCTCCAACCTATCCTGTATTATCCAAAGATCAGCTACGATTTACAAATCTTTATAATAAAATACGTTACAGCAAACGTTATACGGCAATTACCCACATTGGCTGGATACAGCCAAAAAAAGAAATTACTAAACCTATTTATTTCACTGCTGGCCAGACTTATTACCAAAACAATACTAATCTTCAAGAACTATCGGGAGTAATTAAATTTTCAGTAAAAAAATATGTTCATACTAAAATGGATTTATTACTAAATCTTCCTGTAAAGCCTAGTAATATTGCCGGTAAACAATTTGAATTAGTACAAAATTTAAATAATGATTCTAGTAATGATGTATTCTTGCAGGGCTTTTTACTTAGCGAAGATCGTAGGCTTAAAAATAATGAATTAAACTATTTTGATCATCCGGCTTTCTCAGCCGTTTTGGTGGTGAGTGAGGTATAATTATTTTGTAACTATTAAAATTTTATATAATCAATAAGTTAAAGTCATACTAACACCTCAAATTTACTAAGTTATCTTTATATACTATATTTAGAATAACTTATGTTTATTGAGTATTAGCATGCCTATTACAGATGTTGAGAATAGACAAAAAATCTGCGCTTGGATTGCTCAAGGTAGAAGGTTAGAGCTTTTTGATATTGATAAATTCGCTATAAAAAAAGAAGTCATCATAGACTGCTATCCACCGCATTCTAGTACTAAACCCCCAAAACATCCATACATAACTTATTACAAAAAATTACAACAGTTCGAAAAAAATATTGACGAAATTAAGAATTATATATTGGCAAATTCCTCCTATAAATTTCATGAACTTCCAGAATTTGCCCCCCGTCTTAATACACTATATAAGATCATTGAGGAATTAAATAATTTGGAAGGCATCTATCATGAATATGCAAATACCGTAAGTCATACAAATTGGTATGATATTAAACGTGCTATGGGTAATGCTTGGTATTCCAGTGGAAGTGATTACATAGAGAGTAACAGAATATTAAGCCTACTTGATGTTGAGGTTAAAAATACTTTGGAAGAAAGATCCCAGCTAATATATGAAAGAAATCAAATGGCTTTTCGTTGGTTGGAATATTTTGAGGACCTTTATAAAAACAGCATTCTAGAGGATAATCCAATTTTGACCGCTCGAGAATCAGTTAGAAAAACTTTTGAAAAATCAAAATTTATGGAACCAGCATATCCAACAGATATACTACCTCATCTACCAGTTACTACACAATTCCATAATGATCAGAATCCATCCTCACCCACTGTTTCAATAACACCACCTTCGCCAGGATATAGTTCTGATAGAGATACTAAGCCATTAGCACGTAGTGACGCATTTAGATTTAAAGAAACTTCTGAACAAGATAAGTTAAGTATTCCAGCATGGGCTGATAATTCTTCTGATCAACAAGAACCTGATGATAGTGACGATGATACACTAGCGCCAAGTTCACCTCGCGTAAACTTTGAAACTCGTGAGCCTACGCAAGCTGATTCTGATCAAGCAAGTGTTACTAGCACTCTGGCGCCTGATTACTATAGTGTGCGCTCTCCTATAACCAGGACAATGAAACCTGCTTCAACTGATAAACAAGATTTAGAGATTGAAGATTTTGATGATGATCCCGTTATGGAAGGTAAACCACCGCCTCATTCGCGTTCACCAAATAGTTCAAAGTAAATACGTTTAAATTTCTAAAAAATATAAATTATTTTTTTACATCCCTATAAAAATTTTCGTGAGTTCCCAAATATAGGAATGTCAAGATTATGGCATTTTTCTCATAAGAATATGCAAGAAAAGTTAATTGATTAATCATTTTAAATTTATAAATTTTAACAAAAGAAAGATCACCTATTTTATTTTCACCAATATACGGATCTTCCATAATTTTTTTCACTGCTAAATCAAGATCCATTTTTTGGTTTTTGTGTAATTTTTTTACAATTTTACGAAAAGCTCCAGTTTGTTCGACAAGCATAATTAATTGTCAAATTCATAAGGTGTGACATCATTATCTTTAAGCTGTTGTTGAGCTAATAAAAGACCTTTAATGAAATTATAAGGTAAATCAGGATTTTCTTCCGCTATCTTACCTATTTTTGACCAATATTCAATTTGCTTTGGAACAGATCTACTATAAATATTTCCATACTGTTTTGCGTCTGATATTAAGTCATCAGAAAGTTTAACTGTTGTTGACATATAAGTTCTCCAATCTATACATGGAGGTAAATATAGCGTAAAAGTAGTATAAATGCAACCTTATTACCTATTATGTTACCATTTGTAATAACCTTAAGTTATTGATCAATTTATTTGAAATCACGTAAAGCCTGATTCAGTAAATTCAGCAATAAAGCATTATTTCGATCTACAGCAATTGCAAAGCCCTCATTAAAATTTCGCAGAGCAATTGTTATCAGTTTAGGATTCTTCGCCTCTTGATGTTTATTGCCAATCTCTCCGCGAGCAATAGCCGCTATGTTGCCATTAATTAATTCCGGCAGTAATTCCGTTTCGGATTTATATTGTTGTATCACAGAATCAGGTAAATTGGCCTCTTTTGCCCTAAGATAAGCATACTTTTCACCAGTAGTACCAGGAACCACTCCAATTTTAAATTTGGTATTTTTAAACGACTCATAGGAAATAATTTTACCAGAAGTAAAATCATCTTTTCTGACCAATAAAGATTGATTAAAAGTCTTAGTGACACTAGAAAACATCGCTCCTGCTTTTATTCGATCAGCACTAGGCGTTATACCACCTATTGCGACATCACATATAGAACCTTTATTTGAGGGTAACAGCCATAGGCCTTCATAAGTATTATTAGGAATAAACTTAATGTTAACACCCCATTTTTTTGCAATTGCGCGAAGTAAATCAGCCTCGTAGCCTTTACCTTCCCCATGGCTTATTGGTTCAAATTCGCTGTAAGAACATACGAAAAGTGTTCCTGGGTGTTTTAAAATAAGATTGTTTTGTGCATATAGATTATTGGGTAATAAAAATACAAAAAATATTATAGAAGCAATAATCAGATTTTTAATATTAAGCATAGTTATACATATAGATTACAGTATATAGTAAAGTATAGGATAGGATAACTTTAAATGCCTAACAAAATGATTACGGAATTATTACAAAAAATGTAATAATTAATGCTCGCAAGGAAGCGTGAAAGAAACAGTCGTACCTTGATTTATTATACTTTCGATTTTTAAATGGCCATTATGAAGATCTACAATTGATTTTAAGATAGACAACCCTAAGCCTAAGCCACCGGATTGTGAACGTGTATCATTTATTTTATAAAATCGATCACCGATTTTTTTTAAATGTTCACTTGGTATACCTATACCAGTATCTGTGATACATACCTTAATGGATGACTTAATTTTTTTAATACTAATATTTATTTTGCCATTGTTAAGAGTGTATTTTAAAGCGTTTGAAAGCAGATTATTCACGGCTCGTTTGAATAAAACCATATCAGCATACACCAAACTGCCACCTTGCAATATTATTTCAATTTTACGTTCATCCGCCATTGGCTGATAATATTCACAAATATTTAAAATTTCTTTTTTAGCATCAAACGTTTTTTTATTAAGTTTAATCTGGCCATTATCAGAACGAGCACAAAACATTAAATTTTCAATTAATTTCGATAAATAATCATATTCGATTATATACTTCTCTAGCATCTGAATATTTTTTTCATTATGACTTTTATCATTAATAGCTAATTCAGTCATTATCTTTAAATTATTAATAGGAGTTCGTAATTCGTGAGCAATATCCGATGAAAACTGGGACATCTGGACAAAAACAGATTGAATTCTATCCAACATAATATTAAATTTTATACCAAGGTTCTGAATCTCCGTTGGCCATTCATTAATGTTGACTCGTTCATGTAATGAATCTACATTAATTTTATCTATTTTATATTCAAATTCTTTTAATTTACTTAATCCTTTTTTGGCAACAATAAAACCAAATAAAACTGCAACAACAGAGCTGGCTAATAATGCAAAAATTATTTTTTCTTTACACTCTGTAATAAAATATACCGATTGTATTTCATTACTTTTATTAATTATTTTGATATAGGTAGGATATAAGAAAATACTTATAGCTGATAATAAACCAACTGTAGATAAAATATACATTAATGTTAATTTAGAAACTAATGATATTTTTTTAAATTTAAATATTTTAACGTTCTTCCAAAACATACCCTATTCCTCGAACTGTGTGTATCAACTTTTTATCAAAATCTTTATCCATTTTTTCACGCAGTCGATTTATCGCAACGTCAATTATATTCGTATCACTATCAAAATTTATATCCCAGACCATTTCGGCAATATAGGTTCTTGATAAAACCTCTCCAGTTCTGGTAGCAAGAAAATGAAGAAGCATAAATTCTTTAGCGGTAAGATTAATATAACTATCTGCCCTCATTGCTTTATGAGCTTTTGAATCAATTATCAGATCAGCCACTTGAATTATATTAGAAGAATGTGGCTGCTTTCTTCTTAGTAAGGCACGTATTCTAGCTAATAATTCAGAGAAAGCAAAAGGTTTTACTAAATAATCGTCTGCACCACATTCTAGTCCTTTTACGCGATCATCAATGGTATCTTTTGCAGTAAGAAATAAGACAGGTACAAACGGATTTAATTGTCTAATTTGTTTAATTAGTGTTAAGCCATCCATCCTCGGCAACATAATGTCCATAATTATGGCTGCATAATTGGTATTAGTCGCTAAAAATAACCCTTCTTCGCCGTCAGATGCTAAATCAGGTAGAAAATAATTCTCTTCTAAACCCTGCTTAAGATACTTAGCAGTGGTAGTATTATCCTCAATGATCAAAACACGCATTGATAGTCTTAGCTCAATAATCAATATTTTATTGGAGCCATAGTATCATAGTTAATTGAATAAATAAATGAGGTCTTTTAATTAGGAAAATCAATAATATCCAAGTCTATTTGATCTATTTCTTGTATCCATTCCCATACCAGGTATTCCTATATCCGATATGCCAACAACCTCATTGGCCGGACTTGCAGTGCCAAAAACTCCATGAAGCCTGGTATTTGGATTACATGGTCTAAGAACTGCGGGAAGCACTGGAGGAACAAAAACCGAATTATCAAATTGGAGTGCAAAAGGTGACACTATAATGGTCTGTGTCTCTCTATGCTCAGCTGTTCTTTTCTTTTCTCGTAATTGATCCCTACAAAAACCAAAACCCTCTCGAAATAAACAAAAACACTCTCGAAAAGTTTCACAATAATTAATACACGCAAGCACACCAAGCCAAGCAGGCTCAGAATCACATCCTGTAGCAGCAGCACCAAGAACAATTACAAGACAAAAAATCAAAAAAACGCACAACAAGAAACTAAACGTAACAATCTGCAATAACCCAATAACCCACCAAGCAGTTGAGCTCGGACTGGCCGTCGTATTATTATGTGGTTGAATTAAATCTGTAACATTATCTACTATCATTGCAGTGGTGTTATTCATAAAATACACTAAAATGTATAAAAGCCAAAGCACTATAGCATTCTATTTACAGAATAACAATCTAGATATAAGAACTATATATTCAACCTTCATGCTCTTTTGCGACGGCAAATATACCAGGGGCATTGCGTAAATATTCTTTATAGTCCATACCATAGCCATAAATATAGCGATCTTCAACGCTAAGCGCACAATAATCAGCCTTTAGACAGGTACAAACGCATTTAATTGTCTAATTTGTTTAATTGGAGCCATAGTATCATAGTTAAAATGAGGTCTTTTAATTAGGAAAATCAATAATATCCAAGTCTATTTGATCTATTTCTTGTATCCATTCCCATACCAGGTATTCCTATATCCGATATGCCAAC
>Ga0206968_10353_pt1 | contig 9810 bp, 4 predicted proteins | sample Alteio_BWOrgHeat_22_FD_153254 | JGI IMG/M metagenome (GOLD analysis project Ga0206968, IMG submission 153254) | Enriched cells from forest soil in Barre Woods Harvard Forest LTER site, Petersham, Massachusetts, United States -... | ecosystem: Environmental > Terrestrial > Soil > Temperate forest > O... | reverse complement strand
GCAGCGTTGGGTGATACCTGCGCAGGGAGCCAGGGGCATTCAGTTTGAGTTCTACACGTTACCGGGTTCATCACAGCTCTACCTGACCGTGACAGGGACTCCTCTATTGAAAGACACGGAGTGTCAGCGCAATGTGAATTTATGGATTATGGTGGAAGGGGGTGGCAAGTGGTGTTATCCCTGTTATTGCCAGTTGGGTGGGCAGCGCATCATTGTAAGTGACGAGGGGGCGATCAAGTTCTTTTCGTTGTTGAATCAGGGATCATGCTTCAAGGTGAAGGTGGGGCGTTATATGGGTAGTTTCCCGATCAATTGAGACAAAGTTTTATGCCATTGAAGCCTATCGAGTACATTGACCGCAGCACCGGGGACCTTTGCGTTGAGAAAGTTTATGGGGAGCGGGTATTAAAGCTCCTCTATGGGGATTCTAATTGGGGCAGGATATTGGCTGCGCCCATGCGCTCCATTCTAGGTCGTGTGCCTTGGGTTTCAGCATTTTATGGCTGGATGCAGAAGCAAGGCTACAGTCGCGGCAAAATCAGGCCCTTTATTGCGGAATTTGGGATAGATCCTGATGAGTTTGAGCTATCTATTGAGCAATTCAGCTCGTTTAATGATTTTTTTGTGCGAAAGTTGAAGCCGGAGGCGCGACCGGTGGATGCGGATCCGGAGGGGTTGGTGTTGCCGGCGGATGGGCGATATAGGGTGTATGAGCGTGTGGATCTTGCGACAGATATTGCGGTGAAGGGTGGTCATTTTAGGTTGGACTGTTTGCTTAACGATAGGGAGATGGCGAGGCGTTATGAGGGGGGGAGCTTGGTGATGGTGCGGTTGGCCCCGCCGGATTACCATCGGTTTCATTTCCCGGCCTCGGGTGTTGCGACGGTGGCGCGGCCTATTCGGGGGTGGCTCTATTCGGTGAATCCCTGGGCGGTGCAGCGATTTCCGCAGATATTGTGGCAGAATAAGCGCCAGGTGACGCAATTAAGTACGGAGCTATTTGGCGAGATTGCGATGGTTGCGATAGGGGCTACCTGCGTGGGGACAATTGTAGAGACCTATGAGGCGGGTCCCGTGGTGAAGGGCCAGGAGAAGGGGTATTTCGAGTTTGGCGGTTCGGCGATGGTATTGCTATTTGAGCCAGGGAGGGTGCAATTGGCGGGGGATTTATTGGCCAATAGTGCGCGAGGTTTGGAGACTTTGGGGCATATGGGGCAGTTGCTGGGCCGGCGGCGGGGTTAGGATAGCCAAGGAGCCCAACGACAAACCAAGGACCCCAACGACAAACCAAGGACCCCAACGACAAACCAAGGACCCCAGGGACCCCAAGTCATTAGATAAAATCTTGAAAAACTAAAATCCCTAGGCGCAGCCTTTGGAGCCCCGAGAATCGACGCCTCTCATATCGAAAAGTAATTGTGATTACTCAGGAGTGGCTGAAGAGACGAGGGTGCGGTTAAATTAATTAGTCCTTTAATTGCCGCGAATGCGGCTAAGGCATGTAGCCCCAGGTTTCAACCTGGGGAGGAATAGAAAACAAATATAGAGTCGCGAGAGCGACGACAGAATTGCCTGAATTTTTGTTAATTTCTGTCGTCGTTATCACGACTCGATTTCTATTTTTAAACCGACCCCAGGTTGAACCTTAAGGCTACATGCCTTAGCCGCATTCGCGGCACTGCACGCAGTACTAAGTTATACATACAGAAAACAATAAAGAATATGTTTTAGCCTTTGAATCGACGACGCTCATATCGAAAAGTAATCGTGATTACTCAGGAGTGCAGAACTTTAGTTCTGCACTCCAAAGACTTCGTCTAAAGAAAATAGGTCTGTCGGTTCAAAGACTTCGTCTAAGCAAAATAGCTCTGTCGGTCCGAAGGAGTCTGTCTAAAGAAAATAGGTCTGTAAAACAAGTTTTTCTCTCCATTCTCTCTCCTTATTTCCAATAAATTGTCTAATTATAACTAACAAAAACAACACATTAATTAAACTATTTATTTCAATTTAATTGCATCATTATTATTTAAAGGTATAAAATAAAATTATTAATGCTACTGTATAGCAGTTTTAATATTTTTAGATTTACGAGGCAATTCTATGTCTATGGATCCACATTTCCCTCCTCAACACGACCATCATGAGGAGTATGAGCCTACCCAAGCAGAGCTTGTTCAAGGCAAAATGAAAACTACCTCCGAAAGAGGCGTTCATAAGTTGCATCTGCCTGATGGTACGGTACGCACAATTGCTAAAATAAAGGGTGAGCAGTTAGGGCCTACTTTAAGGAAAGATCAGGCAGAGTTCTTATTTAGATTGGTTAGGGCTGGATTACGAACTCCTACATTCGTTCAGGAGATGAGGGATCGCTCCGTAAAACAGGTAAATATTCATCTGGAAAGAACCCAAGCTGCTAAACGTGAAAAACCAGCTGAGCCAGCTGCGCAAGCGCAGGCCCCTCAAGGAGAAGGAGATCACCCTGTAGAAGCCCCACATGAACATTTGATGGCCAAGGCGAAATTTGTGAAGCAGGAGGCGCATGGCAAAGAGCAGGGTCCCACAGAAGTTCGGTTTGAAGTTACTCATGCACAGCTGATGATTCAAGGAGTACAGCATGCAGAAAAAGAAATACATCAACGTCTAGCCCATGCGGAAGCAATAGGGGGCATAAAGGAACGAGGGCAGGACCTCCCACAAGACAAAGTTCAAAGAGAGAAACAACAGCAAGGACAAGGCGGCGGTGGTGATCAAGGAGGGCAAGATGCAGGTGGAGGAAGCGGAAGCGGAGGAGGTGGCGGTGGTGGTCAACGCGAGCGACGCCCATCAGAGGGAGCGCTGGCTGGACGCGAGGTAGCAGAGGCAGCAGAAGGAGTAGGTTCTGGCCGAGAATTCAGCGAGCTATATGAGGGAGCAGACCAACCTCAAGAGGCTCAATCCATAATAGAGCTGAGAGCTTCGCGTGTAAGCGTTCCTGGTCCAGAAGCTATAGCTAATCCGCATCTTGAGGGTGAGTTAGAAGAGCAAGAGATTCCTCCTGTAGTTGAACTGCATCGATTGTCTGTTGAGCAACAAGGCCCTATAGCAGAGCAGCCGGTTCCAGTAGTAGACGAAGAATTTGAGCCGCAGGTAGTAGCTCAGCTATCTCCCGAGCAGCTTACAGTGCAATTTGGGCAATTGAATGGTCAGATCCAGCAATTATCCGAAAGATACCATCAAACACAAAAAATAGCGGAGAAGCTAACTACAGGTGTATTAGGTAGACAATTTTCTATTACTTCAGCGCAACAAAAAAAAGGTAAGCGCTAAACTAGCAGAGATTAACCGGGAATATAATATGCTAGACGCATTATTGAAGTCCGGTAAGAAAATTGAAGAGCTTCAAGACAGAATTGTAAGCTTACGAAGCAAAATATCACCATTTGAACAGCTACTAGACGATACAGATATTTTGTATCACACAGCTTTTGAGGGGCATGCTTATGCCAAATCAGTAGAGGATTCTATCAAACTATTAAAAGATCGATTGCGTGAGATGCATGACGTTGCGGATCCAGCTAAACTTCAAGGCGAAGAATATGAAAATGCAAGAAAGAAGTTAGAGGAGCTTCAGACGAAGGCGCGCAGCTTAAAACAGCAGTTCAAATCAGGTCATAAGCCAATAGATGCTCCTGATCGACAAAGGCTCTCTATATTTTCTGAACCGGTGATGGAGGAGATTTCACCAAGGGAATTGCGTAGAAATAGGGCCGCATCTGCTAAACCAGAGGTAGAGGAGATTTCGCAAGGGCAATTGACTCAAAATATGGCCGCTCTCATCAAATTGCATCAAGAGGCTGTGGATACAGTTATTGAAATTCAGGATAAGATTGCAGGCACGACAAAAAAAGAGGTAGAGCTGCAAGCGTTATCAGAGGAGGTGGTGGAAGAGGAGGAGAGACTCCTTGCGGAGAGAGCCTCCAGACGGCAGATTCTAAAGCCAGAAGAGATGATTGAAATCCCTTCAGCACAAGTTCAAGATATTCCTAAGCTTCCTCAAAATGTAGTGGACGCTCTTCTAAAGAGCAAAGGGATATCAGATGTAGATCCAACTTCAGAGGAAGCTCAAGTGCATGCAAAGACGGCACTTCTTGGACTGTTATCTCAAAGAATTGTTCCCAAAGTTGGAGGAGTTGAGCTAATTAAGGAGCCTGTTGTTCTTAAATATCTAATCAAGCAGTCCTATTTTCCCAATCCAAAAGCTGTTGCTACACGCGCCGTGATGAGAATAATCGAGCAGGCACCACAAGATGATCATGACAAAGTTCTTGCAGAGTATGGGGTAACAGAGAAGGAGTATGTTGCATATAGTGAGCGATCCGAGGCAAGTAAAGAGATAGAGCCAAGCATCAAGGAGGCACAATTAACTGAAGTGACATTTTTGAATTCGCTAAGGCAATTACGCAATCAGTTAAGGGAATTAGTGAAGGCGGGAAAAATTCCTCCAGATAAAATGCATCTAGTAGAAAAACTATTAAACACTGACGATTTAGAATCTCTATTACCGTTAGATGACAGTTCTCCTCAGGCACTGAAAGATTCTTATTTCAGTGCAATCAAGGGTTCTACTTACTGGGCCATATTGCGTGAAATGGTTGTTCATGGTCCCGAGTATGAGAAGCTCTTTCAATCAATAGGCGGAGATCAGGCAAAAACTCTCCAGAATGGGTTTTCGAATCTCTTCCAACGCGGGATCAAACATAAGAATTTGTTGACAACGATGATAAGTGATTTGGAGAAGGTGGCTGCGCGTCAAAAAGAAGAGGGGCTCAAAAAAGAGGCTGAAGAAACAACGCAGATGATTGCTGAAGTTTCAGTAACTCAACATTGTGTCTTGCAGGAATTAGCTTTGACTCAGGAGAGGCAAATAGAAGCAGAAGCTACTAGGGCACGATTGGATCCTACTACTGCACGATTTGATATTGCAGATCAGGGGTTAACGGCAGCTCTTCAATTGATGGCAAGTTTGAGCGAAGATCAGCGAGAGGAATTTCCAAAAGATCTATACCAAGACATTTCTCCCCAAATCAAGCGCCGCTACGAGAATTTGGAAACACAACTAACTGCTCGCTCAGAAGCTATTGCTGAGGTCCTTAAAGAGAGACAGAAAGAAGCCGTTAAGGCATTGAAAACGAATAAGGGTGAGATAGATCCTGTTGTCCAAAAATACCACGAAGATACTCAGCCTGGGGGTTCCCTATATGCATTAGCAGAGAAGGCCGAGCTAGCAAAGCAGGAACTGGCAATTGTAAAAGCCAAACTTGCCTTAACTCAAGGAGAAGCTCCTTCGCAAAAAGACCTCGCTGCCTTGTCACTCACTAAAGAACAAATGGTGGGAAGAGCCCATCAAGACTTGGAAACACAGCTTAGCGAGGTAACTAAAGGGATTCCACCATCGGCAGATCGGCGGAAAGCGGCGATAACTGACATTCAGAATAAATCCATAAAGTTGTCAATCAGCGGAGGGAAGATGGATCGCTTTGGATGGAATTATGATGAAGTAGCAATCAAGTTGAGAAAAGAGGAGTTTCGCAAAGTGCAACAAGAATCTCTTAAACTGCTCCAGCGTCAAGATAAGGAGCTCGCGAAGCTTGACGCAGAGATTGCGAAACTTGAAAGCGAAGGCGCAAAAAAACCTTCTCTATTTTCGTTATCACCACAAAAACGGGCTGCACAGATTAAAGAGTTAACAACCAAAAGAGTCAAGTTGCAGGCTTCCTTTAATAGAAATGTGAAGATTGCGGAGGCGAATCTGGAACATGCCTATGACAATAGATCTTTGGAGAGAGCGTTAGACCTACAGGTAAAAAAGGTGATGTCGCAGGCAGAAAGTGCGAGTGTTGACTCAGGGATTAAAGCTAGCGTTAAAAAAGAGGGCCAAGATCTGCTGCGTCAAATGGATGCCATTGGCTTTATCAAACGGGGAAGTTTTGGGGATGAACTGGTAGATCGTACAGAGGCAATAGATGAGGTAAGAACCAGGGCAAACCAGTATATCGACAGTACTAGTGAATATGGCTGGGGTGTGCCACAAGTGATTCCTCAGGCTGTAGTAGAGGATGTAGGAGGAATCGATTGGACAAGAATAGCGAGAGAAGAGGCGCAAGCCACGCAAGAGCGTCCTGCGCCTAGACTTACAAAACAAGAGCAGCAAAAACAAGAGATTGCAGCATTAGCAATAGAGGCTGAGCAGAAGGATAGTGCTGATTTGCGTGATAGAGTTGCCGCACTTCTTGAAAAAAGGGTAGCAATCGATGCTGTTATGACAAAAAGGTTCGATACTCAAGGGGAGATTCTTGTACTGGATGCCCCTGTTGAAGGTATTGTTGAGCAGTTTAAGAGCTTGGCTAACCCTATTGCAAAGAGAAAGTTTGTAGCGCAACTCAAGTTGCAAAATGAGGAAATAGCACGGCTCGAGAAAGATCTGGATCAGGCAATCCTTGAGGCGCAAAGAGCCTTAGCAGAGCCTCCTCCTCGACGGGTTTCGGAAGCAAGAGGGTCTGTGGTAGAAGAGCCTTCTGAAAAAGATGTTCAAGCAGATGTAGAGAGAGCTCCGGAGTTAGAGGAGCCGGTTCCAGGGGTCTCGGCGCGTCGAGTCTCTAGAGAAGAAGTGCCCCAACCTCCTCCCAGACGAGAATCTGTTTTGCAAAGGCGGGGATCGGCGCCTTCGGCTGAGCCAAAAGCTGAACAAGTTGATCGGGGAGAAGTCCAAGGTCCTTCTGCGGAAGATCTAGAAGAGCCTGTACAACAACAAGTTGTAGAGGTAAATCCTGAAGAAGTTGTTTTCGGGGAGATAGCTGAAGAACCAATAGTGGCTAAGAGGGCACCTCCTCCAGTTTCTCAAAAACAGATGCAGAAGCTGCAGCAGCGTGAGCAGATCAGAGCATTCGAAAGAGCCATTGTCAATAGCGATATTGATACGAGTATACAGAGGAAGCTTGAGCCACTTGTTGGCTTGCTGGAGGGTCAAAGGACTGCTACTCATGAACGAATTGCAAAGAATGATGCTGCAATTCAGCAGAAAAAAAATACGTTGGAAGCATCACGTGCAGGGGCTCATGGAATTACAGGCCTTTTGAGTGGCAGGGCAGGTGCAATCAAAAAACTTGAAAAAGAGATTAGTGCATTAGAAGAGCAAAATCAACGTTTATTACAGAATATGGATCTTGCAATTGAAGTTGCACAAAGCAAATTAAAACGAGAAGTAGCTCGTGAATTTCTTCTTCGACAAATCGTTAGTTTAGATAATTTGTATCAATTTTATGTATTTAACTGGGGTAATCCAGATTCAATCATTCCGGTGCCCCCTGCTGTACAAAAGTTTAAAAATTTGCAGAGTCACTGTTTAAAACTAATGGAACAGCTTGTAGAGCTAGATAAAGATGAAGCAGTGATTGATGGTGCTTTGAGTGCTATGAGAGAGATGGAAGAATCAGCTATAGAGTTACGAGGTTTTTTAAGGGATGCGAGGGTGGAACAGGTTTCTTCTATACAGATTTCTTCTATTCAGAAGAGCCTGCGTTCATCTGCAGCAATAATGGAAGCCCTCCCCTCCCCTACAGAATTGAGGGATGTTCAGGATGGTTGGAGAGCATGGGTTGAGGATATACACCCGTCATAATAAGAATTAATAAAGAGGTGCTCTATGGATCCTCGATTACCAGATGCTGAGATTTATCATGAAGTTGGCCATGTAGATGCAGATCAAGATGCTGCGATGCGCATTGGGAAAGATCATGCTACCGGTAGCTTTATGTTGCGGTTGCCCAATGGGACGATGAGGCCGATTACGCATATTGAGGGCAGCGATGTATCTAGAGCCCAGACATTATCCGAACGGCAGACAGCTGTTGTTTTTCGGACAATTCGTGCTGTATGGAATGCGCAATCTGGTGGTGGTCAAACTTTTCAGGAATCTTTAGCCACTAGGGGCGGGCATACTGTCACGGTTCGGCCTGTTCCTCCTGCAGCTGCTGCACAAGCAGCTGGGCATGTGTACGAAGCGGTGTTTGGAGGTGCAGCTCCTGAAACGATTCGTTTTATGGTCGGAAGTGTACTTGGTCAATTAGGACGTCCAGCTCCTCAAAGGGGAGTAGGGTTGGGTGACAGGCAACCTAGTCCGCCTCCAGAAGTGCCAGAGGCACCTGAATTAGAAGAGGCAGTTCTGCATGAGCCGACTCCACCTCCGCCTCCAAGACCTCCTAAGGAGCAAGTCGCCGCATTTCTAAGGCGGCAAGAGGCATTAGAAGAGGAACATGAAAAAATTGATGTTGAGCTCGGTCCTGCTGAGGAGGAGCCATCGCCGGATGTTGATGCTGGGCATGTAGATGGTCCTTTAGATGCCCCTTCGGCAGCTCCTTCGGCGGCTTCTCAGCCTCCTTCGAGAGACGCTGTTTTACAAAGTGAGGAGGAGAGCAAGGGAGTGGCGGCCAAACCGGCCTCTTCCAAGATAAAAGTAGAGGACCTGCAAGTATTTACTGCAGCTAAACCGCCAGTTGGGCTTAAGAACCTTAGTAGTATCTGTTATCTAAACTCAATACTTCAGCAGCTCTTCATGAATCCTACGCTCCGGGCTCGCATTCTTAACCTGGAGGTGCCTCCAGGTACCTTCCTCGCTGCCTTGAAGGAGATGTTTCAAAAGCTCGAAGCGGGGACAGGGACAGTCAATCCGAAATCTTTTGCAGAACTCTTGCAGGGTAAAGATGGCCGGAAGGGAATTGATGTAAGCGTGCAGGATGATGCCGCTAGTTTTCTTGTTAAACTTATAGCGTTTGGTGATGAAGCACTAGAGGGAACGGGTGATGCTGGTGCCTTCAAAGCTGTGGTGGGTGGTATGACAACTACTCATTATAAGCCTGCATGCGGTCATGAATTTCCACGTGAGGAGGCCTTCGTTCCTCTGCAGGTGTCAGTTACGGATGAAATGAATCTGCAGTCATCCATTGATGCCCATCTCCAAACGGAGAAACTTGATGGCTATAAATGCCAGGATTGTCAGCAGAGAGGGGAATTGGAGCGAACTGTTGTAATTACGAAGCAGCCTGATACTCTGATTGTTCAGCTGAAGCGCTTTAAGGCTGGTGGCAAGGATTCTAGGGGCAGGCCCAAACCACCAGAAAAGGTTAAAGCCCCGATAAAGGTCCCCAAGGATCTATCGATCCCTGTCACTAGCGGGGAACCGGTAAAAAAAGAGGAGTATGAATTGAGTGGATTTGTGGCGCACTCCGGCAGTTTGACAAGCGGTCACTATTGGTCTTATGCGAAAGATCGTAGCAGCAAGAAGTGGTTTATGTTCAACGACCATGAAGTTAAGCCGGTCGAAGAAGCAGCGGTTTTGGAGATGGCCGAAGCAAGGGGATATCTTATGTTTTATGATAAGGTTACTAAGGTTACCTAGGGGGTGTTTGCAAATTATTATAACGTGAAATTCGCGAAGAAATATGTATTGGACAGCTCATCGACAAGTCGATTCGGTGAGAAAGCGGTGAGAGCTCACCGCACTCCAAATATTTTTACGTACTAATCTTTTTCTGCGCGAAGCGTTTTGGAGTGCGGTGAGCTCTCACCGCTTTCTCTTAAGATCGACTTGTCCGGCTGTAAAAAAGGCGCTTTTCAACAAGTAATAATAATTTGCAAACACCCCCTAGTTTAAATTTGGGGTTCTGCAACCCTTATCATTACCCACAAATAATTTCTGAGCAGATCGCCAGGTCGATCTTAAGAGAAAGCGGCGAGAACTCGCACGCACTCCAAATTAGATATTTACGCCCACAA
>Ga0206968_10274_pt2 | contig 9826 bp, 5 predicted proteins | sample Alteio_BWOrgHeat_22_FD_153254 | JGI IMG/M metagenome (GOLD analysis project Ga0206968, IMG submission 153254) | Enriched cells from forest soil in Barre Woods Harvard Forest LTER site, Petersham, Massachusetts, United States -... | ecosystem: Environmental > Terrestrial > Soil > Temperate forest > O... | reverse complement strand
GGGACAATCTGGCGGCATCTGGTTGGCATGGCGCTGTTCATCGGCGCCGGCCTGGTCGTGCAGACCCTGTACATGCTGATCGACCTCTATTTCGTGGCCCGGTTCGGCAAGGAAGCCGTGGCCGGCGTCGCCTCCGCCTCCAGCGCCATGTTCATCGCCATGTCCATCTCCCAGCTGGTGAGTGCGGGCTCGCTGGCGCTGGTCAGTCATGCGGTGGGGCGCAAGGACCGGCAAGACGCCCAGCTTGTTTTCGAACAGGCCCTGTCGCTGGGTCTGGTGATCGGGGTGCTGTTTCTGTGCCTGGGCTATGGCCTGGGGCCCTGGGTGTTGCGGCGCATCGCGGCCGATGAAGCCACGGCGGTGAATGCGCGCCACTATCTCTTCACCTATCTGCCGGCGCTGGCCACCATGTTTCCCAGCGCCGCGCTGGGATCGGCGTTGCGCGCCTCCGGCGTGGTCGGCATGCCGATGATGCTGCAATCGGGCACAGTGCTGGTGAACGCGATCCTGGCGCCCATTCTGGTGATCGGTTTCGGCACCGGCCATCCGTTCGGCGTGATCGGTGCGGGGCTCGCCAGCTCCATCGCCGCGGTCGGCGGCCTGGTGGGCTTAAGCCTGCTGTTCAACCGGGCGCAGAGCTATATGCGTCTGCATTCGGCGCTCAGGCCCAGGATGGATGTCTGGAAGCGCATTAGCGCCATCGGCCTGCCGGCCACCGGCGAGTTCGCGCTGATCTTCATCACCACGGCCGTCGCCTATTGGTCCATCCGCGGCTTCGGGCCCCAGGCCCAGGCCGGTTACGGCATCGGCGCGCGGGTGATGCAGGCGATCTTCCTGCCCGCCATGGCAGTCGCCTTTGCCACCGGGCCGATCGCGGGACAGAATTTCGGCGCCCGCCATGCCCAGCGCGTGCGCGACACCTTCCGTCACGCCGCACTGATAGGCGCGGTGATCATGCTGGCGCTGACGACGCTCTGCCAGATCAATCCGGCGCTTCCGGTGCGCCCCTTCAGCAACGATCCGGCGGTGATCAAGGTGGCGGCGGAATTCCTGCGCATCGCGTCGTGGAATTTCGTGGCGGTGGGGCTGACCTTTTCCTGTTCCGGCATGTTCCAGGCCTTGGGCGATACGCGCCCTGCGCTGATCTCCAGCGGCAGCAGGCTTCTGACGTATGTGGTGCCGGCGGTGTGGCTGGCGGGCCAGCCCTGGGCTGCGTTGCAAGATTTTTGGTATCTGTCGGTTGCTTCTCTGACGGTGCAGGCGGTGTTCGCCGTCGCGCTTCTGCGCCACCAGCTGCACCACAAGCTGAAGCTGTTTGGGGCGGCCTGATAGATCGCGATGCCGGCGAGGGTAGCGCTAGCTTAGGTAGAGGCCGCGCTGAACATCAAGAAACGCCTCCCGAATGCGCGGAAGGTCTCCCAGCTGGGCCTTAGCATCAGCGATCGTGCCATAGCGCGCGGCGAGGGCTGTCCCCAGCTTGGACAGTGACAGTTCACTCTCACCATGCTGCGCATAGGCTCCCAACACCCCGGCCAGGAATGCGCGCATCTCGGCATCATGCTGGGCAACGCTATCGACCTGGACCTGCCCGACCCGCTCCACCCGCGTCTTAGGGGGGTTGCTGAAGCGGATGTAAGACAAGACATCAAACAGGTCGCTATCGGGCGCGTCGATCAAGCGCCGCATGTCCGCCAGCTTGTCAGCGTCATACCCCCTATCCTCAAGAACGGAGATCAACCGTTCTCGCTGCTCTGGGTCGCTCCACTCCTTGCGCAACGTGTCTTCATCCACGATCAGACCCGACAGGTCCCCGAATAGGCGGGCCATGAACTCTTGCGCGGTCATGGGCCGCCCATCCGGACCCCAATAGGTCGTGGCTGCAATGTATCGGATCGAACGTTCCTTGCCGTCCGCAAGCTTGATTATGATCTTTTCCGCTAGGCCATCCCTGCCTTCGTCTTCATCCTCGAGTGGCCCCGAGGGCCGAGCTGGCGGCTCACCGGGCGGTTTCGGGCGCGGCGTCTCGGGCTCAAGCGGCTCGCCATCCCATTCAGGATCATTAAAATTTTCGTGCGCCCTGACAAAATCCCAGATGGTGAAAAAATCTTTCCCGTCGTAGGTGCGGGTGCCTCGCCCGATGATCTGCTTGAACTCGATCATGGAACGGATCGGACGCATCAGAACGATGTTTCGAATATTGCGCGCATCCACACCGGTGGAAAGCTTCTGCGATGTCGTCAAGATCGTCGGGATAGTCTTGTCATTGTCCTGAAAGTCTCGAAGGTGCTGATCGCCAACAGCGCCATCATCTGCCGTCACACGGTGGCAATAGTCGGGGTTCTTGCTTGCCTTCACCTGGTTGATCAGGTCGCGAACGAGTGCGGCATGATCCTGGGTGGCACAGAATACCAGCGTCTTCTGCCGCTGGTCCATCTGGCCCATAAATTCCTGGACGCGGCTGCGCTCCCGTTCTTCGATGATGATTCGACTGTTGAAATCGGCCTCGGTGAAACTGTCCCCAGCCGCGACCTTGCCCGAAATCACCTCGTCTTCCGGGTGATAGACATATTCATCGATCGTGCTCGCCATCTGGCGCACCTTAAACGGGGTCAGGAACCCGTCCTCGATTCCTTCCCGTAACGCATAGATATAAACCGGGTCGCCGAAATAGGCATAGGTATCGGCGTTGTGCCGGCGCTTCGGCGTAGCGGTCATACCAAGCTGGTAGCCAGGCTCGAAATATTCCAGCAGCCTGCGCCATTCGCTTTCGTCCTTGGCTCCGCCCCGATGGCATTCGTCAATCACGATGAAGTCAAAAAAATCGGGGGGGTATTGCAGGTAAATCGGCGCGCCCTCGCCCGTCATGAAGGTCTGAAAAATCGTGAAAAAGATCGAGGCATTTTTGGGCGGCTTCCCGCCATTCTTGCGGATCGTCTCAGGATCAATCCTGGTCACTGCGTCATTCGGGAAGGCGGAAAAAAAGCGTTATAAGCCTGGTCCGCGAGGATATTGCGATCAGCGAGAAACAGAATGCGCGGGCGGCGTGACGGTTCGCCAGTCAGGTTCCATTTGGCTTGAAACAGCTTCCAGGCAATCTGGAAAGCAATAGCCGTTTTTCCGGTGCCGGTCGCGAGGGTCAGCAGGATGCGCCGGTCACCCTTGGCGACGGCGTCCAGCGCGGTGGTAATGGCATTGTGCTGGTAATAGCGCAGCTCCCATTTGCCGCCGTCTGTCTCGAAATCAACAGCACCGAACCTTTCGCGCCAGTTATTTTTGTCGACGAAGGTGCGGTCCCAAAGTTCGTCCGGCGTCGGAAAAGGCGGCGAAACATCGCCTTCCTTGCCCGTCACCATGTCGATCCCGTACCATTTGAGGCCGTTGGATGAATAAGCAAAGCGCGCCCTCAGCCTCTGGGCGTAATCCTTCGCCTGACCAACGCCATTACGATGATTGACCCCGGCCTTTTTGGCTTCCAGTACCGCCAGCTTGTGACCCTTGTGGAACAGCACGTAATCGCAAGATAGGCCCTTCCCGCGCTTACCGCCGGTCTGGATACGGCCGGGACAGATCACCTCGCGCCGAATCTTTGAGCCTTCAACCTTGCCCCACCCCGCCGCTGCCAACACAGGATCTATGCGCTCGGCACGGGTATCGGCTTCGGTTTCGTCGGTGATGCTCATCTCAACAGACTCATGCAAGCCGATCCGAAAGAGCGTGATGCAGAAGCGATTGCCGCAGTGCCTCAATCTCTTCAATCTTCTGATTGTAATGCCGGTCCAACTCTCTCGCGCAACTCTCAATTTTGGTGCCGACCTGCGCAATCTTCAATTGCCCCTCCACAGGAGGAATGATGTGAGTAAAGGTCCGCTGCATCGTAATAGGCACCTGATTGCGCGTCGCTTGACCCATCACGGCCTCATACTGTTTCTTGAATCCTGCGCTCCTCATTTCATATACAAGAAATTCGGGGCATATCTTGGTTTCGTCACATCTATAATGCGTCAGCGACGTGCTTAGCAGGACGCGGGGTTCGTCCGTCCTTAGAAGCGCGACAGGGCCTACTGTAGCATTATGGGCGAAAATCACATCGCGATCACGCGCCACGCCTTTTCGCAGCGAATCCGCGCGATCATTGCTTAGATATTTACACTTGCTCAAGTCGATAAGGTCACCCTCGATGCAGTTCGCAGAGATGTATGGAACGCCTTCGGAAATGAACTCCTCCTTTCGAGGGTAATTGCTTCCATGGTTTCCATCCAAATGACTGGTAATCCATTTCCGCTCCAACAGCTCTCCCAATGTGATTGGTACTCCGCCCGCCGACATCAAGCTGGCTTCAATGGTCACCGCAAACAGTTCGCGCGCATTCTGGAGGTTAGCTTCGGTATTGGCGCGCGCGCGATCCAAGCCCTCGAACGCCTCGTCCAGAAGTGCAATTATCCGCTTTTGCTCTTTAAGTGGCGGTAGCAGGATTGGCACCTTTTTAAGGTTGCCCCCTGATAGCTCTTTAAAAGTGGTCCCGGTGCCTAACTCGTTCAGAAGTGGAACGATGCTGCTCAAATAATAATAGAGGAACTTGTGATCGATCTTCGAACTGGGCACGAGACCTTTGCACCCTTGATTGGTGGCCATTGGGACAGAGTTTATGACCAGGTGACCGATTGGGGCACGAGACGACAGTATCACGGAGTGAGGAGGTAAAAGGTTTGTCGCCGCCAACCCTGCGGCGGTTATTGTACGTTCAGTTTCTGCGACATAGGGAGTGTCACGCCCACCCATTTCGGCAGGCGTGATCCACATATATGCACCCCCCAAAAATTCCGAAACGCCGGTTTTGGGCGTGCCGCCATTCACAATGTTGCAGACATCGCCGATAGTTGTTGATTGCCAGCTCACAGCAATCCTCTAATAGACTCTAAAATCTGTGCCGTTTGCACATCGCGCTCCAGCATGTCAGCAATGATCTCTTCCGGGCGTCGCAACGCGACCGCCTTCGGCGCGTTGGGATTCTTCACCGATAAATCAAATGTCTCCTCGCTGAGATTGGCGCAGCAGATTTTCCAGCTCTTTGGGCCTTCTGCGGAGCTTTTTTGCAGCTTAACGAACTCCGCCAAATCATCATCATTCAAGGGATTTGTTTTACCAAGGGATCGACCGGGGTCGAGCTGATAGAACCATGTCTCCCGCGTCGGCGCGCCCTTTTCAAAGAACAGGACCACGGTTTTCACCCCTGCACCCTGAAACGTGCCTTGCGGGCAATCCAGGATGGTGTGCAGCGTGCAGCTTTCCAACAACTCCTTGCGCAGCGCTACACTGGCATTATCCGTATTGCTGAGGAACGTATTTTTGATCACTACCGCCGCGCGGCCACCGGCCCGCAGCTTGCGGATAAAATGCTGAAGAAACAGATAGGCGGTTTCCCCGGTACGGATGGGAAAGTTCTGCTGTACCTCCCGCCGCTCACCGCCGCCGAAAGGTGGATTGGCAAGAACGATGTCGTGTCGGTCCTTTTCCTGAATATCCATCACATTCTCATTGAGAGAATTTGTATGAAGGATGTTCGGCGCCTCGATGCCGTGAAGGATCATATTCATGATCCCGATCACATAGGCCAGCGACTTCTTTTCCTGTCCGTAGAAAGTGCAGGATTGGAGCGCTTCGTAGTCCGAGGCGGAAAGCTTCCCAGCCCGCATATAGTCGTACGCTTCACAGAGAAAGCCCGCCGAACCCACGGCCCCATCATAGATCGTTTCACCTATCTTGGGATCAACCACCTTGATCATCGCGCGGATTAGAGGGCGCGGGGTGTAATATTCGCCACCGTTGCGCCCCGCATTCCCCATGCGGCGAATGCGAGTTTCGTACAGTTCGGAGAGTTCATGGCGCTGGGCTTGGGTGTTGAAAGATAGCCCGTCCACCACTTCCAGCACGTCGCGCAGGATATAACCTGAACGGAACTTGCTCCTCAGCTCGGAAAATACCTCGCCAATCTTGTAATTGATGGTCTGGGGGCCCGTGTCTGAACTGCGGAAACCACTGAGATAAGGAAACAGCTTGCCATCTACAAACTGGATCAGATCGTCGCCCACAAGAGCCGCATTGTGGTCAAATGCACCATCCTTTTTGGGCGCTGCCCATTTGTCCCACCGATACTCACCTTCGATGATCGGTGTATAGGTTTTGCCTTTCAATTCGGCGAGATCGTGCCGCTCTGTTTCGAGGTCATGAAGGTATTTGAGAAATAGGACCCACGATATCTGCTCGACATAATCTAGCTCATTGGCGATTCCGTCTTCAGCGCGAAGCTGGCGCTCGATTGCGTTGAATGCATTTTCGTACATGTGTTATCTGCCCCTCATGGGGTACTATTGGGCGCGCTCCTAAAGGTAATCAAGCACCCGAAGGCTCGGGCTGTGACTGTGGTGAACGCGCGCAACTTGGCATTTACCGCTGGACTGAAAGCGCCTGTTTTCCGAGCGCGCCCGCTTAAATCGCTGTCGCCCGGATTTGAGTGGGACTATCTGCTGCCGCGGGCCCTGAAGACACTGTCGCGCGGGTTCGAGCAGGACCTCCTGCCGCGCCCGCCCTCAAGTCGCTGACGCGCGGGCGGGCTTGGCATTTCAATCCGCCCGGACCGGGCGGATTGAAATGGTGCCAGAAGAGGACCCGCAACCAACCGTTATGTTGTTGACATTGTTTGATTATATATCAAACGGAAATCAAAAGGCCCCCAAAAAGGCCCCCATGTCGCGAAAATTAATTTTGGGGCGGGCGTCGATCGCGGCTTCAGCTCTTCGTTGGCTTGCTCTTACGGGCCTCTTCGGCTACGGCGCGTTGGGCCGCTTGCAGAACATCGAGCACTAGGAACGTCACTTTGATTTCCTCGGCGCCGCGGCGGTAGCGGGCAATGAACCCTCGCGGGCGGCTGTCGGTAAGTGGAATGAGATCGTGGTCGGCATAGGAGAAGCCCGTGAGCGGGCTTTTGAGCATCGTCTCAAGATGCGCAAATATCGAGGGGATGTCCTCAATCCTTGCATAGGTCAGGTGAAAATACAGCTTGCAGTCGGCATAGCCAAGCACCTTCTTGAAGTGGTTGTCGAGGTCGTCCCGCGACTGCTGATGGGTCAGCGGCAGGCGGCAAATCACGGCTTCAATCACGGCAAGGACCGTATTGCCCTTCATCAGCATGAGATCGGGTTCGCCAGGCTTCTTGAGGGCATAGCCGCGCTTGGACTGATCCGGCACGGACCAACCCAGATAGGTCACCTGCGCTTGGAGCACCTCGCGAATGATCGCCGAGATATCATCCTCCTCCATTTCATCAATGGACTCCCGCAACTGGGGAACCAGGCTTACCAGGGCCGCACCGGCTTCCCGCACTCGGTCGATCACATAATCGTCAAATGGTTCTCGTGTGGCCGAAAGGATTTCGGCCTGCGCGGGCGGAGGAAGGTTTTGCAGATCGTGCAGCGCCGACTTGATCGCGGCGCGTTTGTCGTCCTCGAGTATGAGGACCGGCGCCAGAACGGCTGTACCGATCTCGACGAAGGCTTGTACGTCACGCAGCAGCGGGCTGTCGCCATACGTCAGCTTGGCCTCCGCAAGAGCCGCACGGGCCTCGACCGCCCGGCCCGCGCGCGAAAGCGCAATCACCCTATATGCTGCCACGCGGTCCTGGCGCTGGGCCGTCTGCACTGCGCTCAGATATCCGAGCGCCCGGTCCGGATCGTTCAGGGCGAGATGCAGGAGCGCCTTGTTGAGCGTGACGACATCGCCTTCCGCAGGGTCTGAGGGCCTTGCCTCGGCCAGCATCTGATCGATCTCGGCAAGTGCAAGACGCGCCTCTCGCTCCTTTGCGCCTGTCAAGACGGGAAATCCGCCATCGCCCAAGATGGCTGCGACATTGGCGGCGAAGAGATTGCTCGCATAGGCGAATTGCCGCTGGTGCTTGTACAGCTCCCGGAACATCCCGGCGGCAACCGCGGGGTCGCTTTTAGGGCGCAGCAGTATGGCGATGGCTTTAAAGAATTTAATCGTCTCCCGGGCCGGGGCTTGCTCTATGGGAGGCAATGCCACGGGGTCAGGCGTTGCCAGGATCGCATCCCATTCACCCCGCAGAAAGTTGATGCGCAATCGCCAGCGCAGTCTCTCCACATCGAGTCCACTGATCTTGCCTTTGACGTTGGCTTCTGCCGCGATATAGGGCTCCGCAGCCCCTACCTCGCCAGCCGTCAACAGGGCGCCGATGCGTGCCTGGGTTTCGGTATGGTAGTGCGTCGCTCCGGCATTTTCCGGCGTCAGCTGCTCGATGCGTGAATGGAGCGCGTCTCGGTCCTTGAACCCAAGCAGACCCACCAGCTGCGCCAGCACCAGTGGTTCATCGGTTTCAAGGATTGCCGAAAACACCCTCTCGCGCCTGGCATCGCGAAGGACTGAAAGCACCATGGCCAAATCGGCCGATAACGCCCGGTCGGCTGGGCGCAGTATGGGGCTCGCCTCGAATTTGGCGCTGAAGGCGCTGACGCGGCCTTTCTCCTTATGGCTGAGTGCGCCTTTATGGATCGTTGCTGCCAAGGCGTCGATCAGCTCGTCTGGCGCCTTGTCACCAAGGCCGGCGATTGCGCGCGCTAGCACCCGGATATGGGTGCGAAGCGCACGGCCTATCTCGTCCTGCAGCGCATAGGGATTTGCGCCCGCCACCTCACCTTCGGCTAGGCGGCGGCGAACATCGACGGGATCTAGAAAGGCCTGTTTGGCTTCGCCCACGTTCTCCACCAGCCGGTAGAGCGTGGCGGCGGAACTGGCGCCGATGCGGTGCGCGGACAGCTCCCATTTCGACTCTTTGATCGAAGAGATGTATTGCTCGATTATCGGGGACGCATTGATCGTGTTCTCAAGCTCGCCCAAGTGGACGACATCCAGTGCCGCGGCAAAAGTGGATGGCGCATCGTCGCCGCCGACAGCTAAACTCGCCTCCAATGCGTTGGCTATCGCGCTGATTGTCTCTTTAGTTTGCTCTGCGATAATATCGCGTAACGCCGAGAGTTCGCGGTCAACATGCGCGGGATCATCGGCATAACCCACTCCGCCATTGGCATAAAACCATTCCAGCAGGGCCGCCACTTCGCTCGGGTCGGCTTTTCCTTGCTTGAGCCACTCTCCCAAAATCCAAACCGTGTCGGCAAAGGCAATGTGCTTACCGTTTTCGTAGTCGGTTTGGGTCAGCGGCCGGTCATAGGCGTTGCCAACCGGCTGCCATTGCGCGACCCACAGGCAAGCCAGTGCTGACGTCGGCGGGTAGAAAGCCATATCCGCCAGAAGCTGCGGGGCTTCCTGCACGCGAAATACGAGATTAAGAAAAATCTCCGGGTATTTGAGCGCGAGATCGAGCAGAAAGACTGCGCGTGTTGCCGGCGCTGGACCCATTGCTGTGGCGGCGACCTCCAGCCATAAGAGCCGTACCAACTGCTGCCATTCACCATCCAGAAGCTCGAAGGTGTTGGCTTCGATCCGCCCTTGGCCCATCCACAGAGCTCGCCCGATCAGCGTATTCGGCGGCTCCTGGATATAGTTCTCATACGAGGAGGTGGGCTGGTTTTGCCGGATGGCCTGGCGGCGAATGATCGCTGCCCGAACATTGGTCCATTCCAGCAGTCCCACCTCCGCAGTGATGACATGGACGGCGGCTTGGCGAAAATCATCCGCGTCCTCCTGTGTCCAAGCCCGAAATATAGTCAGCGCCGGCAACACGCGCAGTCTTTCTGCTCGATCTCGCGCTCAAATACCCGGAGATTTTTCTTAATCTCGTATTTCGCGTGCAGGAAGC
>Ga0206968_10323_pt1 | contig 9833 bp, 4 predicted proteins | sample Alteio_BWOrgHeat_22_FD_153254 | JGI IMG/M metagenome (GOLD analysis project Ga0206968, IMG submission 153254) | Enriched cells from forest soil in Barre Woods Harvard Forest LTER site, Petersham, Massachusetts, United States -... | ecosystem: Environmental > Terrestrial > Soil > Temperate forest > O... | reverse complement strand
AACTACATGGATAGTTTTAATTTTTCACTTAATCCTGATGGGACCTATCCGGAGCCTGGTTCTGAGTGGAACGTGAAAGCTTCAACGTTTGCCAATTTTTTCTATCCTGATGATCCAGGTTCTGCCGTTAGTGTAAACGCAGTGACCAGGGACGCGATACATAATGGCCTTTATTCCATTAATGATTTTTTGACTGTTACAAATGGTTCTTTTATGGAAGTCAAAGGATTTGATCCATCAGGTTTTGCCCTGCCAGAAGTTTTATTTGGAGAATTAAACAGTAATGGGACGGTACATACGATCAATGGCACTACTAATTGGCCGAGTTCACGTCACAGCAATAAACTTGTTCCCCCGCAACAATATGTTTACCGCAGTTTTTTGGAAAGCACCTTCCCTTATGGGATTGTGACACCAAACGAATTAAAGCAAATCCAAGTTTATCCTAATTGTTCTCCCTCGACATCCAAATGTAAGTTTCTTAGTGAAAGCAACGTTTGGAGGGGATTAGTAAACAATGTAATAATTGATAAATATGACCAAGGCGTAATTGGAGCCTTATTTTATAAAATTCCAAGCTGTACTATTACTTCTCAAAATACATGCACAGGGTATACGAATAGCACAAATTTCTTGGTCAACAGTACTAATAATTCAAGCCTTACTTTTACACCAGGTCAGCAGCAGGAAATTTATACTGTTTTAGCTAACCAGCCTTATCAAGGAGAAATATCAGGATTTACGAGTGTACCTAATCAAGGGGACATTATTTTTAATTGGCTGAAAAATCCCAATTCTAATGCGAATTGCTATCCAAATTTTAACCTTCCTGGGTGTAATCTGCCATTTCTGAATAATTTAATAACAACAAACGGGATTGTTGTACAAGGTTATCCAGTCAATCCTCAACCAGACCATTCAATTATACAAGGTAAATTCCCTGATGATTATGTCAGTGTTGGTAATATTTTAAATGCCGCTCTTGCTGGTAGACATTCTTTTATGTGGAATAATCGGGCTGCGGATGGTGTGGCTAAAACAACGGAATTCGAATTCTTAGATGCTGAGGCCAATGGCGCTTGTGGTCCAGGCGAGAGCCATTACAGGATGGGCGTTTATGTCAATAAACCTCAATTAGCAAGGGATATGAGCATTTGGTTTACGAACGACAAGTTTGATTGTTTGAATATTTTGACACCCCAAGGGCGCTTGCCAATTTTTGATAACAATGGCAAAAAAACCGGCCAATACGTCCCTGAATATTCATATAATAACCCAAATTCTAATGCCAACTCTATGAATAATAATATTTACGAGCCTGTCAGTAGTTTTATAATGGCGGGTCCATTTAGCAAAATACCCTACCAGGCAGTTCAATGGGTTAATTTTGATCCGAACAACGACAGCTTATACATCATGGGAGATGGGCCTAAAAATTTAGCTCAATCATGTGCTGGTGACCGGAGTGTAGGGCGATATTTATCTAGGATTGATCCTCCTCAAGGTTGGAAAGGCAATCTTGAGAGTTACATGGCCACCAACCCGACTTTGCCATTGACAGCGAGTTGGACAATTGATTTATATAATGGCGTCAATTGCAATTCAGATGGTAGAGCACCTAATCCTGGGATGGTGGTCAGATCTGCAGCCCAAACTCGGCAGAGGATTTTGATCGCATGGGCCAAGCCTGTCCAAGTGCCAGAACAAGGAGGCGAAACTGCAAGTTCCTATGAATTGGGTGAGATTTATGATACAGACGGGAATATAAAAGAGGTCTTAACAACAAATCCAGCTGAAGTTGGCACTGCGAATGGCTGGCAAGATTACGCTGATTCAAGCACACTTGGGTTTCACCCGAAAAGCAAGCCCGATGAAAACGACGAATATCTAGCGATGATGGAAAATTGCAATGGTGATAAGGCCTACGCCTTTAGGATTCATTAGCTCGAGCCGCGGCCTGGATGCTTCCCACAACTGGACAAATTCAGATGTGGTCAAATACCACGTCCAGGAAGCACTGATATTACTTGCTCAAGTAGATAAGCCAACCACAAGCTATAGGACATATGATGATGTCATGGAAGATGAGGATAATATGCTAAAAAAATAAGAACTTTTTAAAACTTGGCGTGTTTTATAGATAGTTTAATAAACCTTAATTGCCTGGAAGTCAAGTGACTTAACTGGGTGCTATTTTAGATAAAAATAACGGACAATAAACAAAAGGAGCATAAAATGTATTCACTTAAAGGAATTAAAGGCGTTTCTAAACGGTCTGTAGTAACAAGTATTCTTTTTTCAACCCTATCGTTTATGCTTCTTTTATCGTTGCAAACGATGGCTTTCGCATCAAGTTACTTCGTGTCACCGACTGGCAGTAATAGTAATAATGGAAGTCAGAGTTTCCCATTTAAAACAATCAACCATGCATTAACGCAAATGGCTTCCGGAGATAACCTTAATGTGATGGCAGGCACTTACCAGGAATGCATTTACAAGCCCATTCCAAATGGCCAGAATGCGAATTCTCACACACTACTGGCGGCCTACCCAGATGGAGCGTCTGTGGTTTTAAAACCGACGAACTATGCGCCATGTACTGCTAACACTGTCTTTTTCTTTCAGCCTACTAACGAAAACATAACCATCAAAGGCCTCGAGCTAGATGGTTCGGGCTATAATTCTAGTAAAGGTTATGGAAATACTGGTATACACATTGAAGGGTCCCAAAATATTAGCATTGAAAATTCAAATATCCATGACTTTAAAATTGCAGGGGTTGAAACTAACGTAGACTCCAACGATACCTCTGGAATAGTGTTAAGCCATAATTCAATTAATAATAATTTCACAGGGGTATTCGTGTCATCCAGCCATGTTACTGTAAGTTTCTGTGATATTGCGGGTAATGCAAATACAGGTATAGATATTGGTAATTTTAGTAGTGACGCGCCCATATTAAATATTAGCTCCGTTAATATTGAAGGTAATTTTATTCGGGACAATTCTAAGTCAAATTCGACGGGAGAAATAACGCTTTTTAATAATGCGGGTGATGTTACTACTGGAACGAACATTAGGGACAATGTTATATTCTCTAATGGTCTTGGTATTAATATTTATGGTTGGAACAATAATACAACGATCGAGAATAATTCTTTGACATATTTTAATAACTACGCTGTTTATGTGGCAGAGGTTGCTAACCATACGCTGATTCAACATAATTTGTTCCATGGCACCAATAGGCCAGGCGATGTTAATAACCAGGCTGGCAACAAAACTACTGTAGGACCGAATTATTAACTAATTACCCCACAAAGGCCTGTTGCAAGGATCGGTTTCTTGCACAGGCTTTTGTGAAAGGTAAAGTCCCCAATGGGCAGCCAATTATCAACTTTTGAAAAGTGGATACCTAATATGTAGTAAACTTGAATAGAATGAGCAAAGTTGGGGAAACCCAAGGACGCAAAGGATCGGGCTTAAACGCAAATAGTCGAGCTTCATAGAGGTTGAATTCAACCCAAATATATACTCAAGGGCATCGAGATATGTTTGAGTTTTTTATGTTTTTAGGGTTTTGGGGGGATTTTGAAAATAAACAGAAACTTTTTAAGAGTGGATGTGTTTAATAAGTATGGAGATTGAGGGAAAGAAAATGGAAAAAATCGAATCTTTCACAGTATCGCTAGGAATACTTCTATTACTTGGCATTTGCTTCTGGGCCACATATACCATGGCTTATGTGAAGTAAAAGGGACGGCGTAAGAATAACGTGTTAAAAACACAGAATTTGAGAATGTGCTTACTGATCAATACTTCAAAAATGTTCGACTTAGCCTGATTATACTTTCTGTTCTAGCCATGGCAGTAGGGGGGCAAGGACAAGTTTTTGCCTTGGTTTTTTCAGGGGCCAAGAATCCCCATATTATTTATTCAAGCCATGGCAAGCCCTTGGGGCCGGCCAATCCTCGAACTACAATACTGCCTTCACAAGCAAACATAACTAATAAAAAACCTCAATACGGTTTGCATAGTCTTATTATTAAATTTAATACGGCCCCTAAACCTAAAGACCTTCAAGATTTCAGCAGTAAGCATGGGCTCCTATCCATGGAACAGTTATTTGCTAATATCCCTAACCCTCAAACCGATTTGCAAAACTTACAGCACCAACTGGCTGCTGTGATGATAAATCTTGTATCCTTAAACCAAACAGCTAATAAAGTTTCAAAAGTCTATATTCAGCAAAAGGCCAATTTAACCAATCAACAAAATACCCTGAATCAGCAAATCAAGGCCCAAGAAGACCTGATTCAGCGAATACAGGCCCAGCAGCAATCTTCTGATATCAATGCGCCAGCTGTCCCTGATTTAAGCACCATCTATAAAGTCACGATTCCGAGTAACGCGAAGCTCGATGCAGTGATCAATGACATCCGTTTGGACACGAGAGTTGTTTATGCCCAACTCAATTACCTTTATAAATTATCCTGGGATCCTAATGATAAATTTTTTAACGCATCCAATTCTTGGGGACAGGGTTATGCTGATCAATGGGGTCCTAAAATAATACAGGCTGATTTAGCTTGGAATACAGCGAGAGGGGCAGGCCAGGTGGTCGCGGTCATAGATACGGGGGTCGATTACATGCATCCTGATCTGGCTGCCAATATATTAAAGAAAACTGATGGTTCCATTTATGGATATAATTTTAGTGAAGGCACTAATGATCCGTTTGATTATATGGGACATGGGACCCATTGCGCTGGGATCATTGCGGCTGTAGCCGATAATCATATTGGGATAGCAGGAGTGGCCCCGGATGCTCGGATCATGCCCATCAAGGTTTTCCCCAATGCCTACGATTCTGTGGTCTCCCAGGCTATCAAGTATGCCGTTGATAATGGGGCGAGGGTTTTAAGTAATTCTTATGGCTATGACGCTCCTCATCCTTCAGATCGTGTGTTAGAAGATATGATTAACTATGCCTCTTCTAAAAACACAGTGGTTGTCTTTGCCGCAGGGAATAACACGGATGATGTTGATTTGATTTCACCCCAGAATGACCCTCAGGTGATTACAGTTGCTGCTTCTGACCAGAATGACCAGAGATTATGGTGGTCGAATTATGGCGATAAGATTGATGTCAGTGCTCCAGGAGGGGGCGGGCCTGATGATTATAATGTCTTGTCCTTGTTATCAAGTTGCCGCCCCGAAGATGCCTCAACCTGTTTTGCTGATGATCCAACATTGGCCCCTTATATTGTAGGAGGAAAATATATCAGGCTTGGGGGTACTTCCATGGCAGCCCCGCATGTGGCCGCCTTGGCCGCCTTGGTGTTATCCAATCACCCCAAATTTTCTAACCGGGACGTCAAACAATTAATAGAATATTATGCCGATGATGTTGATACGCCTTCAGGTAGGGATGTGTACATGGGGTATGGACGCATCAATGCCAATAATACGGTTTTAGCCGATCAGGTGCCTATTTTTGATAGTTTCGATGCTCTCGAAATCCATAATAAGCCTAATAGCTATGGACATTATTCTGGGACTATCAGTTTTTATGGAACAGCCTATGGTGGGGATTTTGCTTCCTATACCGTTGAATATAGCGATCCGACCCAAGCCCAGTGGACAACCATCAGCCAGTCAAGCACACCAATTAAAAAAGATGGATTGATGGCAACCCTGGATACGACCACCTTGCGCAATGGCGATTATAAAATTCGGCTTCGGGTCAATGGTGCATCTGGTAAAGTCATGAGTGAGCAATTGCGTTTGATTGTTGATAATAACAATCATATGTCTTTGCAATGGAGACAAAATGAGAATATGTTGCTGGAGCAGGATGAACAATCGTCGGTTTATTTTGCTGATTTGAATAACAATGGCTCAAAGGAAATTGTCAATCAAGTAGGAGATGCTATTAGTGCGAATAAGAAATTAATTTCCCAACTAAAATTTCCTGCTGACTGGATTGCATTCTATTGGGATGTAGCGTTTGGTGATATCAATGGAGATGGTAACATGGATATTGTCATTCCAGCCATAAATTTGATATCTGCTCAAGAGGGGATTTTTGTTTTTGATAAAAATGGGGATCTTTTAAAAGGCTGGCCCTACCTTCTATCCCTGGGTCGTAGCATTATAACAGTTCCTACAGTGGCTAATCTCGATGGAGGTAAGGGGCTGGAATCGATTTTTAATGATGTGTATTACAACGATCATATTGGGTCCTACGAATCGGATATGATTGTTTTAGGACCTGGAGGGGCCATTTATTCTAATTCCTGGCCAAAACTTTTTAAATCTTACGCCTTTACTGATAACCCTGCGGTGGCTGATCTTAATGGGGATGGATTGACAGATATTATAGCACCGCTTACACCCAGTGATTTATCTGCCCACAGTAATGTTCATGTTTGGGACAAGGATGGAAAAGAATTGCCTGGATTTCCCGTTGCTGAGCCGGGAGCTGATAGAATATCTCCTATAGTGGCCCATCTAGACAATACTCCCAACTACGATATTATTAACGCGACGGGATGTTATTTTGATCTGAAAACCTTGAACCAAGTACCTGGAGCGATTAATGTTTGGGACAACAAGGGAAATCTTAAACCAGGATTTCCTCAATATTTTACTCCATATGAAACTCCTGGGGCCCCTCCAGCCGTGGCTGATTTTCATCATGACGGGAACTTGGAAACCGTGGTTGTTAACCAGATATTTTCAGGACTTTACGCTTATCCAGAATCTGAACCCTTTTCACAAATCATTGTCCATGTGTATCAAAACGACGGCACTGAGATGACAGGTTTCCCTGTCACTATATCAACGGATTCTTATTACGCGCAGCCCCAAGGACTTTTGATTGCTGATATGGATGGCAGCGGTGATCCAGAGATCATTGTGCCTGTTCTTGATGATATGGTCTATGTGATCAAGAAGGATGGCAGTTATGCCAATGGATGGCCTTCTCTTTCAATTCCATTAAATTTCGCTAATTACGAGAACGTTTCGAATAGATTACAAATTGCATATCTTGCTAATCAAGCAAACGCAGGTTTGTATATGGCGATCCAAAATGAGAAACTGGATTCGGGGTACAATACTACTAATTATATCGACCTTTACCAATCGACAAAGTCTACAGGCCAGATTTATTGGGGTAATTCCCACCATGATTTGCAAAGGACGGGGTTTAAGCCATAAGAAATTTGGTAATGGATGCCTATTTTAAACTCCTCCGGCAATATTCTTTATGAGGCAATGCGGGCCTTGTTTTAGCCTAAATATGTGGTAAAGTTTAAGAGGATCAGCAAACTTGGGGAAACTCAGGGACGCAAAGGATCGAGCCTAACCTCCGCCCATGTGGAGCAGGGCAGTCGAGCTGCATAAAGGTAAAAATTAGCCCAAATGTATGCTCTAGCATTTTGAGTGACATTTGGGTTTTTATTTATTCAGGATTATTAAGATATTTAAAAATAAATAGCAACTTTTTGGGAGTTGATGTGTTTAATACCTAAGACCAAGAAAGGATTTATATGTGCAGTTTTAGATCAATACAATTGACATTCATATTGCTGATATTTGTGTTATTTCTTGGTGGTCATGCGTTTGCCCAGGTGGTTGTTTATCCAGGGCCTCCGGGGATTTCGGTCTGCGCTCCTGGGACTATTTTTAATGGAGCAGCCAACATTACCGTGGACTGTGCCAATGCAGGCGGCATTGGTGCTTCTAACCAGTATTCTGTAAGTGTTACGGATGCTAATGGCAATACACAAAACTCCTTCGTTTATGAAATACCTAATATTAATCCAGCCCAGTCCAATGGAGGCGGTGACGGGAGCTATGAACAGGATACTTCATGGGCTAATTTTTCATTTGCTGGGCAGGTCACAGTGACGATTACCAAACTTCAAGGGTCATTTACCTCGGCCCGAGTATTGCCGACTAGCGCTGGTGTCAATACCATGGTCGATGCGGCTAAAGGAACCGTGACCTTTACTTTAACAACGCCAGGGCAATTTGCGGTTGATTTTTGTGCGACAGGCAGTACTTGCACTGACAGCAATGATGGGGTCTCACATCCTCCCTATGACACTAATCCTGTCCCGCCCAACCCTATGTTAGTTTTTGCCAATCCCTTGGAGGTCAATCCGCCTTTGCTGGGGAGTCCCAATGTTATATCTGCTTGCCAGTCTCCTCAACCTCAACCATGTGGTACCCTAGCTAATCCTATTACTCAAATACCAACGCTTACAGGTCCTGAAACGCTTTATTTCCCACCTGGAGTCTATGATTTAGGTGATAATTTTACTTCAGGGGAAGGATACACGCTTGGCTCCAATCAAGGATTATATATTGCAGGAGGGGCGATTATTTATGGAATGATAAATACGGCAAAGAATTCAAGTTCGATCAAGATAACGGGTCGTGGCATCCTGTCGGGACAGATGTATAATCATCCACAATGTGTCTCCACCACTCATTTAAATGGATGCGCCACGCTGATAAGCTCCCAATTTTCTTTAGGCAAGACACAGGTCGAAGGCCTCACTTTATTGGATGCACCTCATTTTAATATTACGCTTGGAGGGTCTAGAGACCTTGTTCAAAATGTAAAAGAATTGGCATTCTTTGCTAATTCAGATGGTGTCAGTACCGCGACCCTTGCCCCTGGCATAAAAAACCCTGGCAGCATCATCGAAGACAGTTTTTTCAAATTGAATGACGATCATATCCATGCACAGTCATCTAACCTTATTGTGCGACGATGCCGGCTTTGGCCATTAACTAATGGCGCAGCATTTTTAATAGGAGATGTGTCTACTGCAAATGCGGCGAAAAACATACACATAGAAGATTCTGATGTGGTACGCACCGAGTATAGGAACTTTGGTTCTGGCCATACGGTGTTTAATACGCGATTAGGAGGAACAGGCGACCTAACTAATATTTTTCTTGATGATATCCGTATTGAAAATTCTCCTTGGAGTCTTATTAATATTTTTATTGGGCCTGAAAAATTTGGATATAGCAAGACGACAAGCCTAGCTTCAATCAACGGGTTGTATTTCAGTAAAATTAAGGCTTCACAGACCCCCTATCTTTCTGATCAATTTCAAAGTTGGGATAGGACGCACACGATTTCCAACATCAGTTTTTCCAGTGTATCCGAAGGGCCTGCCAATCCCAATGTCCCCACACCGCCGATTACCTTTAACGCTAATCGCACGATGAATTTGAGCGGTGATTTGCGGTATTTCCCGCTTTGGCGAAGTCAGAGTGATCCAACGCAGTTTCAGTTATGGCAAACAACAGTGGTCCATCATCCGGATAATTTCACCTATAACGCTGTTTTTATGACTCAACCCGCGTTAACGAAGAATTTTAAGATTTTGGGAGAAGCTGATTTTAATGGGACGGGTCAAGCAAGTATTTTGGTCCAGGACCAGACGACTGGAAATCTTTCCATATGGGACATCATAAATCCAACTTCGAGTGGTCCTCAGCTAAATTTCACAAATTATTTATGCATAACAAATGATATTGCCTGCAGGGATTTAAGTTTGCCAGGTTGGATGTATGCCGGGACAGGTGATTTTAATGGAGATGGCTATAGCGACCCATTGTTTTTTAATTATACGGCACAAAAGGTCAAAATTATTTATAGGAAGAATGGGAGAACAGGCACACAGGAGTATTCTTTAAGTTTGCCTGGAAAATCGAGTTCCTGGGTGGGCGCATGGCCAGCTGATTTTGATGGGGATGGATATTCTGATATTTGGTTACGAGATGCAGAAGGAAATAATGAGATC
>Ga0206968_10352_pt1 | contig 9894 bp, 11 predicted proteins | sample Alteio_BWOrgHeat_22_FD_153254 | JGI IMG/M metagenome (GOLD analysis project Ga0206968, IMG submission 153254) | Enriched cells from forest soil in Barre Woods Harvard Forest LTER site, Petersham, Massachusetts, United States -... | ecosystem: Environmental > Terrestrial > Soil > Temperate forest >... | reverse complement strand
TTCGTGAGAATAATTATAATCCAGTGGAAGAATTTATTCAACGCATAGCTCCCCTTTGGAAATCAGCAGTAATGACAATTCAATTCCCTCTATTTATGCGAATCGGATTTATAAAAAAAGTACCTAGGCTTTCTTTATCAACGCCATGAAGAAGCCATCAAATCCTTCGGAAGGCAAAACTGTTTTTTGATCCATCAATTGAAATCCGCTCCCCTTTTCAGCTAAGAATGTTTCCACTTGTTTTTCATTCTCTGAAGGCAAGATGCTGCATGTAGAATAAACCATCATGCCGCCGGGTTTAAGCATTGAGCTGTAGTCGTTCAGAATTTTTTGCTGAATAAGCTTTACGTTTTCAATAAATTCTGGTGAAAGCTTCCATTTGGCATCTGGGTTTCTTTTCAACACTCCAAGACCCGAGCAAGGCACGTCAAGCAAAAGGCGATCGGCAGAACTTTCTAATCGCTTGATGGTTTTGGACGATTCAATTAGTCGGCCTTCGATATTAGAAGCACCTGCTCTCCTTGCCCTTTTTTTCAACTCCTCAAGCTTCCATTCTTCGGTATCCATGGCTATGATTCGTCCTTTATTTTGCATCAATGCAGCCAAGTGCAAAGTTTTTCCGCCACCACCGGCGCATGCATCGATCACGCGATGACCGGGTTCTACTTGTAAAAAAGGAGCGATCAATTGCGAGCCTGCATCCTGCACTTCAAAAAGCCCGTCCTTGAATTGTTGACGAGTGAAAATATTTTGTCGTTGCTCTAATAACAAGGCTGACGGAAATTCATCAGAAGTTTCGGTGACAATACTTTCGTCTTCCAATTGCTGTTGTAGTTCTTCACGAGAAATTTTTAAAGTATTGACTCGTAAAACAACCTTCGCTTGCTCATTAAGTGAATGGAGCTCTTCTTTCCAACGTGCTCCCAACTCTTTTTCGCCCAGCGAATCCAGCCAATCCGGGATAGACTCAAAAATTTTTCTATCTGATTTTACCTCCTCATAAGTTCTGAAGAAATTATTCCTGTCTATTTTGAACTCATTCCATTCGGGTAATCGGATTTCATTCCACAAACACCACGCGCCAAGCAACTTCCAAAAATCATTTTCTCCGGCATTCGTCAAATATCCGAAGAGGCGATACCAGCGCACGATGTCGTAGATCGTTTCGGCAATAAATCGCCTGTCGCGGGCGCCCCATTTCGGATTCTTCTTAAGGATTTTTTCAATCGTTTTGTCAGCATATTTTTTATGAGTAAAAATTTGCTCAAGGGCGTCTACCACCGATTCGCACAAGTTTTTGTAAAGCTTCATTCCACGGAATTTTTTGCTGAAATTAAGGCTTTAATTTATCATCGATTTATAAAAGACCTTCACAAGCATAAAAAGACACAATTTGACTTTATGAAAACCAAAATAACTCTCTTCATTGCCTTTTGCCTGTTGGCCTTCCAATCCTTTGCTCAATTCGATGCGCTTAAGAAAAAGCTGCTGGACAAAGGAAAGAAAACGTTAGAGGGAAATATTGATAAGTCACGCGACCGCCTCGATTCATCTGATTTTAACTACGCAATTTCTGTAATCGACAACTCGGGGATGATGAACATACGCGACCTTGACGAAGCGGCTACAAAAACAGCTTACGCGGCTTCGAACGCGCTGCTGAAGAAAGGATCAAATGAAACACCTGAACAAAAGAGCAGAGATATTTTGGACGTGGCCGAGAAATTATATGAGGCGCGGAGATTTAAAATGGCTGAAGTATATTTTCTTGACGCCAAACTTTCTTACGAAAACGATCATATTACAAACAACATCAATTACAGCAAAGTGTATTCTGATTTGGGTTTGCTTTATGCAACGATGGGACGACTGAATGCGGCAGTGCCTTATACCACTGAGGCGTTGGCAATGCGCGAGAAAACATTGGGCAAGAATAGTAAGGCGTATGCTGCTTCGTTGAATAATAATGCAGTTCTTTTTCAGGAGAATGCCAGATACAACGAAGCTGAGAAATATTTTCAAGAAACAATCGAATTAGTAAAAGTGAAGTTGGGCGAGCAAAGTCAGGAGTATGCTATCGTACTCAACAATCAGGCGATCTTCTTTTCAAAAATCGGTCGGTATGACAATGCTATCACCAACTTAAAATCGGCTATTGCTATTCTTGATAAGCAAAACAAAAAAAACCTGCGCAACACAGTAGGCTTTCAGTCTAACCTTGCGTTGCTGTACCAGCAAACCGGAAAATTTACTGAGGCAGAAGAAATCTATTTAAAACTTGAAAAGGCGTTGAAAATTCAAAGCAATGATCCTTACTATGCGGGCGTACTTGACAATCTTGCCTTGCTCTACATTCAAATGAACAAGCCCGACAAAGTGGAAGGCTATTTCAAACAATCGGCAGAAGTTTATCGGGCGAGGTTTGGTGATCAAAATCCCAATCGCGCCAAAGTACTTAACGACCTTGGTAATTTTTATAGAATGCAAGGCCGCTTTGCAGAAGCTGAGCAAACATTGTCAGAGTCTATGACTATTCGCACGAACGTCCTTGAAGCCACGCATCCTGATTTTGTGAAATCGGAAGAAGACTTAGGAATTCTTTACTGGAAGAAGGGCGACATGACGAAGGCGTTTGCCAACTTACAATCTGCGATGAATAAGTCGTTGGATTTTATTAGCCGCTACTTTCCTCCAATGAGTGAAGCCGAGAAAACGAAATATTGGGACGTTTTGCAGCCACGCTTTTTGCGTTTTTATAATTACTGCCTCGATGCGCATACGGCCAACCCTGCCATTGCTCAGGATATGTATAATTACCAGATGGTGACGAAAGGCCTGTTGCTTAACTCTACCAACAAAATTAAACAGGCCATTTTTGGTAGTGGTAATGCCGACCTTATCAAAGATTATGTAGCATGGCTCGACAAAAAAGAAGCGCTGGCACGGTACTACTCACTTTCAAAAGATGACTTGAAAGAACAAAAAATTGATCTTGCCGCACTTGAGCAAGAGGCCAATTCCATGGAACGGTCTCTGTCTGAGCGGTCGGGCGACTTTTCTAAAGGATATTCCACAGAAAAAATCGGCTTTGATAAAATTGCATCCCTACTGGCCGACAATGAAGCTGTAGTAGAGTTGATCCGCATTCGCTCGTTTGAAAAGGATTTTACTTCGGACTCAAAATACGCAGCGCTTGTACTGACCAAAAATGCATCGCAACCGAAACTAGTCGCACTCGAGAATGGTACCTTGATGGAGACTCGGTATGCAAAATTCTATCGTAATGCAATCCAGCAAAAAATAGCCGATCAATTTTCTTACGAACAATTTTGGGCGCGAATAGAGCCTGCCTTGGCCGGAAAGAAGGTTATCTATGTTTCACCTGATGGTGTGTATAATCAAATCAACCTTAACACATTGAAGAAAGTAGATGGGGACTTTGTAATCAACAAATTTGACATCGCTATTATCGGCAACTCAAAGGATTTGATTGGCTTAAAAAACTCTAAAGCTTCAACGTCCAAGAAGGAAGCTTTTCTTTTAGGATTCCCGGATTACGGCGGAAGCTCACCTGCAGCATTGCCGGGTACAAAAATTGAAATTGAAGGTATCTCGAAGATTTTAAAAACATCGGGCTATCAGGTTTCGCTTTCTGAACAGCACGAAGCAACTGAGGCGAAAATAAAATCAGTGAAAGGACCAACACTGATGCACGTGGCGACACACGGCTACTTTTTACAGGATGCAGAAAGTGCTGTGGGAGTAAATGCCGAGAGCGCAAAAAATAATCCTTTGCTACGTTCGGGCTTGTTGCTGGCTGGCGCATCAAAAACGATGTCGGGTGAAGTGCTGCCCAACTTGGAGAGTAATGATAATGGCGTGCTCACGGCTTACGAAGCAATGAATCTGGATTTGAACGGAACTGATCTTATTGTATTAAGCGCGTGCGAAACCGGTTTGGGCGATGTGCGGGCTGGCGAAGGCGTGTATGGACTCCAACGATCGTTCATTGTAGCAGGAGCAAAGGCCTTGGTGATGAGTTTGTGGAAAGTAGATGATGCAGCTACTCAGGCACTGATGACAAATTTTTATACGAACCTGTCAAAAGGTGGAAGCAAGTTGAAGGCTTTTAAACAGGCCCAGTTACAATTGATGGTAAAATATAAAGAGCCCTATTATTGGGGTGCTTTTGTAATGATGGGGATGTAACGAGTTGATATTGAGCCTTTGAACACAATTCTGGTATCGCTATATTTACAATCCTCATGGAGCCAGGCAAATTAATTGCGAAGAAAATTACTGAGTTGATCAATCAGGATCATCTTAGGGCGCATGTGTTGTATTCATTTGGGATTCCATTTTATGACTACCCCACACAAACGCTTGAACAAGCTTGTCGTGAGAAGGGATTGGCTGTAGAGCCTGTGGCGCGCGGTCTGGAATCTCCTCACGAAAATTTTCAGCAGGCAGACTTGCCGTTGTTGTCTTACCCGATCGATTTGATCATTGAATATCTCAAGCATGCGCATTATTTATTCATCAAACACAAACTGCCTTACATCGGCATGCTCGTGCAGAATTTTAAGGCTGACCATCCAGCGTATGATGCTATTGAAAAAGATTTGAAAATTCTCTTTCCACTCTTTGTAGAGGATTTCATTCATCATATCTACGAAGAAGAAGACACACTTTTTAAATACATTAAGTCACTGGAGCGCGCTGCCCAAGGTCTTTATCATCCGTCGCGTCTCTATCAGTCAATGGAAAAATATTCTTTACAGGAATGTGCCCTTGAGCATGAGGCCCATGATGATGAGATGGCCGGTATCCGCAAAATCACAAAAGATTATTTTCTTACACCCGATGCTCCACTCCATGTAAAAGTGATTTACACGGAATTAATTCAATTTGAAAAGAACCTGCAGATTCATGCACGAATCGAAAATGAGATACTTTTCCCCAAAGCCATGATGCTCGAAAGCCAGGTGAAAAACTCATTCTTTGAAAAAGCAAAATGGAATTAATCGTTTTGCCGGTTAATTAATGGGAAGAATTTTAGCAATTGATTATGGGATGAAACGCACGGGTCTTGCCGTGACGGATCCTTTGCAGATTATCGCTACGGCGTTGGAGACAGTAACAACTGAAACACTCATAAGTTTTCTTAAAAGCTATTTTCAAAAAGAGAAGGTAGAAGAAGTAATCATTGGTATGCCTAAGCGATTAGATAATACGCAATCAGAAAATGCTGAGCGTGTAAAAAAATTCATCGAACTTTTTAAGAGGAATTTCACAAACATTTCCATTAATGAAGTTGACGAGCGATTTACCTCAAGCCTGGCCCAACAGGCGATGCTGACCGGCGGAATGAAAAAGAAGGATAGGCAAATAAAGGGTAATGTTGATAAGATCAGTGCTACGATACTTTTGCAGAGCTACCTTCAGGGCAAAAGCCCTCGATGAAACCTGTTTTATAGGGAATATTCAATCCACCGGAGGCTATGGAAAACTTGAAATGGTATTCCAAAATCGTAATTCCTAATTAACTTTGACGCTTTAATTTTCTGATATGATTTATCCGATAGTAATGTATGGCGACCCTGTTTTGCGCAAGAGAGCGAAGGACATTGATAAGGGCGAAGACATTAAAGAGCTGGTTAACGATATGTTTGAAACCATGCACGCTGCTCATGGTATCGGTCTGGCGGCTCCTCAGATTGGCAAAAGCATACGCATGTTTGTGGTAGATGGAACTACACTGGAAGATGAGCCAACGCTGAAGGATTTTAAAAAAGCCTTTGTCAATCCAATTCTTTTAAATGAAGAAGGTGAACCTTGGCCTTTTGAGGAGGGATGTTTGAGTATCCCCAACATTCGTGAAGAAGTAGAGCGGCCTGAAAAAATCAGGGTGAAGTATTTTGATGAAGATTGGAATGCCCACGAACAAAATTTTTCCGGCATGAAGGCGCGCATCATTCAGCACGAATACGATCACATCGAAGGGAAACTTTTTATTGACTACCTCAGTCCGTTGAAAAAACGCACTCTCAAAGGCAAACTCAGCGATATAAGCAAAGGTGATGTGGATACTGAGTACAGGATTTTAGCGCCGCTCAAAAGGTAGCTCAATCTTAAACTCAGCCGATTGAATCTCAAAATTTTAAGACCTTGAATATTAAATCCCGCCTTCCTGAAGTAGGTACTTCCATTTTCACTGTTATGTCCCGGATGGCGCTGGAACATGGAGCAATCAATCTTTCACAGGGCTTTCCGGACTTTCCAGTTTCAGAAAATTTGATTGAGCTTATTAATCAAAAGATGAAGGATGGGCATAATCAATATGCACCGATGCCTGGTGTTCCTGCATTGCGCAAAACCATTGCTGAAGTCATTCAAAAAACATATCAACGGTCGATAGACTTTGAAACAGAAATAACTGTAACTGCTGGCGGAACTGAAGCGATCTTTGCTTCTATAGCAGCTTTGGTGAGCGCAGGAGATGAGGTTATTTTATTTGATCCGTCATACGATTCTTATGACCCGGCCATCCGGCTTAACGGAGGAATTCCTGTCCACATTAGTTTAACACCTCCTAATTTTTCTATTGACTGGCTTGAAGTAAAGAAAAAGATTACTTCACGAACGCGGATGATTATGGTAAACACGCCGCACAATCCCGCCGGATCTGTTTTGAGTCACTCCGACTTAAAAACATTAGAAAGCCTTGCAGAAGAAAATGACCTGATCGTTTTAAGTGATGAGGTGTATGAGCGAATTATTTTTGAAAGTAAAACTCATGAGAGTGTTTTGAAATATCCGTTGCTGGCAAAACGAAGCATTGCTGTTTTTTCATTCGGGAAAACATTTCACGCTACAGGCTGGAAAGTGGGCTATACCGTTGCTCCGGAAAACCTGACCCGTGAAATCCGAAAAGCACATCAATTCATTACATTCAGTGTAAATACTCCTGTACAATTGGCGCTGGCCGATTTCTTGACAGACCCAGAAAACTACCTTCACTTAGGCAAATTCTATCAGCAAAAAAGAGACTTTTTTATTGACGCAATCAAAGGTACTTCGCTAAAACCATTGCCCTGCTTTGGAAGCTATTTTCAACTGCTTTCATATCATGGAGTTTCCGATAAAACCGATATTGAGATGGCAGAATGGATGACCAAGGAAATGAAATTGGCACCTATTCCAGTTTCGGCATTCTACAATGACAAATCAGACCATAAATTATTGAGGTTTTGTTTTGCCAAAAGCGAAGAAACTTTGCAAAAGGCGGCTAAAATCCTTCGAAGCATTTAGTGAACTTTTTTATCGGCAAAAGGTTCTGTCTGTCAGTTCGTATTTGTTTCTTTGCAGTCCGTTACGATTATCATGCAGGATTTAAAGATCACACTCATCCAATCAGACCTCCACTGGGAAGATATTGGGGCTAATTTGGCCATGTTTGAAGAGAAAATCTGGCAAATCGGCCAATCGACTGACGTGATTGTGCTCCCTGAAATGTTTACTACCGGTTTTACCATGAAAGCCAATAAAATGGCTGAAATGATGAATCTGCGCACTTTCAAGTGGATGAAGCAAATGGCGGATCAGACCGGTGCTTTGATTCTGGGCAGCTTTATTGCCCACGTGCACGAACGGTATTATAACCGATTACTGTGGATGGAGCCAGGTGGAAATTTCAAGACTTATGATAAGCGTCATCTCTTCCGCATGGCTGAGGAACAAACTGTTTTTTCACCAGGTGAAAGCTTATTGATTGGACATTGGAAAGGCTGGAGGATTTGCCCGTTGATCTGTTACGACTTACGTTTTCCGGTTTGGAGCCGCAACCGCTGGAATGCATCACTTAAAAAAGCTTCTTACGACCTGCTGATTTATGTAGCCAACTGGCCGCAGGTAAGATCAACAGCGTGGGAAACTTTGCTGCGTGCGAGAGCAATTGAAAATCTAAGTTATTGTGTTGGTGTAAATCGTGTAGGTACAGACGGCAACGGAATTGATTACAATGGTCACAGTGCTATAATCGGACCTAAAGGAGATACCATTTTTTCCGTAGAAAGTGTAGAAGCTATCAAGACTATTGAATTGAATGCACATGCGTTGCAGGCGTATCGCGATCGCTTCCCGGCGTTTATGGATGCGGATGACTTTACAATTGAATCAGAAATTTTTGAAGAAAAGGATTTTCTGCAGGGATTGAGCTGACACTTTCTCTACCCTTCTGTTTATTAACATGAAGAAAAATTTCTTTAAGCTGCTAGCAAAATTCAATAAGCTGGTTTTGCCGCGCTACAGCAAACGCGACATCACCAAGTTATCAAAATTCGATCAGGCAGTGGTGGGATTTCGGTATTGGGTTACGCTTCAGACACTCGACTAGTTCGATTGAATATGACTGCATCTGAGCTGAATGCGATTGCCACGCGCTGGTTTGCTGCCTTCAACGATCATCACCTTGAGAACTTACTTTCACTTTATGATGAGCGGGCTGAGCACTTCAGTCCCAAATTAAAAATTCGTCATCCCGAGACTAAGGGTTTAATCAAAGGGAAGAATGCTTTGCGTACTTGGTGGCAAGATGCTTTTGACCGATTGCCTTCACTACATTATGAAGTTGTACGTTTTACTCCTCACGAAGACAGAGTCTTCATGGAATATATTCGGCACGTAACCGGTGAAGAAGATCTTTATGTTGGCGAAATACTGGAAATCAAAAACGGACTTATAATTAAGTCGAGCGTGTTTCATCAATGAATTAAATGGCTACCGCTCGGCCGTTCTCCCACACAAGACCGAATTGAGGTCCATATTTTTTAACCCAGATTTTATCTGTAGCAAAATCGAATAATTCTATCAGGCCTTTTGATGAAAGTTCAAGTAACTGAACATCCGGCAATCCCTTTATACTAATGTAGCCACCATCGGCAAAATGAAACTGAACAGCTCCAGATGAATTATTTTTAGAAAGCCAGTTTTTTGAGATGTTGCACCCGCTCACTTATTTTCTGATTTAATTCAAAGACTTGCGTTAGCGTAGCATCAATGTCTTTGATATGGCCATCATTATTGAAATCGTCATTTCTTAAAATGCGTATCGGGTTGATATGAATCTCTCCGGCGTACCTGTTGACCATAGCTTCTGTTAAAAAATCAAATTTCACTACTTTTGAGCTATGGAAAAAATTCACACGGATCTAGCCCCAAAAGCCATCGGCCCTTATTCGCAAGCATGGAGGTCGGGCAATTTTATTTTCTGCTCGGGGCAGACTCCTCTTAGCGCAGTTACCATGCTTATCGAAGGCACAACTGTAACGGAACAAACCACACTAGTGCTAAATAACCTTGAGGCAGTGCTGAAAGTTTCTGGCTGCGATCGCTCGCATGTTCTTAAAACATCGGTATTCTTAAAGAACTTTGCTGACTTCGAAAAAATGAATAAAGCCTACGAGTCGTTTTTCGGCGAGCACAAGCCAGCCCGCACAACTGTAGAGGTAAGCCGGTTGCCAAAGGATGCACTTGTTGAGATTGAATGTATAGCAGAAGTTGCGAAGGGTAGTTAGGTGGTTATTGCTCCACATGAATTACTTCCCGATGATAAATGGGTCTGCCATCGGTTAAGATCCCCTCAGTGATGATTTCAAAATCGCCAACTAAATCAGAAGTAAAAAACTCCAGCGAAATTGGCTGGTCGGAAATGACAATGGAAGGATTCCAATACAATTGAATTCGATAATCCGGTATACGGTCTAATTTTGAAGACCCCGGTTGATACTTCGGTGAAAAGTATTTTTTTTGAGATTGGATTCCCTGATACTTTTCTTTTTTCTGAACGAACACATTTTTGCCAGCGCAACTCAAATACCTTCCTGAGGTTAGAGC
>Ga0206968_10351_pt1 | contig 9909 bp, 9 predicted proteins | sample Alteio_BWOrgHeat_22_FD_153254 | JGI IMG/M metagenome (GOLD analysis project Ga0206968, IMG submission 153254) | Enriched cells from forest soil in Barre Woods Harvard Forest LTER site, Petersham, Massachusetts, United States -... | ecosystem: Environmental > Terrestrial > Soil > Temperate forest > O... | reverse complement strand
CCAGAAGGTCACGCCCTTTTACGGCGGGCCGAAATCCAGGGCGCATAGATAATGCCTTGCGCCACAGGGCCAGTGCGAGTGGCTTTTGATCAAGGGCATAAACCGTCAGCGCCATATTGTTCAACAGGGCGGGGGAAGCTTGGCCTTGGTCCAAGAGCTTCTGAAAGTCCGTGCGCGCCTCGTCGTATTGTTTGCCATGGTACGCGGCGAGACCTTTTTGAAATAAATCTTCGCTTCCCGCATTTGCCGCCACCACCGCGGATCCGCCAGTTATCAACCCACATGTAACCAGAATAAAAAACACCATGAGTCGCAGCATTGTGAAAGTTTACGGACTCCGCGTGAAAGAGTAAACTCAAAAGATCGGGCGGGCCACTGCGCCCTGTGAAAGGATTTTCCATGTCATCCACCCTCGGCAGTCAGCTGCACAATGACCCTGAAAGCAATTCACTTTTGGACGGTCTGGTCGAACAAGTGCTCACGTATAGCAAACGCATTGAAGGAATAAAGGGGCCGGACACGGCGCTCGAAGCGCAAGCGCAAAAGGACATCGCCGCGATTGGTGCGGTTCGCAGTCGTCCGTTGTTTTACAATTACATCGGGTCCGGTCTTGGTCGCGGTCCGTATGTGGAACTTGAGGACGGCAGCGTCAAGTTGGACTTGATCAACGGCATCGGCATTCACCTCTTCGGTCATTCGCATCCGCGCGTGGTGCGGGCCGCCCTGCAAGGCGCGATGGCGGATATCATGCACCAAGGAAACCTTCAGCCCAATCAAGAATACCGTGAGTTCAGTGAACGCCTGGCCAAGTTGGTGCGCAAGAACAGCCGCATGCATCATGTGTGGCTCACCACTTGTGGAACGATGGCGAATGAAAGCGCGCTAAAGATTACGCGTCAGAAGAAGAAAGGCGCGCGCATGATTCTGACTTTCCGCCACGCGTTCGCGGGCCGCTCGACCATGATGACGGAAATTACGGACAATCCTTCCTTCAAAGTCGGAATGCCGGACTATGGCGAAGTTTTGCGTTTGCCATTCTTCGATCCGAAAGAGAGCAAGGATAAAACTCTGAGCGTGCTCAAAGAGCACGTCGCCAAACATGAGGGAAATATCTGCTGCTTTGTCTTCGAACCCATGCTGGGTGAGGGCGGATATCGCGCGGCTTCGCGCGACTTCTTCGTGCCGCTCCTCGATTTTTGTAAGGACAAGGGAATTCCAATTTGGGCGGACGAAATACAGACGTTTACACGCACGGGAAATTTTTTCGCTTTTGAAACGCTCGGGATCGGCCAGTACATTGACGTTTGCACGATCGCCAAGACGGCGCAAAACGGCGCCGTAATGTTCACCGAGGAATTTAAGCCCGACCCCGGTCTGCTCGGCGGAACTTTTTCCGGCACCGCGCCAGCCTTGCGCGCGGGCCTTGAAATCATGAGCATGCTCGAAAACGATGGTTTCCTTGGCGCCGACGGCAAGGTCATGAAGATTCACAAAGAGTTTGTCGGCATGCTGAATGATCTCAACGCCACCAGTTGCAAAGGACTTCTGCGCGAAGCGGGTGGGATGGGCCTGATGGTCGCGGTGACCCCGCTTGACGGCAGCAAAGAGAAACAGATCGCCCTCTTGAAAACCATGTTCAAGAACGGACTCATGACGTTCGGCTGTGGCAGCGATCCCTATCGCATCCGTTTTCTGTTGCCGGCCGTGCTGACTTCCAAGGACATCGAGGTCGCGCGCAAAGTGATTGAAAAATCCGTTTTGGAGTTGGCTTGAGTTCGCCGCTTGTCAGCCAGCCCACGGGGTTGGCTCCTGCGGCGTTTTTGGAAAACTGTCGGCGTCTTGTGGGCCTGGATAGCACTCCCGGCCACGGGAATCTGGCGGCCGCCGAATTTGCCGGACAATTGTGTGAAAGCGCCGGCTTGCACGTCGAGTACCAGCGCGAGAGCGTGGAAGGTCTTGACCAGTGCAATGTGATCGCGCGCCCGCAAAAAGAAATTCCGCCGCGGGAAGTTCTCTTTCAGACCCATTTAGACACGTTTGATCCCGGGCATTTCAGTCATTGGACGATGACACAGGCCAATCCGTTCAACGCCAGCATTTACAAAGACGTGATGTACGGACTGGGGACCGCCGACGTGAAACTGGATTTTTTGTGTAAACTGGAAGCCATGAAAGAGTTCGCGCGAAAAGCGATGCGCACGCCCTTTGTGCTCGTCGGTTCCTTCGGTGCCCAGAGTGGGGCCGCCGGCGCCATCAAACTGATCCGCCGTAAGAAAATCAATGCCGTCCACGCCTTTGTGGGCGAACCGACGCAAATGAAATTGGTGGTGGCGGAAAAAGGTTTCGCGGTGGTGGAGATTCGCCTTCCCTTTTCGCCTGAGGAGGTGGCGTATCGTCGCGATCATGATCTGTCGGAGTCGGCGTCGTCGCAGAGCCGGATGTTCTCCGGAAAGTCCGTCCATTCGGCCGCACACGAAAGTGCAATCACTAAAATGCTCACGTACATTTCGCAATTGCCCGAGGGCATCGCACTCATGGACATCGACGGCGGCATTAGCCATAGCTCCATCCCGCTGAGCGCGGTGCTGGAAGTTGATCCCGTCGCGGGTTTTAAGGATCCGGTGCTGCCGAAAATATCGCGCGTTTATCAAAGCCTCCTCGTTCTGGAAAAGGAATTGCAGGAATTTCGCGATGAGGGTTTTGATCCGCCCTTCGCCACCGTCAACGTCGGTATGATTCGTACGTCCGCCACTGAAGTTACCATGACCGGATGCTGTCGCTTGCCGCCGAGTGTGACGGATGCCGTGTACGAGTCTTGGATGAAAAAGCTGCAGAGGGCGGTCGAGGCTGTGGGTGCAACGTTTCGCGTCACAGATTATCGCAAGGGGTTCACTGTGGAGGCTCAAAGCGATTTTGTACGCGCCACGCAGGAGATTTTGTCGCAAATGGGACTCGACGCCGGCTTGCATAAGACCACCGCGGCCACGGAGGCTAGCGTATTGAACCGTTTGGGTATTGAATGTTTGGTTTGGGGGCCGGGGCAAAGTGTCGGCAATTCCCATGCGCCGAATGAGAGTATTAAAATAGGCGACTTGAAGGCCGCAACGGAGTTTTACCGGCGGTCGCTTGAAAGGTTTTGTTTGTGAGTTTTGTCGTGCGCGCCGTCCAACGCGAAGATCTGCAACAGCTCTATGAGTTGGCGCGCCAATTCACTCTGCTGAATTTACCCGCGGAAAAACGCATTATTGAAAATAAAATTGAGCGCAGCATCAGCTCGTTTGCCGGCGAATTGGGAAAAGGCGAAGCCGAGTACATCTTCGTGGCCGAAGACCGCGAGGCGGAAATGGTGGCGGGTAATTCTTTGATCCTCGCGAAAAACGGCACACCGACATCGCCGAACTTCAGCTTTAAAGTTTTGAAGAAGGAGCGCTTCAGCCGCGAATTGGGTGTCGGCTTTATTCACCAGATTCTCAGGTTAAACATCAACACCGATGGACCCACCGAAGTGGGCGGGTTGGTGGTGGATCGCGGATACCGTCGCCGTCCTGAAAAAGTCGGCCGCCTGATCAGCTTAAGTCGTTTTGTTTATATAGGAATGGAGCCTGACCGCTTCGAAGCCGATCTGCATGCGGAGATGGCGCCCCCTCTGACCGAAGAGGGACGTAGCGAATTCTGGGAGGCGCTTGGCCGCCGCTTCACCGGCATGCCTTATCAAGAGGCCGATCAGATCAGCGGTCAAAACAATGGTTTCATTCAAAGCCTTTTTCCGGAGGAAGACATTTACCTCGCGCTTCTCGACTCCAAAGCGCGTTTAGTGCTGGGGCGAGTGGCCGAGGAAACGCAGCCCGCCCTTCACCTGTTGAACCGCATTGGCTTCCAATACAAAGATGAAGTCGATCCTTTTGACGGCGGTCCGCATTTGGGCTGTAAGGCCAGCGAGTGCACGCTGATCAAAAATTTGAAGAAATTCAGAGTGAAATCCTCCAAGAATGGAAAGTTTGAGCAGACGGGCTTAATTGGGCTGGTCCGTGAGGGCAATTATCTCGGAACCAGCAGCCTGTTCCGACCCGAAGGCGCCGAGGTGGCGCTGCCGGAAAAAACTTGGGCTTTGTTGAATTTAAGCGAAGGCGAGAAAGTTCACATCACGCCTTTGTAAACTAAAAGGAAAGAGCCATGAGCGGTGAAAAAGAAAAAACTTTGAATTTTCTAGGCGATTACATTGGCGGCCGCTGGCAGCTCAGCGAAAACGGGGATGAGGAATGGACAGTGCAATCTCCCGCCAATTTGAAGGATATCGTCATTCGCCCGTCGGCGAAATATGACCATGTCAACCGCGCCGTCGAGGCTGCGCGCAAGGCTTACCTGCCCTGGGCCCACCTGGGGATGGAAAAGCGCAAACAACATTTGCAGCGTTTGAAGGAAGTATTTTTGACTAAAGCCGCTGACCTCACGGAAATTATTTCGCGTGAGACAGGCAAGCCACTTTGGGAAACCAAAACCGAAGCCGCGGCGCTGGCCAACAAAATCGATATCACCTTGAATTATTCGCTTAAGCTCGTGAGCGAGGAATTGGTCAACGACGCTCTCCCCGGTGTCCCCGGGTTTATCCGCCACAAGCCGCGCGGAGTGATGGCGGTGATCGGTCCTTTCAATTTTCCCGCGCATTTGCCCAATGGTCATATTATTCCCGCGTTGATCACCGGCAACACGGTGGTGTTTAAGCCGTCGGACAAAACTTCGGCCGTAGGTCAGTGGATGGCGGAGGCGTTTGCCACCGCCGATTTTCCTCCGGGTGTATTCAATTTGGTGCAAGGTCAGGCAGAGACTGGCAAACGGTTGGTGACACATGAATCCGTGGACGGAGTTTTGTTTACCGGCTCCTACGAAGTCGGTTTGCGCATTAAGCAAGACACCTTGACTCACTTCCGTAAGATTCTGGCGCTCGAAATGGGCGGCAAAAACGCCACCGTGGTGTGGGAAGACGCGGATTTAAAGAAAGCGGTCTATGAAACCCTGATCGGGTCATTCATGAGCGCCGGACAAAGGTGTTCGTGTACCAGTCGGATCATTTTGCATCCGAAGATTCGCGATGCGTTCGTGGATCAATTCTATGCCAGCGCTAAAAAACTAAAAATCGGCCATTGGCGCGACTCCGTGTTTATGGGACCCTTGATCAGCGCCGACTCGGTGGAAAAGTTCATTCGCTATCAAGAGATTGCCAAACGCGAGGGCGCGGAAAGCTTGATGCGCGGAAAGGCGTTAAGCCTTGAGCATGAGGGCTATTACGTCACGCCGAGTATCAACCTCGTCAACGCGTTTGATCCAAAATCGGTTTATCAAAAAAGCGAAATTTTCGGACCCAACGTGGCCATTTTCACCACCGACTCATTTGAAGAGGTCCTGGCAATTAACAATTCCTCGGGCTTTGGCTTGGTGATGGCGTTGTTTACGAAAAACCGCGCGCTGTACGAGAAGGCCTTGATTGAAGCGGAAGTCGGTCAGATCAATCTCAATCGGACCACCAATGGCGCGAGCTCACGACTGCCGTTCGGGGGAATGAACAAGTCGGGGAACGATCGTCCATCAGCCCATTATGCGGTTCAATATTGCACGGTGCCGGTGAGCAGCCTGGAGGATCCGACACCCTTCACGGGAACCAATATGCCTCCGGGCTTAAACTTCGAGACGAAGGATTAAGTGCGCGATGATGAAATTTCTGGCGGCATTGGCCGCGGTAATTTTAGTGGCGGCGGGATTTGAGGCTTTTCGTTTTTTGGTTACAGGGCCGGGCTCCGCAAATGACGAAGTCGTGTTTGAAGTTCCGCCGGGCAAGTCATTTCATCAAATTGCCTTGCAACTCGAAAAGCAAGGCGTGGTGAGTAGCGCGCTGAAACTCAGAGTTTTGGCCAAGATCACCGGACAGGGCTCGCGTATGAAGCATGGCGAATATGCTTTGAACCGCGGCATGACACCGCAAGATGTGTTGGGAGTTTTGGTTTCGGGCAAGAGCATCCTTTATCCGATCACCTTTCCCGAAGGCTCCAATATCTATGAAATGGCGGCCGCGTTACAAAGCAAGAATCTCTACAAGGCCGAGGAGTTTTTAAAAGAGTGTCATAACAAACAATTGATCCAACAATTGGTCGGCGCCGATATCGGCAGTCTTGAGGGCTACCTCTTCCCCGAAACCTACAATGTTACCCGCTACACGCCTATGCGTGAGTTGCTGGCAAGCATGGTGCAGAACTTTAAAAACGCATACACCTTGGCTGAGAACGCGGCTCGCGCGGCGGGCGCGACACCCTCTCTTTCACGGCATGACCTGGTGATTCTGGCCAGCATGGTGGAGAAGGAAACCGGCGCGCCGGAAGAGCGCCCGCGCATCGCTTCGGTCTTTTACAATCGTTTGCAAAAAGGCATGAAGCTGCAGAGTGATCCCACTATCATTTACGGAATTTGGGTGGACACGGGTTCTTATAAACAAAATATCACACGCGACGATATTCTGCGGTCCACGCGCTACAACACGTACACGGTCCCGCGCTTACCGTTTGGCCCGATTGCCAACCCAGGTCGAGAGTCCCTCATGGCGGTGATGAATCCGGCGCGCACGGAGTATTTGTATTTCGTCAGTCACAACGACGGCACGCATGCATTCTCAAAAACGTATGAGGAACACAATAAGGCGGTAAAGACGTATCAGCTGAATCCCGCCGCCCGTGAAGGCAAAAGCTGGCGGGATTTGAAGAAGCGTTCGGCGCAATCAACTCATTAAGGTGCAGCGCTGCCGCCGGTGATGCACGCCGGACATCCCGTGGGCGGGCACTTCGTGTAAGTCATTGATGTCAAAGTATAGAAATCTCCATAGGGACTGGAAATTTTAGAACGAACTTCGTAGTTCGTGGCATTGGTTTTTCCGTTAGCGAATATAACCTTGTCGATGACTTTGTCCGGCGCATTGTCTTTCGGGTCGTTGGGATCGGGAAAAACATCGCCAGGATCGCCAATGATCGGGGGATTTCTACTCGCGGCGCCCCAGTTCACGACTCCTCCCGCGACCTGAAACTTGTAGGTGCGGGTGGTGATAACTTTCTTATCCGGACAGACAACGATATCGGTGATCGTAGTGGTTGATCCGTCCATTCCGGCCATTCCAATCCGGGCGTTGCGCATGCACGCGAAGTGAGGCGTGCTTGTGCCGTCGGCGTTGGGCGAATCGGAAACATGAAAGATAAGAGGAGTCGGCGTGGCGGCGCCTTCTTTAAAATACAAATCGCCGTGAACGTAGGCGTAATTGCCTTCCGGAAGTTCATCGGGAATACCATCGCCAGGCTTTAAGGAGATTTTTTTCTGAATGGAGTTCGGGGTCATGGTCAAAACGCCGTCATCGGCGGCACAAAGTTGGCCGATGGGTTGAGTAAAACCCCCACTGTTACAGGCCGAGATTCCAGCAACGATCGCGGCGGAAAGTAGGGTGCGAAAAATAGACTTCATATGACCTCACTCAGATTGGACTCAGATTTCAGAGACAAGGGTTAGCATACCGAAAAATGCTTCGCCGACCGATTTATAACACCTAGCGTCAATAATCACAAGGTGCGTGTATTTTCTACTTGGTGGGTTGCGGCTGATAAAGCTCGAAATGGCCGCTCTCCGGATTAAAATGAAATACGTTCAGATGGGGCACCAACTGATTGTCGAAGGTCGGGGCCAAAAGCTCATATTTTCCGTCGTTATCGATATCGGCTATCGCGAGCCGGGTGACATGACCTTGATAATTGAAAAGGCCATCGTGTTTGTCGGGCAAAACAATGCGGTCAACGACGGTCGTATCCCCATTGGGTTTCATTTTCAGGACTTCGACGTAGATGCCGTCCCCACTGCGCACCTTGAGGACCTTAGTCACGCTGCCGTCATTCAGTAAGTCACCTTCCGCAGTGGCCAGGATCTCGTTTTCTTCATGCATAAAATAGTGCTGCGCCCGTTCGCGCAAAGACGGAATGAGAACCGTGGCCACGAGGGCGGCGGCGATCACGGCGGCAATGATGAGCAAAGATCTGCGATTCACGACACTCAGATTAGCGCATTCAGTCTTCGATGACGATGAAACTGTATTGGCGCTCGCATTTTTCCCGCTCGCGGCGAAAAGAATAGAACTCAAGATCGCTTTTCGTGTCGCGCGCGCAGTCGCCGATTGCAAGTGAGCGTCCAAAGGTATGCTGGAGTTGGGCGCGCGCCAGAGCATTGAGATCGAAAAGACATTTTCCGGCGCTTTCCGCGGCGCTCAGTCGCGGAGTTGCGGGAGGCGCGGCGTCTTGTAAACTCTGGGCGACGTCGGTGCCGACCTCAAAACTGGACGCGTGAATGTGTGGCCCGATGGCCGCGAAAGTGACTTGTGAACAATGAGATTGCGAGGCGCCGATGATATTCTGTGCTAACCCGCGCCAACCGGCGTGAATCGCGCACACTCTCTGCGCGCAACTCAAAAGTATCGGAACACAATCCGCCGACTGCGCCACGACGGCGAGGCCCCGGCTGTTGGTAAAATGGGCGTCCGCCGTGAGCGTGTTGCGGGGATCGGCGATCACCACGTCGCGACCATGCACTTGCTGCAAAAAACAAAATTCATAGCGCGGGAACACGACCGGTAAATCCGCACGCCCTAGGTGGCGGGAGCCGAAGAAAAAAAACTTTCCGTCCCGCCGCAGGCTCAAGCCCAAGAATTTTCCATCTTTTTCGTATCGCTCAAACACCGGTAAACCCCATCGCGCGTACAAAATCTACCAGATCTTCAGGCCACTCGAGACGAAAAAACATGGTTTGGTGAGTTTTTGGATGTTCGAATCCGAGCTCACAGGCGTGCAGAGCGAGGCGTGCGGGCGTTTGGCGATCCCGAGTTTTCCCGCCATACAGTGGATCTCCCAAGATTGGATGACCTTGCTCGGCCAGATGCACGCGAATTTGGTGAGTTCGTCCCGTTTCCAATTTGCATTGCAGCCAAGTCATCCCCGAAGGGAGTGATTGCAGAATTTTAAAATGCGTGACCGCCATTTTTCCGGCCTTCGGGTGCGAGGCAAATCGCTCGCGATCGCTCGGATGCCGGGCGAGAAGCGAGCGGATCGGGCCACTCGCCGTTTTGGGTTTGCGTCCCACCAGCGCCCAGTAAATGCGGTGCGCGGTCTTATCGCGGAATTGTCGCGCCAACGCGTGGTGAGCGGCGTCGTTCTTGGCGATCACGAGAATGCCGCTGGTGTCGCGATCCAGACGATGCACGATCCCGGGACGGTTTTCCGCAAAACCCATGGAGAGCTGCCTCACGTGATGCAGAAGGATGTTCACCAAAGTGTCTTGCGCATGTCCGGCGGCGGGATGAACCACGAGGCCGGCGGGCTTATTGACGACCACCAGGTCCTCGTCTTCAAAGAGAATCGCGAGGGGCGCGTTGAGCGGTTGAAGAGTTGTGGGCTCGCTTGATGGGAGTTCGATCTTTATCGAGTTTTCCGCCTGCACTTTGTAAGACGCCTTCAATGGTTTGTTCTTAAGAGTGACCAAGCCGCGTTCGATGAGTTCCGCGGCCCGCGAGCGTGAAGGAATAAACTCCAGAGTGGAAAGCCATTTATCTAGGCGTTCTCCGGCGCACTCTGGTGTGACTTCAATTTCGAAAACACGCGGGGAATTAGGACGCACCTTTTCGCGCTTTGAAAAACTTCATATAGGCTTCGGAAATTCGCTTTTCATTCAATCCAAGCGCGCGAGCGTACTGCACCACGAAGCCGCGAGTGAACACGGCGACGGGAAGAGCATCCAGATTATTGGTCTCCAGAGCGACCAAAGTGGATTTAGCGACGCGAATTTCCTCGCTGATTTGTTCGATGGACACACCTTTGTACGTACGGACTTTTTGTAGAA
>Ga0206968_10350_pt1 | contig 10167 bp, 8 predicted proteins | sample Alteio_BWOrgHeat_22_FD_153254 | JGI IMG/M metagenome (GOLD analysis project Ga0206968, IMG submission 153254) | Enriched cells from forest soil in Barre Woods Harvard Forest LTER site, Petersham, Massachusetts, United States -... | ecosystem: Environmental > Terrestrial > Soil > Temperate forest >... | reverse complement strand
ATCAATTTGGCGGCATCGTCGGCGTAGAAGCGAAAAACCGTACTGCCAATCTTCAGCTGATCCCCATGTCGCAAGATGGCAGGATTCGATAAGACAACGCCATTCAGTTGCGTGGGATTGGTGCGACTTAAGTTTTCCACAAGAAGACCATCGAGTGTGCGACGGCACATAAGATGCTTTCTGGAGGCGCCAGGATCCTCTACAAGCAGCTGACATTCGTCAGGATCTCGGCCAATAGTCCACTCCTCACCCTCCTCGAACGGAAGTACAAGCTCCCTCAATAATCCTTCTTCCGCAACCAGTTTTGATGCCATAGCTTGCCAAATTTACCTATTATGAGCATGATAAAAAATCAAAAATAGAGATTACAAACACCTACCTCACCTTAATTAGGAGAATATCTGATGACGATTAATTTGCAAAGAGATGAAGTTACAACGAAGACAAATCGCATTAATAGTGAAATCATTTATGATCGACTATGTAATACATTAGTTGCCGGTGTTAACTCTCCCGTGCGCGCCAATCGCAATCTGCTAGATCCACCTCTTGTCGTGCATTCTGCCCATGGAGCGATGATTCGAGATGTGGACGGGAACGAGTATATTGATTATTGCAGTTCTTGGGGAGCACTTATTCATGGACATGCCCACCCGCAAATCACAGAGAACGTCATTGAGCGTCTACGCATGGGCAGCTCCTTTGGCGCCACGAGCGAGATCGAGGCGTATTGGGCCGAAATCGTGCAAGGGTGCATGCCCTCTCTGGAGGCGATGCGCTGTGTTTCCTCAGGCACAGAGGCCACGATGACGGCGCTGCGCGTTGCGCGCGGCTTTACAGGGCGCGACTTTATCGTGAAGTTTGAGGGCAACTACCATGGACATTCGGATGGGCTCCTTGTGAAGGCAGGATCAGGTGTTTTGCAGCTGAAGGAGGCTTCCTCTGCAGGTGTACCCAATGGAGTTGTACAATACACGATTACCCTACCATTTAATGATTCGGAGTCGATCGAGCGCCTCTTTAGTGACCCGATGTGGGCGGGAAAGATTGCGGCGGTGATTGTGGAACCGATAGCGGCAAATATAGGTGTCGTGCCGGCGAGTCTTGAATTTCTGCAGACGTTGCGTCAGCAGACAGAAAAAACGGGAGCCTTGCTGATCTTTGACGAGGTGGTGACAGGGTTTAGGGTGGGGCTTGGCGGAGCGCAAGGCTATTACAACATACGGCCCGATTTGACCTGCTTAGGTAAGATTGTGGGTGGCGGCTTTCCTGCGGCAGCCTTGGGCGGTAGAAAGGAAGTGATGAATTGTCTGGCTCCCTTGGGAGGTGTCTACCAAGCAGGGACATTGTCGGGCAATCCAGTGGCGATGGAGGCAGGTTATCAGGCCGTGAAGATGTTAAAAGAAAACCCAATGATCTATGCAGAACTGGAGACCAAGGCAAATTGGATCTGTCACACCTTGCAAAGGACGTTGCATAAAGAGAGGATTCAAGGGTGCGTGCAACAGGTGGGATCGATGTGGACGCTCTTTTTTGGAGTAGATAGAGTTACGAATTTGCGCGAGGCAGAGAGTGTGGATAAGGAGATGTTTCGTCGTCTATTTTGCTGGATGTTCGAGCGTGGAGTCTATTTGCCGCCATCGCCCTATGAGGCGTGGTTTGTGTCGACGGCGCACACGCGAGAGCAGCTGGAACAAACGACAGAATTGTTGTTAGAGTTTTTGCAGCAGGGTTGATTGGCTCTATTTTTTAAAATAAACGCAAAGATGCAAAGGCGCAAAGAAATCGGATAAAGTCCTCTTTGCGCCTTTGCGTTTTTTTTGCTTCAATAGCTAGGTTTTTCCTTCTGTTTCTCCCCCTGCAATCGACTCATGAGTAGATAACATTCTGAAGTACACACTGATTCAACGTCCTTCCAATCTTCCAACCATTTTTCCCCGGGAGAAAGATCTTCCTGAACGACACTCAGTTTACGCAGTGGAATTTGCTCAGGAAAATGGGGGTCGTCGTCAACTCTCCACTCCTCTGGATCCATGTCCGCTCCCTTCGGCTCATATTCAAACACCTTCTTCCAACCATCACTTTTTAAAGCATCAACTCCACTTAAAAGTGTAGCCAATTGATCGATTGCTTCCTGCTGATCAGAATCAATATTTCCTGGATTTTCTTGAGCCTCTCGAATCTCTAGCTTCAACTTTTCGTAATTTTGACAATTCAGAGCCTCTCTCAAACGTTGAATAATGCAATTTCTGAATATCAAACAATCATTCTCAGTACCTGCCAACAATTTATATCCAGCAAATTTGCACCAAATATAGCTGAGAACGCATGCTATTTTCGGCCAACGTGAATAGAGGGGTATTGCTACGTTTTCTTTGACGGCAAAGGCATAGAGTTTTTCTTTACTATCCGACCTTAATTCCATAGTTTCTAATCTTGTAAGATTCTGATCAATCTCTGAAATTGATTGGCTTTTTCTTTGATCTATATTTGTGGGCATAGATTTTCTCTGGTTGATTATAAATTAATTAATAGTAGCGCCTAATACGTAATTATATAATTATTTTTATTTTATTATCAAATCATTAATTAAGTTTATTAACTTATGATAGAGAGAGAATTTTCTAAAGCAGGACTAAACGACACACGACAATCAGAACCTTCAGGACGATCAGGACCTTCAGGACGATCAGGACCTTCAGGACCAGGACAGTAGGACAAAAGGACAGGTCTTTTAGTCGTGGTCGTGATTGTCCTGAAGGTCGTGTTGGTCCTGATTGTCGTGTGTCCTTTATTCCTACCGTCCTTTTAAAAGAAGATTCATCTGCTTTGGCGTCCCTGAGGTCCCTAGTTCCCTCTACCTCCAATAAAATCACTCCCCATGCTATCCTCGTGAACAGCTCTAACCTCCGCCCTAATAGGTTAACCCCATCCATGACCAACACCCCAAAAATTACCTCAAAACGTTTACTCCAACTACTCCTCATCCTCATGCTCCTTGCCTCTACCTATACCTCCCTCAAACTCCTCTCCCGCCTCAATACCTATCATGAACTGCACAGCCAAACCCCACCCACTCAGCTTTCCTGGACCACAGAACCTACCTTTTCCGATCATTATCGCCTCATCGCTAACTACCAGTTCCTCGCCCCAGATCACCAAACCTATTCCGGTACCTGGGAATTAACCTCCCCAAGCTTTCTTAGCCCCGAAGGCGCCCTCTACTACCAAACAACTAAGCTCCCCAACAACCAACAACTCATTTTCTTCAACCCCAATAACCCCTCATCATCCTCCCTGGAAAATCAATATCCCCTCAAAGAACTCCTCTCCTCCCTCCTTCTCTGGATCTTCTTCATCTTTTTACTACACAAAATTTTACCATTTATGTAATAAATAAAATTAATATAGCGTTTTTAATTTTTATTAATTTCGAGGTATATTATGAAAGTAACTATTTTTGGAACCGGCTATGTTGGTTTAATTGCGGGAGCCTGCTTTGCACGCGCAGGTCACCAGGTGCTTTGCTACGATAACGATGCACATAAAATAGAAGAGTTGCAGAAGGGGAAAAAGGTAATTCATGAACCTGGCCTAGATGACCTGCTTTCCGATGCAGCAACAAAGCAAAAACTTGTCTTCACAGCCAACATCCATCAAGCGCTGACCTTTAGTGATCTCTATGTGCTTTGTATTGGAACCCCCCAAAGTCCTGATGGCTCCGCCGATTTAAGACACCTTCATGCCGTTGTCGATGAGATCGGTAAACAAGTAGATCAACCCTTCTTCGTCATCGTAAAATCAACCGTACCCACAGGGACGGTGGAGGCTTTGCGTGATCGATTGCAAAGACAGCTTGATGTAAGACATCTATCCTATCCATTTGAACTGGCTTTCATTCCCGAGTTCCTTGTGCAAGGCAACGCCATCCATTCTTTTACACACGCTGATCGATTAATTATCGGAAGCGAAGGAGAGGCCGGCTTCCAGAGAGCTAGCAGCCTCTATGCCCCCATTACTGCGCCCCACGACACTCCCGTTTTGCGAATGTCGATCCCCTCGGCAGAGCTTACCAAGTACGCAGCCAACGCCTTCTTAGCCATGAAAATTAGCTTTGTGAACGAGCTCAGCCGCATAGCAGAAATCACCGGTGCAGACATAGAAACCACTCTGCAGGGAATGACGCTAGATAAAAGAATTGGACCGGGGGCCTCTCATCCTGGTTGCGGCTTTGGTGGATCCTGCTTCCCCAAGGATTTAGAAGCCCTGATTCACCTTGCGGAAAGCCACGACTACCAATCCTTTCTATTACAAGCGGCACTGAATGTGAATACAGCGCAAAGAAATCACTTCATCAATAAGATTCTCCATTACTTCAATCACAGATTGGACAATAAAATAATTGCTCTATGGGGACTCTCTTTCAAACCAGAAACGGATGATATTCGTGAGGCGGTGAGCTGTTATATAATCCAGGCACTACTGGAAGCCGGAGCTAGCATCCAAGCCTATGACCCTGTGGCCACCAAAAACATGCAGGCCAAGTACCCCAATCAAAATAATCTTCGATTCGTGAACAGCAAAGAGGATGCCCTACAAAACGCCGATGCTTTAGTTGTAGTTACTGAATGGGAGGAGTTTTTTGATTTGAATTACTCATTACTCAAAACGACCATGAAAAATCCAGTCATATTCGATGGCAGAAACATCTACTCACCTGCAAAATTAGAACAGGAAGGGATCGAATATTTTGGCATTGGATATGGTATTCCTATCCCTCAGAAAACCGCTGTGTGATTGACTGTTAATCGCGGATGGCTTTATTTATGAACGATAACAAAATTTAGTAAAAACTAAAATTTATGCACATAACTAAGAAAAGCGATTGGCTATGAAATTGAATGAAAAATAGCCCTGCAGGAGCGGCGTTAGCAGCGAAAGCGTGTAGCCATGGGCGCCAGCCCATGGTATATGAAGAGAAAATATGGAGTCGCGAAAGCGACGACAGAATGGTAAAGAAATTTATTAGCTTCTGTCGTCGCTATCGCGACTCAATTTCTACTTTTAAACTGCCCCCACGCTGAAGCATGGGGCTACACGCTTTAGCCGCATTCGCGGCAACTGCACTATTAACTTAAATCATAAGAATTTAAGGTAACCAGGCCGTCTCTGACTAACTTTTAGGTAGCGCTTGTGACGGCAGGAGTTTGTAAAGATCCTGCTCCCTCAAGCTTCCGGTAGTACTCAATTGTATGCTTCAGTCCCTCCACGAGGGTAATCTTTGGCTCCCAGTGAAGTACTCTCTTCGCCAATGAAATATCGGGTCTCCTCTTTGTAGGATCATCTACCGGCAAAGGACAGTACTCAATCTTAGATTGCGACCCTGTCAATTCAATAATCAATTTTGCCACTTCCAATATCGTATATTCTGCAGGATTGCCTAAATTGATCGGCCCTGTAACCTCTTCGGAACTCCCCATAAATAATAAAATCGCATCCACCAAATCGCTCACATAACAAAAGGAGCGTGTTTGCGATCCATCACCGTAGACCGTAAGGGGCACTCCACGAATTGCCTGATTCACAAAGTTAGAAATAACCCTACCATCCTCCGGATGCATCTTTGGCCCATAGGTATTAAAAATGCGACCAATCTTCAAGGGAAATGGCAATTGATGATAATAGATAAACAGTATCGACTCCGCAATGCGCTTCCCCTCATCATAACAGGCCCTAGGTCCACAGGGATTCACATTACCCAAATAGGTTTCTGGCTGAGGATGCACCTTGGGCTCGCCATAAATTTCCGATGTGGAGGCATGAAACAATTTCGCCTTTAATGTTTGCGCCAATGCCGCCATCTTAATACTACCCTGCACACTTGTATGAATCGTAAATAGCGGATTGGTTTGATAACGCACTGGCGATGCAGGACAGGCTAAATTGTAAATCTCCTGCACATCGAAATCTGAGATCTGACAAAGATCACTATTAATAAAAACAAAATTCGGATTATTCATTAAATGCTTAATGTTCTGCAAAGAACCGCTGTAGAGGTTATCTACACAAAAAACCATGTAATCGAGCTGAATCAATCGCTCGCAGAGATGCGATCCAATAAAACCTGCACCACCAGTAACCAATGCTTTTTTCATAAAGTCCCCGATTATTATTAATTTAACCGCTTAAAATCACACATAAACAAAAAAGACAATTAGGTATATAAAAAAACTTCAACAATAAGAACGATGAAAAAAGGTAAATGTTCACCACTCTCTTTATACGACTAAAGGATAACGACAAACAGTCTTTTAGTCGTGGTCGTGTTTTTCCTAAAGTCTTTGCATCCAGTTATCTACCGCGCTATTTGCACTGCAGGGATCGCTGAAGGCGATCGACATTTATAGCCTAGGGCGTGTTTGCAAATTATTATAACATGAAATTCGCGAAGAAATATGTATCGGACAGCTCATCGACAAGTCGATTCGGTGAGAAAGCGGTGAGAGCTCACCGCACTCCAAATATTTTTACGTACTAATCTTTTTCTGCGCGAAGCGTTTTGGAGTGCGGTGAGCTCTCACCGCTTTCTCACCAGATCGACTTGTCGGGCTGTAAAAAAGGCGCTTTTCAACAAGTAATAATAATTTGCAAACACCCCCTAGACTATACATATCGATCGCCTTCAGCGATTCCTGCAGGGCAATATGCGCATGTTTTACCATTTATGGGTAATAGGGTGCGTGTGCCTGCCTGTCTTATACTTCCCAGTCAGCATCGGATTCTTTGCGCCTTTGCATCTTTGCGTTTAATTTTTTTTGCCCCTCTCCCTATGCCTTGAAGCTTAATTACTTTCTTTTGAACCAAGAGAGAAAGTTGTTTTTAAATAGCTTTGCGTTTGCATCCACTTTCTGAGTCCGGTCCCAGACAAGACCTCCCTCACCCGCATACATGCGATACCCGATCCAAATGGGGATCAACCAAAAAAGTCCCCAAAATAGAGAAAAGAGAGGGTTGATTCTTATTATATACCAAAGACGTGCGGTCCAAGAATTCAACACAAGAGCCGTATTTTTCCAGACAGAAATATAGAGACTAATAAGCAAAAGAAAATAGAGACTAATATTAAAAATACTGAGCACTATAATCCAAAGCGGTAACCCACCACGTCCTTCCAGCCATAGTATCAGCTGCCAAATGCCAATGGGGAGGCCTATAGAATTCACCCACAAACTCAAGCAAGGAATGAAATTGAGCCAAGATAGGAATTTCTGATAAGGAGTCATTCCTAATCGAGTTAAGGGTTCAGTAAGAGTTTGAAAGAAACCGCAAACCCATCGCTTCCTCTGAACAATGCCTCGATGGAACGTGCAGGGAACCTCCTCAATAACAGGCTTATTGATAATTCCTAATTTTTTTCCATTCATCCAGAGGCGCATGCCCACTTCAGGATCTTCAATTGCAATCCAAGGATGAAAACTCCCCACAAACAGCAGATCGGAGCCCTTATAAAAAAGAGCTTTTCCCAGCACCCAAAATGGGTGTTTACCATTTGCAGATAGATGTGGGTATTTTCTAATATCCCATTGTAAATGATCAAAGGCGTGGAAACTGGCGGCCCAGGTAGCATTTAAATTTCCTGCAATATTGGTCGCTTGCAACACATCATAGTGACGAATTCCTACGGCTCCCGCCAAAAAGTGATCTGTAGGTATGCAAGAATCCGCATCAATGTAATTCACTAAGAAATCTTCCTTCCCCTCAAATTGCTTCGCCACATGATAAAAGGCATAAATTAGCTGTCGCGTCTTCTTGGGCGGTAAATCTTTCCTCTTGGCATACTTCCCCACATGCCACCAATAGGCTTTCGGGTTTTTTTCCCAAGCATCCCATACCAAGTTCCAAGACTCATCGGAAATGCTGGGAACTTGTAAAATCTCTAAAAAGGAAAACTCCTTCTGCAAATTCTCCAAACTTTGAATTGTTTCCAAATCATTTGCATTAGGAATAGAGATCACCTTGAATCGATCTCTAGGGTACTCAACTTTTTCTAGAGACTGAAATGTAGTGCGCATGGTGCTTTCCATCTCTTTCAGCACCGGATAAAACAAAATAATAAAAGGATAATCGCCCTCTTTTAGATCTTTTGCCTCTGACATATCCACCCAATTGGTGGGCAAAGAAAAAAAGTAAAGATCAATGCCCATAGAGAGCAAATAAAGAAGTTGCGTGAATGTGTAAGCTATAACAAATAAAAGAGGCTCAGGCTGACCATCCATAACAATACTCAAAGAATCAATTTGCTCTTCTCAAGCTCTTTTAAGCTCTCCGCGCTCTTGTTGACAGGTATATCTACCTCCTGCACCCAGCGGATCAGCTCCTGCATCCCCTCTTCAAACTTCCTCTTCGGCGAAAAGCCAAAAACCTTTTGAATCTTGCGAATATCGGCAAAACAGTGCCTCACATCCCCATATCGATAGCTTTGCAATATCTCCGGCTCAATATTCTTCTTAAGAAGTCTAGCAAGTGTTGTAGCCATCTCCTGAATGGTAATGCTCTTCCCACTTCCAACATTGAAAACATCCCATACCTGCTTATCACTCTCCAGCACATTCAGAAAGGCATCGGCTACATCCCCCACATGAACAAAATCCCTTCTTTGCAGGCCATCTTCAAAGACAAGTGGCCGCTGATCGTTCAACAGGCGCGAAATAAAGATAGCTGCCACCCCCGTATAGGGATTGCTAAGAGCTTGCCTTGATCCATACACATTAAACAAGCGCAACGCAATCGTCGGAATATTCAAAGCCTTACCCACCACCAAGCACATCTCCTCATGATCTCTCTTATTGATTGCATAGATCGACCCAGGATAGAGCGGCTTTAGCTCGCTTGTGGGCACAGGGTCAAGCGCATGTCCCTCAAAGCTTAACTCCCACTGCTTTGTCTTCAACTGCTCAAGCGACCTCATCGCAGGGGCCATCTGCCTCTTTGTCACAGGATCCACATACTCCCCCTCTCCATATATAGACATCGACGAGGCCACAACCATTCTCTTCACGCTATGCTTCTCTTGGGAGAGCACTTCGAGAAGTGCAGCGGTAGCTAGGGTATTATTTTCGGTATAGGCCATGATATTTGTCATACTCTGACCCACCCCAACAGATGCTGCCAAATGAACCAGAGAATCGACCCCATCTAAAGCTCTTCTCACTGCCTCTTTATCCAATATAGAGCCCTTCACACAGTGTGCTGCTGGGTTCATATAAATGGGCCATCCCTTCGCATCTTTTTTAGCCTCTCCATGGACCTGATCAAGTAGTAGGTCCAGTACAACAACTTCATACCCCTTCTCAATCAGACGATCCACCAGATGCGACCCAATAAACCCAGCGCCGCCAGTTATTAACACCCTTTTTTTCTTCATATTCAGCCTCATTAGACCGCTTGTGTAAACTCATTCACTTAAAAAACATATCCAACCGTTAATACAGCATTCTTCGCTTGGTAGCCCCCTTTAAATACTAGCATTCGTGTAACCACATCATTTTGATGATAGTACCGCAGATCCAATCGCAATGATAAATTTTCAAGAGGAGTATACAGCAAATAAAAGAAGGCAGAATTACCAGTATTATTCACCTGTGGTAAGTAAACTATGTCCGCTTCCATACCTATTTGTAGGCAATCTGTATAATCATAGTAAGTGGAAAAGTTCAGTTGGTGCACTTCGAAATTTTTTGGAGCGTAGTAGACAGGCTGAATGATGCCATTTTGACAAAACTCAGGAGGTGGATTGAGAAAATCCAAATAAAAATAGCCGTAACTAACCTCTGTCTCAGGCAAATCACAGATGCGATATCCCAGATTTACCGATCGCACCTGTTTAATATTGCCATCGTTATATCTTCCATAGACAAAATCTACGTAGAGGCTCCAACCTTTTTTATAAAAATTGAAAATCGCCTCCGTATCGTGCGTTTTCACATTCAAGGCAACGGCCCCTATCTGATTAGCGTAGGAATAAATTGGGTTACCAAATGGTGGAACAGTATCGATCACATCATAAAACTTATAGATAAGAGTTAAGGATGCCTCTGGTAAAAAATAGTACTGACCCGTGAGAAAATAGTTAAAAACCCCCTTCAGATAGCGTGTATTGAGTGGTGA
>Ga0206968_10349_pt1 | contig 10174 bp, 6 predicted proteins | sample Alteio_BWOrgHeat_22_FD_153254 | JGI IMG/M metagenome (GOLD analysis project Ga0206968, IMG submission 153254) | Enriched cells from forest soil in Barre Woods Harvard Forest LTER site, Petersham, Massachusetts, United States -... | ecosystem: Environmental > Terrestrial > Soil > Temperate forest >... | reverse complement strand
TCCTTTAGCATTTGTTTTCGAAAAAATAAAAGATTTACATTGGCTTGCAGGAGTGATTGCAATCAGTGCTGTTGTGGCAATGGCAAGTGTAATGCTCGTGTTTCAATTGGGTCAGCCACGCATTTGGATGGCCATGAGCAGAGATGGATTATTGCCTCCTGCATTTGCGAGAATAAATAAGAAATACCAAACACCGGGTTTCTCAACTATTTTTACCGGGATATTAGTTGCAGTGCCTATATTTTTTGTAGATATTAATATGGTAACAGATATTTGTTCAGCAGGCACTTTGTTTGCATTTATTTTAGTGTGCGCAGGGGTGCTAAAATTAAGAGCTACTCATCCTGATTATAATCCGAAATTTAAGGCGCCATACATAAATGCAAAACTTATTATGCCGGCAATGTTTATTTTGAGCTTTATTTTAATTATCATTTTTGATAAATCGACATTTGATTATTATTTGCATTTTGAATCTGTAAAAGCTTTTGTAACAAAAATTCCGATTTATACTTTCTTTATTGGTTTTGCCATATTAAGTTATCTCTCATTCAAGCATAATTTTTCATTGATTCCGGCGTTAGGATTAATCTGTTGTTTTTATATGTTATCGCAATTGGGATATAAAAACTGGCTTTATTTTATTGCTTGGTTAGTAATTGGCCTGATTATTTATTTTGCTTATGGCCGATCACATAGTAAATTACATACTTCTAAACAAAATTTATGATAGTTTTAGTTACAGGTGCTACATCTGGTATTGGAAAAAGCACAGCAGAAATATTTGCGAAAAATGGACATGATCTAATCATCACGGGTAGAAGAAAAGATCGTTTGGATTCGTTTGCAGAACTGCTGAAAAAGAATTACAAAATAAAAGTATTACCACTTTGTTTTGATATCAGAAATGTGAAAGAAGTAGAAACTGCAATTCGTACACTTCCAAATGATTTTAAAAATGTAGGTATACTTGTAAATAACGCTGGTTTAGCGGCTGGACTATCTTCTATCCAGGATGGAGAATTGGACCATTGGGAAAGAATGATAGATACAAATATTAAAGGACTTTTATACATTACAAAAGAAGTAAGTAAAAAAATGATTGAGCGTAAAAGTGGCCATATCATTAATATTGGATCAATTGCCGGTAAAGAAGTTTATGCAAATGGAAATGTGTATTGTGCTACCAAACATGCAGTGGATGCATTGAGTAAAGGAATGCGAATTGATCTTTTACCGCATCATATAAAAGTTACTGCCATAAATCCAGGAATGGTTGAAACCGAATTTAGTATTGTACGATTTGATGGAGATGAAGAAAGAGCCAAAAAAGTTTATGATAATATGCAACCCTTAAAACCGGAAGATATTGCTGAAACTATTTATTGGGCGGCAAACCGACCGCCGCATGTGAATATCAACGACATTATAATTATGCCAACCGCACAGGCAAGTGCAACCAATGTGATCAGAGAAACGAATGCAAAATAAAACGCATAGAGTTTATTTATTAATTTTTACTTTGTTTGTAAGCGTTACAATCGCATTACCAAATTTTCCTGGTCGTGGCTCAAGGGATTCATATACCCGTTTTGGTATTGCGCCGGTAATTGGTTTTTATTCTTTAAAAACACCGCACGCCATTTCCGCAAAACCGAGAATGAGTTTTTCTGCATTTGTAAAAAAAGAATGGAGTATGGATCATCGTAATCAAACTTTTTTATCAATTGGTTTAGAATATTTTTTACACGGTGTTAATTTTAAATCTTATTATTTTAATCAGGATACTTTGCAACTCTACGATAAATCGTTTGGGTATAATTACCATTTATACATTCATGAATTAAACTTGCCTATACAAGCAAAATACACATTCAATAGTACTACTAATAGTTTATCCACACCTTATATTTCAATTGGTTATCATTTAAGATATTTAGCTGCTGCAAGCTTAAAAGTTGATCAGGATGGAGTCATACAGAAATCTGGTTATGTTGATATGAAATTCAAGAATCCATTTCTTAGTAGTAAAATAAATTCTTTTGTTGGAATTAATTTCGGATTTCAAAGTAATAAGACCAGAAATAGTTCCACAACTTTTTTCGTTGAGCTTTCTTATCGCTATGGTTTTTCTCCTTATTATTTTCAGGAAAACTATTCTGCCTCTTCCTTGTACATTAACTCTTCCCATTTATCATTGAATATTGGCGTAGGTTTTTGAAGGAAATAATTTTTATCTTAGTAGCAGAACAAATTATTAGATAAATTTAAACAGCTCTAAAAGCATTGCAAAATTATTATCAGATATTAGGGTTAAGTAATTTTGCTTCTCAAGGCGAAGTTAAAAATGCTTTCAGGAGATTGGCGAAACTTTATCATCCTGACGTTAATCCTAACGGTCAGGAACATTTTAAAAATGTGGTAAAGGCTTATGAAATTTTATCTGACACTTATAAAAAATCGCAATATGATTATAAATTGAAGTTTCATTTAAATCAAGCGGCACGAAAAACAGAAGCACATCATCAAAAATTTGCTAACAGATCAAACGAGCCTACCGATCAGGAATTGAGACGAAGGCAATATTTTCATGAGCATTATAAAAAGGAAAATCAGTATGGTTATGTTGATGAACCCGATGTTCCAAAGACTCACAATGAATTCAAAAATATTTTGATCGCGACTCCATTAACTGTTCTATTAATCATGTTGGTATTAAATGTATGGAATGATAAACCACAAATAAAAGTGGTTTCTTATAAAGAAGAAATTAAAAAAAAGGAAGTCGAGGATATTGTAAAGAGAAAGAGAATTGTTACAGGTGACGAGCCATATGCGGAGTATTTTGGAGGATCGAAACAAGATACGATTGCGAAAAGAAAGATGAAGTTTAAAAATATGACAGGTAGTGATTTGATCTTATTTCTATTTGATAAAAAAGAATTTATAAGAAGCTGTTATATTGAGCACGGATATGAAGTGGATTTTGATATGCTTCCAAAAGAATTAAGTTCGATCAGAATTATGAAAGGCAAAAACTTTGAATATATTAAAGAGGTACCTAAAGCTGGCGTTTATGGCGCTTTTGAGGAGAATTGTAAGTTTTATCTCTATAAAAAGAAATTAAAATTAAATGGAAATAATCAGATAGTACTCACAAATATTTTAGATGAGGGATTTGAAGAAGTAAAAGGGGATAATTTTTTTAAGAAGGAGAGCTAGAAGCCATCTCAAAAAATACCTTATGTTTAAAAATTCGTCTTTTCCGGCCATACTTCGTTGCTTTTATTGACCAGACACCCTTGGTATGGCTTGCAAAAAGTGTCTTGTCTGGCCGAAAAAATACTTCATTTTAAACTCAAAAAACATTTTGAGAGGCTTCTAATTAAAATAACTCCGTTAAACGCTTAGGTAGAATTCGTTTAATGTTTTTTCCATTCGCACTAACATCTCGCTTTTTCAATGTTTGTTTTGTTTCTGTAGTGTTTTGATATTTATTTACGCCAATAAGTATGGCTTTATTTTCCTTATATGTTTTAGAGATGAAATTAAAATCACTTTCAATTGTCTCTTGAATAAAGCCCGAATTCAAACTAGCAATAAAGCCACCTTTAGTTTCCAGCTCTTTAAATTTTAGCCAGGCCTTTTCAGCGAGTTGCTCTGATAAACTTTCAATATAATAACTGCCTGTTGCAATATCTTCTACTTTATTTAAATAACTTTCGTCTTTTAAAATATGGTGTTGATTAATTGCCATTCGGGAACTGAATTCATTTGCTTCACTAAAAGAATCATCATAAGGGCTAATGCTTAAGCTATCCGTTCCACCGATTACTGCGCTCATGGCTTCAGTTGTGCTTCTTAATAAATTAGTATAAGCATCTTTCTCACTTTTATTTAACTGAGAAGTTTTACAATGAATATGCAAAGGAAAATGTGTTTGATATTGTTCTTGCAATAAATTCATTAGTTTTCTGAGTGCTCTGAGTTTGGCAATCTCCGTAAAAAAATCTCCACCGATTGAAAAAGTAACATGGATTAATTTATCAGATAAAACTTTTGCTTCATTTAAATAATTAAAATATTCGTTGCAATGCGCTAATGCAAAAGCCAATTCATTCACTTGATTTGAGCCGGCTTCCTGATATAAAGATGCGTTAACCGGAATGTGAATTAATTTTTTTAAAGTTTCCAAATCCTTTTCTTGTGATTGATGCCACTCGCCATAATATGCAAATAAATGAATAGGATCAATGCTAACGAAGCATTTAATTTTTTCTTCAAACGAATTTATTTTTCCGTATTCATTTTTTAAATCTGATAACACATGAAGTGCATCGTTGCTAATTATGAATTCCGAATAAACATGCTCAAGCGAAATATCTTTTATTAAAAGAGCGGTATTAATTTTTTTGTGAATGTAAAAGACTAATCCCGATGCGCCTTTTTGTAAAGCTTGTAAAGCTTGATGATTTGCTTGTTTCTCATCTGTAACTTCAATGCGTTCACAAATGTCCCAATCTAAATGTGCAAAAATAGGCTTGGTGTTATCAGCAATATCTTCAGCAGTATAAAATGGCTTTACATCAAATTCATTTTGTGTATGCCAGGTGAGTGTATTGAAATCAATACCTTTCAGATCTTTGATGATCTGTTCTTTCCACTGTTCATTTGTAATTCCTTTAAATTCGGTAAAAAGTTTTTCCATGAACTAGAAAATATGAGAGACTTCTTTTTTAACGTATTCTAATGCAACATCATTTGGTAATTTTTTTTCCAAATTAGCTGCAATATTTAAGATCATCATTGCCAATTCATTACTGGGCGCATCATGGTGCACTTTAGTAGAAGAAATATTTATGAGTTTAATAAGTTCTTCTTTTGCTGTTTTAACCAATTCCCATGAACCGTAGCTAACATAAATTTGTTGCGATAAATTATGTTCGTACTCGCTTTTAATTGTCTTGATCAACTCCATATGTAATTGTTGTGCATTCATTCCGTTTTTATTTACGCGCACAACTAAAGTATTTGGATTAATTCGTTCCAAATAAATAACAACACGTTCGTAAGCTTGTATTTTTAAAGGCAATACAACATTTTGATTTGTTTTTTTAAGTTCATGTTCTCTTTTTTTCTGTTCAGAAGCCAAAAAGCTTTTTATCACAAAAAATACCGCTAAAAATACTAAACCCGCAGGTAAAATAATTTTTAATATTTCTATAAATGCATCCATATTAGTTTTTATTGTTTTGAATTTTTGATTTTATTTCATTATAAATCTCTTTGTTTTTAAAGACGAAAAAAGCGGGAAGAAGTTTTTGTCTTTCTTCATCAAATCTCATCGGAGAATAAGCTAATATTTCTTTAGTGATACTTCCAGTTTCTTTATTATACATCCATTTTTCATAAAAGTCTAAACCCGAAACTTCGAGTATCCTTGATGATGAATCGCAAACAAAAACATGGGGTTTAGATGGATCATCGGTAAACATGATCGAATCGCACATGATATAAATATCTCTTCTTAGAATTCTTGAGTCAGTGATTTTCAAATCTTTATCGGTCACAAATACTTTTCCGTTATTGATTAAATTAATCAGAGTTGATTTATAAGCTTCAAATTCCGGACAGGGAATGGGAAGTGAATTTGCCAGTTTCAAACACGTACTGTCTTTTGTTTTTCGAAAGGCAAACCATAAACTGTCCCTTTTTCTAATATAATTAGTGAAAGTGTTTGTATCTTCAATCATCACTCTATACTTAACAAAAGGATTTAATACAGTATCATTATTAACTACTTCTTTGTTAGAGCTTTGAGGTACATCCTCTTTACAACCAAAGCTGAATAGCAGTATTAAAGATAGACTATATAAAATTGTTGTATGCCTCATTCAGCTTGGGTTAATTGGATTTAAATTTCGAGATTATAATTGGTTTTTAAAAATTTAATCTCATTTATGGAATAATTAATTTTTCGCATCTTTATAGAAAGCATATTTATGGAGAAGAGATCAATTTTAAGCGTTATTCTGTTGTTTTTGGGTGGTATTGTGTTTACACTTCCCTTATTTTTTACACCTTATAACAAAGTTTTATCAATTAGTTACGGTAAAAGTGATACCTACGAAAAACTCTGGAAGAGAGTTGATAGTTGCGAAGCCAAAGGTTTATCTGAAAGTGCTTTAAAAGTTGTTGAAGTTATTTACCAAAAAGCAAAAGCAGATAATAATGCACCGCAATTAGTAAAATCAGTGATTATTCGAATGAAATTTAAACAGTACAAAGAGGAATTTTCATTAGAAAAAAACATCAACGAACTTTCTTTAGATATAAAGGATGTAAAATTTCCTGTTAAAGCTGTTCTTCAAAATTTATTAGCAGATGCATATTGGCAATATTTTAATAATAACCGCTGGAAATTTTATAATCGTTCGCAGACTGTAAATTTTAAAAATAATGATCTTTCTACCTGGGATTTGAAAACAATTACCTACGCTGTTATAAAAAACTACAAAGAGAGTTTATCAAACATAGATAGTTTAAAAGCAACTAAAATTGATCTCTTTGATGAAGTGTTAAGTAAAGGAACTGCTGATTGCCGTCAGTGGCGACCAACTCTCTACGATTTTTTAGCGCATCGTGCCCTAACATTTTTAGCGAATACAGAACCCGATGTTCAACGTCCAGCGAATCGTTTTACAATTAATGATGCAGCTTATCTTTCTCCCGCTTCTGATTTTGCGAAATTAAAATTGGTAAATCCTTCTGATAGTTTAGAGACAAAATATTATGCACTTCAGTTAATTCAAGATCTTATTAATTTTCATTCTACTGATAAAAATCCGGATGCTTTAATTGATGTTGACCTTTATCGCTTAGATTATATTCATCAACATTCTCAAAATCCAAAAAAAGATACCTTGTATTTTTCTTCGCTTAAAGCATTACAACAAATGTATGTTACAAACGAACGCGTAACAGAAATTGATCATCGGATTGCAACCTGGTATGTAACAAAAGGAGATGAATACAAACCGCTAGTTGGTGACCAATACAAATGGTATAAAAAACAAGGAAAAGAAATTTGCGAAGCGGCTATTAAAAAAATGCCAAATTCATATGGCGCAAAAGAATGTCAGAATTTAATTTATCAAATTCAAGGTAAGAATTTAAATCTTTCTATTGAAGAAGTAAATGAACCTGGAAAGCCTTTTCGTGCCTTGGTAAATTCAACTAACATTAATAAATTATATTTTAAAGTGGTTAAAGCAACTCATCAAGAATTACGAAAAATTTATGCGAAAGAATGGGGAGAAAAATTATACAATGCTTTAAATGGTTTACCAACAGTAAAAACGTTTGAGCAAGCCATTATTGATGATGGCGATTTTCAAAAACACAATATGGAAATTAAAATGGCAGAGTTGCCGTTTGGACAATATGTGATCATCACTTCTTTAAATCCGAATTTTCAATACAGCAACAATTTAGTTTCTTATGCGCAATGTTTTGTTTCCAATATTGCTACTATGGAACGCAGGAGAGAAGATAATGGTGCATATGATGTTTTTGCTATGCATCGTCAAACAGGTGATCCTTTGAAAAATATTTCTGTTCAAATGTGGACAGAAACTTACGATTACAGCTCTCGTGATTATAAATTTACAAAAGGCGATCTTTTAAAAACAGATGAAAAAGGTTTTTTAAGTATTAAACCAAAAGCGAAATACAACGAAAATAATTTCTTTCTGGAATTAATTAATGGTGATGATCATTACTTCAATAATAATTCATACTACACTTATAATCCGGGTAATTCAGATTATACGCAAACAATCACACACTTTTTTACTGATCGCGCAATTTATCGTCCGGGACAAACTGTGTTTTTTAAAGGAATTGTTTTAGAAAGTCAGAATCAAAAAAATCCTGTTATCAAAGCAAATTATCCTGTGACTGTTACTTTCTATGATGTCAATTATCAAAAAGTTGCTTCGTTAGATCTCACTACAAATGAATATGGTTCTGTAAATGGTTCGTTTATTGCGCCGTTGGGCGTGCTTACAGGACAAATGCATATTACTGATGGACATGGTACGGCATACTTTAGTGTCGAAGAATATAAACGTCCGAAATTCGAAGCAAATTTTAATCCTGTAAAAGGTTCATATAAAATAAATGATGAAATAGAAGTTGGTGGAGTTGCTAAAGCATATGCAGGTAATGTAATTGATGGCGCAAAAGTTTCTTATCGTGTGGTTCGCAACGTAAATTATCCATACTGGTTTTGGTGGTACCGTCCTTATTATAATACAGGTGGAGATGTTGAGATTTTAAATGGAGAAACTGTTACCAATGATACAGGTGGATACATTATTAAATTTAAGGCCTTGCCGGATGAGTCGGTTAATAAAGCAAGTCAGGCTACTTACCAATATCAAATTTTGGCAGATGTTGTAGATATCAATGGTGAAACTCATTCAACTTCAACTTATGTTACAGTTGGATATCAAGCATTACAATTAAATATTAGTAGTGATGCGATCATTGATCAAAAAGAAATTAAATCTATAAGTTTCAGAACAACAAATTTGAATTCAGTTGCTGAACCGGCGAAAGGAAATTTTACGTTGTATAAATTAAAACAACCTGAAAGAGTTTTTCGTACTCGCTTATGGACTCAACCAGATAGAAATGCATTAACAAAAGAAGAATACTATAAAACATTCCCAAATGATTTGTTTGCAGATGAATTAAATAAATTCAAATGGGAAAAAGAAAAGCAATTTGATAAAACATTTGATACGGGCATTAAAACAGAATATGATTTGAGTTCTGATCTCAAGAATTTGAAACCCGGTATTTATTTAATTGAAGCAAGTTGTAAAGATAAATTTGGTGAAGATGTAAAAGCATTTCAGTATTTCACATTGTATAATGAATCGAGCAGTACAATACCTGAAGTTGTGCCTGCCTGGTTTTACGCGCCAAAGCTTAATGCGGAGCCTGGTGACAAGATCAGTTTTGTTGTAGCATCATCTTACGAAAAGGTAAATTATATTTATGAAGTTGAACAACAAAATAAAGTGGTATTGAGTCAAAACCAATCTGCTTCTTTAAATCCGGTTGTAATTGATATTAAAGAAGAACACAGAGGCAATGTTTCTTTTCACGCTTCATTTATTAAAAATAATCGCTTCTATAATTTCAGTAATGTGATTACAATTCCATTTACAAATAAAGAATTGGATATTCAATTTGAATCGTTTAGAAATAAATTATTACCTGGTCAACAAGAAGAGTGGAAAATTTTGATCAAGGATAAGAAAGGTGATAAACAAGCAGCTGAATTATTAACGAGTATGTACGATGCAAGCTTAGATGCTTTTGCGCCGAGTTATTGGTCGTTTTATATTTACAATAGTTTTTATACACGTTACAATTGGACATCCAGAGTTGAGCAACAAAACAATTCAACGGAGTTAAATAATATTTCATCTTCTTACGTAAGTATTCCCAGTCGGTATTACGATTATTTAAATTATTTCGGATTGAATTTTTACAATTACAATTACCGTTATTACAAAAGCCGCGCTCGTGATGGAGGCGGTGGTGATGATTCCAAATCTGCCATGTCAGAAGAATCGGCACAAGCTGCGCCGGCAACCACTGTAGATGGAATTACAACTGCTGATAAAAGTGTTGCCTTTGCGAAAAATGCAACAGGCGCAAAAAAGAAAGATTCACCTGGTGAAAAAGAAAGTAAACCGGATGCTGATTTAGAAAGTGCAAATGGACCAACTGGAGGAGGCAAAGCCGGTGGAGAAGGAAAAGATCTTTCGCAAGTAAAAGCAAGAAGTAATTTTAATGAAACAGCTTTCTTCTTTCCTAATTTAACTACGAACGAAAATGGGGAGACTGTAATTAAATTTACTATTCCTGAAAGTCTTACCAAATGGAAGCTGCAAGGAGTTGCACATACAAAAGATTTAAAAGTGGGACAATTTACAAAAGAAGTTGTAACACAAAAAGATTTGATGGTGCAACCAAATCAACCACGTTTTTTTAGAGAGAATGATCAGATAATTTTTATTTCAAAAGTTGCTAATTTATCTGATAAAGAATTAAGTGGAAATGCAGAATTAAAATTATATGATGCATTAACGGATGT
>Ga0206968_10347_pt1 | contig 10234 bp, 14 predicted proteins | sample Alteio_BWOrgHeat_22_FD_153254 | JGI IMG/M metagenome (GOLD analysis project Ga0206968, IMG submission 153254) | Enriched cells from forest soil in Barre Woods Harvard Forest LTER site, Petersham, Massachusetts, United States -... | ecosystem: Environmental > Terrestrial > Soil > Temperate forest >... | reverse complement strand
CCCGTTGTTTTTGATGGCTGCGGTCAGGGAATCAGTCACGTTTTCCTGGTACGCGCGAACATCCTCCGCCAAAATGTTCGGCGGCATGACGGCGTAGACGGCGCGCGCGCCGGATAATCCTTTTGAAAGGGCCGCAGCGTCCGTCATATCAGCAACAACGGCCTCTGCGCCTTTCTGCGCGAATCGTTCCAGTCGCTTGGCGTCCCGGCCAATGACGCGCACTTTCGCTCCGGTAGCAAGCAGCTTATCCGCTGCCACGCTGCCCGTATGCCCCGTGGCCGCTGTGATAACAATCATCGCGCCTCCTCACAATCGGGGGCCGTGGCTACGATTGTGGCCCCATTCAATTAGAGTACTTCGTTTCCCTGCGGTTTCAAAATTCGTTCTTTTTCCGCAGAGGAGCAGGCGTAGGTGCCGCTGGCGCAGCCAACCCCGCCGGTAGCGATAGGTTCCGCGGGACGCTCAGTGTTATACTTTGTTGCGGAACACGCAGTCCCCGCACCGCATTTTCGGCCAACGATTCCGCGGAGAGGTGCTGGAGTGGCCGAACAGGGCTGACTGCTAATCAGTTTCACCCCAAAAGGGTGACGGGGGTTCGAATCCCCCCCTCTCCGCCATATTTATTTTACCCAATAAATACGCTGTTTTTGACTTTGTGCTACTTCCGTGCTACTGTTTTTGAAGGTTTTCACGGGAGCCGTCCTTGGCAACTAGCATCTACATCCGCCAGAAGAACGCTGAGGGAAAATGGCGCTACCAGCGGGTCCAGACAGGCCCTGGTAGGAAGACCGCCCATGTGACCGGGCCGTTCTTTTTCCGGCCCACTGTCAATGGAAAACAGATATATAGCCTGCTACGCGCTACCACGGTCAAAGAGGCGGAGCAGGAGATTAGCCTAAACGCTGTAGCAATCGACGCGGCCAAGCGCGGCTTAACCGTAGCCGAGGCAGACGCGCTCGCCAATTTGAACCGGGTGCCGATCCGCAAGGCTGTGAACGACTATCTTTATCTCAAGCGGAACAAGTCACCAAGAACCGCCACGCAATATGCCCGGACCCTGAACGAGTTTGCCGAGGCCGTCAAAGCTCGTTTCCTGGACGAGATAACCGAGGATACGCTGCGGGAATATCTGCGGCACATGGACGGACAGGGTTACGCTGGCAAGACCATCGATACCCGCCTAAACATCGTGTACTTTCTCTTGAAGAAAAGCGGCATCAAAGTCCGGCTCCCGAAAGACGAGATGCCCGTTGTTGAGGAAGCGCAGGCGGTCCCATACACGGATGAAGAGTTGAAGAAGCTGTTCGCGGCGATTGACAAGATCACGACCGGAACAACCCGGAAGCGGGCCAACGCGGAGATCGTCAACGGCAAGACCTATTCGGGTGAAGGGTTCGGCGCGGCTGCTCGATTCAGATTCTTTCTCGGCACTGCGGCTCGGGATAAGGAAGTCACGCACGCCGCGTGGTCTGACATCGACTTTGGAAACAGGACCTGCCATATCCGGGGCAAGAAGGATGTGGGCTTCACTATCAAGAACCACGAGGACAGAACCGTGCCGATCCCCGATGGTTTGGTAAGTCTCCTGAAAGCCCGGAAGAAGAACGCGCCCCATGATCGCTGGATATTCGTCAACGAAGACGGACAGCCGGACAATCACTTCCTCCGAAAGTTGAAAGTCACCGCGCTGCGAGGCGGCTTGAACTGCGGCCAGTGCAAGACTACGATCACGAAAGGCCGCTATGACAAGAAGCACGAAGTTCAGGTGACCTGCAAGACCGATCCTGTCTGCGAGCACTGGATTTTGCATCGGTTTCGTAAGACATGCGCGACCCGCTGGCACGAAAAGGGAATACCAGTCCGCACGATTCAGCAATGGCTCGGGCACAAGGACCTCGAAACTACACAGCGGTATCTTGGCGTCACTCCGTTGGAGAAGGTTCGCGATAGTATCAATGAGGCGTACGGAGACTAAATGCCTAACAAACCCGAAATCAATCCGCGCATGCTCACGATTCCGATGATCGCGAAATACTTCAGCGCGACCAACTGGTTTGTTGAAGAACTGATCCGCAGCAAGCGGCTTCCGGCCATGAAGTTTGGAAAAAGCTATGTCGTAGACCTAAACGACGCAAACGAATTCATCGAAGAGCAGAAGAAAAAGCAGAAGCTCTTTGAAAGCGTTCACATCATGACAGATGAAGAGGCTCAACGATTCTTCGAGGGATGCGAACAGGACCCGGAAACTGGTGCCTACATCCCGGACCCGGACGAAGACCCGTCACTGTAATGCGGAAGGATAAGCGATGGTGGACACTCGTGTTTGGGGCACGCTGATGAAGAAGCAGGTCGAAGTTCTCCGCGAGTTCTTAAATCGTTTCATCGCTATCTGCCCGGACGCCGACAATGAGATCGATCCAGCCGACAAGAGGCGTATCGCTGCCGTAAAACAAATTTTGAACGCCTGATCGAGTACGGAGTAGCCAAATCTAATTCGGCAGGTCTCCGGTTCAAGTCCGGGCTTCGGCTCCAACTTCCTTTCGTAACAGTTGTCTAAAGGCAAAGGGCTAAGGAGGCTATCTCCCTATCCTCGTCGTCAAGCGCGGTCACTTAGAGTCCAATAGTTCGTAAATGTTGTTGATACCGCTCCCGCACGATCTTCGCCTCCGGGGTATCCAGGGCCATGAACTTATCCCGTTGAATCCAACCCCAGGCGTAAAATTGCGGACACTCCGTCCCGCCGATCTTCGTGCAAACCACTTTATTGATTTTCTCCCGCATTGACCGCTGGATAGAGGCCTGACGGAGAGAAACCGGAGCAGCGTCCTTCTCGTTGTTCTCAATAATCTTTTCCGGGGTCAATCGCTCCACCACCGGGGTTTTGTCGTTTGCCGCTGCCATCTTCACATCCTTGCGTGTCTTGCGTACCCTTGTCATTATATTTATCATTTGCAATATTTTGTCAATCTTGTAAATCAGAGTCCGTTCGGTGCGAGTCGGCAAGAACCAAATGCTGGAGACGTTTGTCGTCAGAATGACTCTCACGAAGCCGCTCTTCACCGGGCGGCTCTTTTCTTTTTGGTGAATTTGAGGCAGTCTATCTTTATGCCCTCAGTGCATGAAATAAAATGTCCCGTTTGTGGCAAAGAAAACGCTCCCTGCATTGTGGAAAATGGAGTGTCCAAGTATCACGTAGAAAGACAGCGGGCCGCATACCCGACTACCTATGAGCACTCGGAATGCGAAGAATGTCGGAAGTTGAAAGACCGAATGGTGAACGCAGAGAGTTTGTATAGAACTTTCCATCCGGATTTTGGTGGTAATAAGCCCCAATCAAAATGGCCCAAAAGCTGGAGAGATGAATCTCGCAACCTAGAAATGGCGGCTAGGGAAGCCCGTGCGGAATATGAGATTCATTTGGGGACTGCTCATAAAGATGAAATTCATCAGCACGACCTCGGAAGAAATCTAAATACACTTCTGCGAGAACGCTGAATTAATCCATAAGCCTTTATTTTATCCCGGCTGTTTGATAAACACTCGCAGGCAATCTGATATTGCGCTTCTTCGCATCTTTCAAGATTTCAGCTTCCTCCAACGCAATTTTATTTTCTCGCTCAACAACGGGCTGAATGTTCGCGTTGTAAAATTGAACCCTGTCTCCGGCTGGAATACCGGGAAGCTGTTTTGCAAACTCAATTTCTTTCTTGAGAGCCTCCGCCACTTCTATGTCTTTTGCAGATACGGCCCTCAGCACAGCGAACCCTGGAAGCAATCTGCCATAACTAGCTTGCGGTTTAAGCTCGCCGATTTCTTGCTGCATTTGGCCCAACAGACTATCCACTTGGCGCTCATAAGATTCGTAATCATTGACTACGGGTTCCAGTTTCTCGCACTGCTGTAGATATTCAGGTAAACTTGTCGCATTTTGTTTGTCCTTTATCAATTGCGGGAAGTCCTGTTTCTTGAATACGGGATTCCGTTCAAGTTCTTCGTCCTCTTTGAAAAGTGTTTCCAGCTTGGATGTTTGCCGAACGCGAATCCAAAATAAAGCGCCAACCACAACGATAATTGTGAGTACGACGGATATGAAAATATTCCGGCGGGACTTGGGCCATTGCTTCATCGCCTTCCACGCTGGTCCTATCAGGTAAGCAACAGTGACGCCCCAAACCGCACCCAGGTCGCTAGCCCACTGCCTGGTATCAGAGTTGTTGCCATGCAGAACAATGTAGATGAACAGCCAAACGAGAGCCACTGAATCCAACACCCAAACAATGAAAACAAGTTTAGTTGGTATTATCGGCGGCATGCGGAGAGGCTTCTGATCGGTTGGTTCCATGCGGCGGATTCTACCACGGTGCCGCCTTACGTTGATCGCGGCATAAATTTGCAGTATACATAGTCCACCGCAACGCGATCCGGCGGCACGCCGCAAAGAAGTCATTAACGGCATTCTTAGAATGGATCAGAAAACTGCTTGAGAAGGTTGTGCTCCATGAATTGCTTCCAAAGGCTGCTTGGGACCTTCTGCATCAAGTCAGTCGCCATTCGAGCGGCAGAACTGCAAGCCCATTCCGCAGCCGCCTTCGTACCAATCACGAAACTCCACCGCGCCATTACTCCACTAACTGGGGACTTCTGCTGAATCTCCTCGATTTCCTCCTGAAGAATCAAATCCACAATTCCAGTATCACCGACGACAGTGATATGGGTTGACTTTTGTTCTGGTGGAATGTCGGCAAGAATATTCTTTGACGCTAACCTCTTAAAAATTCTCACCGGATTTAGCACCGAAGGCTCTCCCTCAATGGTCAAAAAGGTTTCTTCTGATTTGCCATGCATCAGTAGGTTCCGGGCCTCAAATAAGTCTGAACAATTCTGAAAAAGATCGCTGCCTTTATCGTAAGCGTTTCCTGTAAGCACTAGATTGGCGAGGTGAAACTTCGACAGCGTATGTGCTCTCGATTCTTCGGCCTCCCCCACCACCTGTGCAAACGCGGAAACCGTTGGAGGCTCCTCGTCTATATGGTGGCCGAGCCTTAGTTGCCGAGCTTTTCTCTGTAAACTTATTTCAGCCAAATATACCGATTCGTTTAGGAACGCCTCCAAAGAGGCGGCGGCAAACACAATGCTTACCAAAGCATCTCTCTGATCCCCTGTTCTGGGTGGAGCGGTAATACGTTTTGCTGAATTTGCAGCCAATGAGAAAAGGATAGGCGCATTCGGATGCCATACTGTCATCGCCGCGCCACCCGCATTTGCCGTATAGATACCCTCGTCCCGAATTCAACCCAAAGAGTATCGGGTACGTTCAGCTCTTCGGCTTGTCCAAAATCGCGAGAATCTTGTAGGTCTCTGACTGCATTTTCTTGCCGTCCAAGCTGACGGGCCAGATCAACTTCGCGTTGTCACCATTAAATTCAGCTTGAATGGCGTCCACCAGAGGCACGCGGCAACTCCTCCGATTCCCTACGCGACCAGCCATGTGCTCCGCAAATTTGCTCTCGCAGTTGACAACGGCTCCGCGTCCATCTGGCAATTGTAAAGTGAGCGTGGCACCACGAACTTTGAACGTCTTTGCAACCGCAACATTATTGAAGACAGCGGCGTAGTCGTATTCATCTTCCTTGTCCTGTCGGTCAACGATCTTTACATCCAGCTTCTGTGCCGAGGCAGAGGCAGCGCACGTCAGAATTAATCCCACAATCGTGAGTTTCATCCCGGTACCTCCGCGCGGCGGATTCCACCACGTCCATTAGCACACGGGCAACGCTGCTGAAGATATAAATCTGCGGGGCGAAAAACCGTCACGGCACCGACAACCATTCTACGTTCAAAGTCATTTCGGCTCCAGCTTTGATTTACTGCCACAAGCTGGTGCACTACCAAACATCTTTGTTTTTAAAGCATTCGCCAAGGACTCTTCGCAGTCCTCGACTACAATTGTGGCCTTTGCCAAATCCCTGTCAGCCGCGAGAAGTGATTTCACAGCCGCTTGATACGACTGGCAAACATCACGATCCTCAGAAGACTTGCATTCCCAATACGGGACTCCATCGCCGCCAGTTTCTGCCTTTATTTTTGCTCCCAACAATGCGAGAGAATAAAGGAGATTGAATTCCGCTTTCCGAGTTTTGTAGTCCCGGATCGAAGCCATAAAGGCTTTGTCCGCTGGAGTAGACACAACCACATCTGCTTCACTGATCCTGTCATCGGCAGGTGTCGGACCTTTTGCAATGTCTGTAGTTTCCTTGATCGCGGTAAATGCCCTCGTTGCTGGACGAATAAAGTCGTCGCTCAATGGAGTAGGCTTTATGGTCTCCGGTTGCGTACTTTTCTGTGCCATCGTAGCTGAGACTGTTTGTCCACGCTCGGGACTGGTTTGTAGCTGTGTCGTAGATGCGTAAAGCCCAAGGACAAGTACGACTGCCAGTAATGTCGTCATTGGTCGTTTACCTCGTCTTTACTTGGAATCCTTGCGGCGGATTCTACCACGGTGTCGCCTCATTGATTGCGGCGTAAACTTAGAGTATACGTAGTTCACCCCAACGCGATCCGACTGCGCCACGCTCAGGAAGGACGTGCTCCCATGACAAGGGGAACCATTCGTACACACCCTATCAAATATGCGTTCTATTTTCTTTTTATCTATATTTTCGACCAACTTGCACATACCCTTTGGAACGTCGCAGACGGAACTATTGAACCAGCATACTCCCCTACCGTTGTAATGATTGAACGGCCCATAAGCGGCATATCCTTTCTCGTACTCGTGTATATCTTCTGGCTTTTCAACCGTTGGTTTTTCCAAGATGAAGTGGGCTAAAACAAGGGGTCCTTTCGACCCGCATTTGATCCTTTCGAATTGAGCAGTGACCTGCTGAGAATCAGGGAACCGCGTGCTCCCAACCTCAGATTTCCGGGTTAAAATATAGGAATTCCCTCTGCGCGGGGGAGCCTACTTGCGAAGAACAGAAAACCGTGGGAAGTCGAATGCCGGAACAGACAAAGAAAATCCTTGTTACCATCGGGTGCGAATGTTTCGAGGCCGAGTTTCAAAACAGCGGACCAGCGGATGACCGGGATGGTAGTCTTGACTACTTCCGATTGAGAGACCTTGCAAAAGATCGTGGAGTGCGCAGCGTCTCATTGTTTCAATCTGGTACGGACAGAGTCGTTATTAAAGACTATGATGCTCGCATCGAGACCGTTCGGCTAAATGTGCTCCGACGAGCATTCGATTCAGGCTCATTCAATTTTGAAACGACAATCCCGCCGCATCGGTATCACGAACTGCCTCTGCGAGCGACCGACTTCCAGCCACAGAAAAAGGCGAGTGATGAAACCATCCGCAGATTTATTACAATCGGCGCATATTATCTAGGGTTTAAGCATGCACCCAACGAACCGAACTTCTACGTGGACTTCAATTGCGTCGAGGACCTGGAGTACTTAGGCGTGAAAACGGAAGACATCGGTAGGAATGTACGCCTTCTTACCGAAGAAGGTTATTTCCGCTCCTCCGCTCTCTTTGGCGGACATCTGAGAGTTTCTCCTACTTCGACATTGATTAGACAGTTTGAAAATGGAGATGCGATGAGCACCAAGAAGCGATACGCAGTCGGAGCAAAGGTTCTTGTGAAAACACCCGGAATAGTCGGGGAAGTTATCAAAAGCAACGATGCTCCCACCGTAATAGGTGAGTACTGGCACACGATCAAAACGGAGAACGGCCAGCGAGACGAGCCCGGCTGCAATCTCGAACTAATACCACTTCCGTTGGATAATTCGGAGAGAGCGACCAGTGTATCTCAAACCATCCATTTTTATGGTGCCAATTCCCGCTTCAATCAGAACAGCACTGATAACTCGATAAATACTGTTAGCGTGTCATCCGACCGAGTGTTTACTCAAATTCGCGAAGCTTCAAGTTCGGTAGCCAATAAATCTGAACGAGACGAAATTCTACTGAAGCTCGATGAACTTCAAAGAGCACAAGGATCGACAACTTTTCTGAGCGCCTACCAAGGCTTCATTGCGGTGATCGCAGACCACATGACCGTGTTCGGCCCGTTCATCCCGGCGCTGGCGCAGTTGCTTTCCGGCAAGTAAGTGTCAAATAGAATGCGGTGGGAAATTATTGCTGCGAAAGAACATCATTTTCATACTTTGCCAACAGGGTCAAATGAAGGTCTGTAGGAAGCGGTGCCTCCGAGAAATACTTATTCTCTGAAAATCTCGCCTCGGCCCTGCGCTGAATGGTGAACGGAGCAATCGGATACTTTCGCGCCATTGGATCGTGGCCGACAGTGACAATCATAGGATCGTAGCGGATGGGTTCCTGCCAAATTTCCGATATGGCTTCGCTAGTGTTAGCCGACAATCTTGCTATTGCGGGGCTTGCACCTAAAAGCGGCGCATCACTATAGAATGTGACATCGCTGACATATGCAAACTTTTTGAGCGTTTCGGTTTTATAGTTAAGCTTGAATCTTGCTGCCCCCCACTGAAGCATTTCCTGTAGGATTTCTTTCGAGTCCGTCGTATTAGAACGGGTTTCAACAACCAAAAGAGTATTCCAGATCACAAATTTCTGTATGATGTTGCCGCCCGATACCCCCTGGTGAAATTCGACTCCCTTTGATTCATCAAACTCATCTATGTTCTGGGGGTACTTTTGGAATTTGTAGCGCTTCACGAGTTCCTGAACAAGCTCAGGAAAGAAGATGGTACCTCGCGGATTCAGATCAACAACCTCGATGTACGCGAGCACTCTAGCGAGGATTACGGCCGACAGTTGCAAGGGTCCTCCGAGCACGTGCCGACGGATACTCATCGTTAGCTTTCCCGCCCGCTGCCATCTTCATGGCTTCGGGATTATCTTCATTCAGGCCTAAGGATTCGCTGTCATTTCTGGCCTTTACTTTTGTTGAACGCAATTGTTCCGCGATATCTTTCTTTTTCTTGGCTGCGTTCCGCGCAGACAAAATCCCAATAAAGAAAGCTATCAATGATAAAACTAACACTCCGATTGTAGCTGGAACCATAACTAGTCTCCACTTCTCCCTGACATTATACCTGCTAACAGCAATAAAAATCCTGCGATCCCTTCGCTCCACAAAACCAACTGCCAAGTCACTTTCGCTGGACCACCGTTAAGAGAGTCAATAATAGCGTCCAAGACCGGAAAAACTGCGACTAAAACTGCCGCCTCCGTAAAGAATTGAATCGTAATTTCAGGGAAATTAGCATTAAGAAGTGCCCTGATGACGAGCGTCCATATCCTCGATACAAATCTCGCTAGGCTATTGTATCCGGCAATTAGACCAGATATCACGGCTAGACATGATACTCCATTCGCTACTCTGGTTTCCTATTTAAGCCCGTTCAGAAAACTTTCGTATTCGCGAGATGCAGCCAAAAGCCTTTTGCGGAACTCAGGCTGCTCAAAATCCGCATATACGGCTTTACGTATTTTAGCGGGCGAAACGAGATTTTCGCCCTGCGCATCGAGCGTATCTCCTACAATGTAACTGCGCTGACGGAGCCAGCCGTGATAGTTCTCATGGTCGAATCGTGCTCCGTCCCAGATTTCTTTCCAGTTGTCTTCACCGAGGAGCCGCTCTTCGATGTAAGCAGGGCCGAGATAATATTTACCGATCAAAAGGATATCTGCGGTTAATAATATTCCTAACGATGGGCGCTCAACCGCGCCTAGTTTACGTCGCCATCCAATTCTGTGAATATAAAAGTTTTCCTCACTTGGGCCGTAAAGCTTGGGCTCAAAATTTACGGCACGCGAATAAAGCAGATGTGTGCCCTCATGTAGACACACAATTACATGATTGAGACTAGGAGAAGAACAGAGCCACGCAGACATTTGCTCGCCAAACAACTTGGGATCGTCGCTAAATTCCTCCACCACGGGTTTCGTATCAATCTGAATCATTGCTCCTCTCTTTGCGCCAAAGCGCAATTGAAATTGAAAAGGGCACCATTTCTGGTGCCCCGATCCTTGCTTGCTGTCTGTTTCCTGGTGGTGGGCCACATTCCGGTAAGGCCGTTTCACAGGACTTGAGGATTGGCTGCGCAAGTATCGTTGGGGTCCTAGATCAACAGCCGAGGGCAAAAAATGTCAGGCTTAATTGGATTTGGCGGGACGGGGTACCGAAGCCATTGGCGGCCAGAAACCCCACGGAAAGATATCCCATTCCGGTTGTCCTTCATTCGG
>Ga0206968_10345_pt1 | contig 10317 bp, 8 predicted proteins | sample Alteio_BWOrgHeat_22_FD_153254 | JGI IMG/M metagenome (GOLD analysis project Ga0206968, IMG submission 153254) | Enriched cells from forest soil in Barre Woods Harvard Forest LTER site, Petersham, Massachusetts, United States -... | ecosystem: Environmental > Terrestrial > Soil > Temperate forest >... | reverse complement strand
TCTCTTAAATTTATAATGTCATTTAAAATTTTTATTAGAATTATATCGTCCTTTGGTAAAGGTATAATACTATTAGTAAAAAATGTTGATTTGTGAAAATATTTATTTAAATATTTACTAGTTTTGCTGGAATTATTATTTGAAGTTTTCGCTTTTGTGCGAATTAAAGCGCGAGATTTATAAAGTTGTAGTATACCTTTTTGTTGAATTGTAGTTTCTGTTCCATGCTCTATCTCAAAACTTTTGTCAACATCTGTATAATTTAGTTTAAAACGAGGTATATTAAATAATTTCATAAGTTAATCTAATAATTTTAAAAAAATAGATTATATCAAGCGAGTAATAAAAAACAATAGAATAGTTATCAAGCTAAGATGAACTTTGTATAATGTCTTAGATTTACAAATTTGTAAACTATTGTAAATCATGTTATCTTTACTTTTTTCTATAGGCACGTAGCTCAGTTGGTTAGAGCACCACCTTGACATGGTGGGGGTCGTTGGTTCGAGTCCAATCGCGCCTACCAAATATGATATTACCGGAGCTAATATGCCTTGTGTTGTTTTACCAGATGGTAGCCAAAAGGTATTTGATAAAAACATTTCTGTTCTAGACGTTGCCCAATCTATCGGCCCGGGACTTGCTAAGGCGGCTATAGCTGCCAAAGTAAATAATAACCTAGTTGATATAAGCTATATAATAGATAAAGATATTAATTTGCAGATTATAACTGCCAAAGACGAAGCCAGCTTAGAAGTTATCAGACACTCTACCGCTCATGTATTAGCTCAGGCCGTAAAACGTTTGTTTCCCACTGCGCAGGTAACTATTGGTCCAGTTATTGCCGATGGTTTTTATTATGATTTTGCTTTTGAGCGGGCTTTTACTACTGAAGATCTTGCTACTATTGAAAAAGAAATGTCTAAAATCGTACAAGAAGATTTTGTAGTTGAGCGAATCGTTAAGACCCGGGATGAAGCGATAAAATTTTTTACAGATTTAGGTGAGCATTATAAAGCAGAGATTATCCGTGACATTCCAGCTGAACAAACCTTAAGTTTATACAAACAAGGGGAATTTGTTGATCTTTGTCGCGGTCCGCATATCCCTAGAACCGGTTTATTAAAAGCGTTTAAATTAACTAAAGTAGCAGGAGCTTATTGGCGAGGAAATTCTGACAATGCCATGCTACAAAGAATCTATGGCACAGCATGGACTTCGCAAATACAATTAAAAGAATATCTTGATCGTTTAGAAGAAGCTCTAAAAAGAGATCATCGAAAACTTGGCAAGCAATTAGATTTATTTCATATTCAAGAAGAAGCCCCGGGTATGATATTTTGGCATCCAAAAGGTTGGACTATATATCAGACTATTGTTAAGTACATGCGACAAATTTGGTTAGACAATGGCTATCAGGAAATAAATACTCCAATGATTGTTGATCGCAGTCTTTGGGAAAAATCTGGTCATTGGGATCAATATTTTAACGAAATGTATACGACTAATATCGATGAACGTAATTTTGCAGTAAAACCAATGAACTGTCCCTGTCATGTACAGGTTTTTAAAAATAATCCACGTAGTTATAAAGAGTTGCCGATTCGTTTAGCGGAATTTGGTAGTTGTCATCGTAAAGAACCGTCAGGAACTCTACATGGCTTGATGCGGGTTCGCGCTTTTGCGCAGGATGATGCGCATATTTTTTGTACTGATGATCAAATAACCAGTGAGGCCGAAAAGTTTATAGATCTAGTATTTAAAATATATGATGATTTTGGGTTTACTGATATTTCTTTAAAATTGTCTACTCGCCCAGAAAGTCGGGTTGGTAGTGATGAGATTTGGGATAAAGCAGAAGCAGCTTTAACAAATGTTTTAAATAAAACTGGTAGAAAGTGGGAATTGCAGCCTGGTGATGGCGCTTTTTATGGGCCTAAGATTGAGTATCCATTTAGAGATTGTATCGGACGAGTTTGGACTTTAGGAACATTGCAATTAGACTTTTCAACTCCAGATAGATTAGGTGCGCAATATATTAGCGAGGATGGTTCTAAACAAACGCCGGTAATGCTTCATCGGGCTATATTTGGATCTTTAGAAAGATTTGTTGGTATCTTAATAGAACATCATGCTGGTAAATTCCCCTGTTGGCTGGCTCCTGTCCAAGCAGTTGTAATTAATATTTCTGAAAAGCAGACAGATTATGCCAATGAAGTGCACAATAAATTACAAAAAATGCACATAAGAAGTCAAATAGACACTAGAAATGAAAAAATTGGCTTTAAAATTCGTGAACATACTTTACAAAAGGTGCCTTTCTTACTTATAGTAGGAGATCAAGAAGTCTTAACAAATAAAGTGGCCGTTAGAAGCCAGTCAGGTGAAGATTTAGGGGCTATAGATTTAGATCAATTTATAGCTATAGTGCAACAAGAAAATTTAAAATTAAGTAAAATTTCTTAAAATTATATAATTAAACAGGAGAGAATAACCATTAGCAGCAATAGAATTAATAATACTAGTAATTCTAGTAATAGCGGTAACAGTAATAGCAGTAAAAAAAATGTCCGATTAAACGATAATATTCGTGTACCTGAGGTCAGATTAATTGGCGTTGATGGCGAAGCATTAGGTATAGTTAGCATCGAGGAAGCTAAGTTTAAGGCTAAAGAAGTTGATTTAGATCTAGTTGAAATTTCACCAACGGCAAAACCTCCGGTTTGTCGCATAATGGATTACAATAAATTTTTATACCAGCAACAAAAGAAATTAGCATTAGCAAGAAAGAAGCAAAAACAAGTTCAAGTTAAAGAGCTAACTTTTAGGCCGGGTACAGAAGAAGGTGATTTAAAAGTTAAGCTTAGAAAATTAGTTGAATTTATTGAAAATGGCGACAAAGTTAAAGTCAGCGTACGTCTACGCGGTCGCGAAATGGCGCATAAAGATTTAGTTCGGGGTTTATTTGAGCGCATTGAAAAACATGTAGAAGAGATTGCTATTATCGAATTACCGCCAAAATATGAAGATCGCCAGTTGGCTTCAGCGCGTAAAATAATGCAAATTATCATGGTAATTGCACCCAAAAAGACTAAATAAAAATAAATAAACTTTTAAAAGATTAAAAATTTAGATATAATCTATTGGTTTTATATTAAACAAAAAAGTAAATGTTGGGTATGTGTATTTTGTCATCCCGGCGAAGCCTACGTATTAGGCGCACAGCCGGGATCTGCGACAATACCTGAACAAATACCAAAAATGCTATAAATCAAAATAATACGGCATTCCCTAACAGAGTATTTTATTTCTGTTCAGAGGCAAAAGAGGTAATAACATGGCTAAGAAAGTAAAAGCAAAGCTTAAAACGCACAGAGGTGCGGCTAAGCGGTTCATTAAAACCGGTAGTGATCGTTTAAAACGCAAACAAGCATTTAAAAATCATATACTTACCAAAAAAGCTCAAAAACGTAAAAGACAATTACGCGGTGTTACTGAAGTAAGTTACAGCGATACTGATCGTGTAAATCGTATGTTAGAAGGGCTGGGGGTGTAAGATGGCAAGAGTAAAACGTGGTGTTACGGCAAGAGCTCGTCACAAAAAAGTATTAAAATTAGCAAAAGGTTATTACGGCGCGCGTAGTCGAGTATATCGTGTAGCTAAACAAGCAGTGATCAAAGCTGGTCAATATGCTTATAGAGATCGTAAGCAAAAAAAACGTCAATTTAGAGCTTTATGGATTGTCAGAATAAATGCAGCAGCTCGCGAATTTGGCATGTCTTATAGTCAATTTATGAATGGCTTAAATAAGGCCGCTATCACGGTTGATAGAAAAGTATTAGCGGATATAGCAGTATTTGATAAAGTTGCTTTTGGTAAATTAGTTGAACAAGCAAAAGCTGGTTTAACCGTAGCAGCATAATCATTTAGTGCTAAATGACTGTACAAAGGGCGACTAAATGGTCGCCCTTTGTTTATTAGTTAATGTTCAGAGATTGTCATCCCGGTCAAGTGCGAAGCACGCAGAACCGAGATCTATTTTTTAATAGATCTCGGTTCTGCGCCCAGTTTACTGGGCTTGACCGAGATGACAAATGACTGAGATACATTGATTATTAACACCTAATCCTAAAAACCTAGGACACATTATGGATGTCGAAAGTATTATTTCACAAGCAATCACCAAAATTAAAAATGAGCAAGATTTAAGAAATCTTGAACAAATTCGCGTTGACTATCTTGGCAAAAAAGGTGAGTTAACATTAATATTAAAAAATTTGAGTCAATTATCACCAGAAGAACGTCCCAAAGCTGGGGAAGTTGTTAATATCGCTAAACAAAAAATTCAACAAGAACTAACTAATCAAAAAAATCTTTTAGAAGAAGTGTTAATTAATAAGCGCTTAGAATCTGAAAAAATTGATGTTACTTTACCTGGCCGTGCAATCTTAGTTGGCGCAAAACATCCCATAACACTTACCAAAGATAGATTCTGTGATTTATTTGCATCTATTGGTTTTACCTTACGTGATGGTCCGGAAGTTGAAGATGAGTTTTATAATTTTTCAGCATTAAATACTCCAGAAGATCATCCAGCTCGCGCAATGCATGATACTTTTTATTTAGAAGATAATTTTGCTAATAAAATGTTGTTGCGTAGTCACACGTCACCTGTGCAAATTAGAACTTTACAAACAGAAAGACCACCTCTTCGGATTTTAGCTCCTGGTAAAGCTTATCGTTGTGATTCTGATTTAACTCATACGCCGATGTTTCATCAAATCGAAGGACTGATGGTTGATGAGTTTACAACTTTTGCTGATCTCAAGGGTATTATTACTGAATTTTTAAAAAAGTTTTTTGAGCGTGATCTAGCAGTGCGTTTTCGGCCGTCTTTTTTTCCTTTTACGGAACCATCTGCGGAAGTTGACATAGCATGTATAAAGTGTCGTGTTAATAATACCAATACGGGATGTCGGATTTGTAAACATACTGGCTGGTTAGAAGTAATGGGCTGTGGTGTCGTTCATCCTAATGTTTTAAAAGCGGTAAATATCGATCCAGAAAAATATACTGGTTTTGCTTTTGGTGCAGGTATCGAGCGTTTTGCAATGTTATATTACAACATACCTGATATACGTTTAAATTACGAAAATGACATTAGGTTTTTAAAGCAATTTAAATAGTCATATCTTTCCCGAGATTTCTTTTAGAGATTTCTTAATGGGATAAAAATCTGGAGTTTCTACAATGAAGTTTAGTGTTAATTGGCTAAGAGAATTTATTAATCCAAGCATCAGTAATGCGCAGTTGTGTGATCAATTAACTATGGCTGGGCTAGAAGTTGAAAGTTTTACGCCAGCTGTACCGAAATTTACTAACGTATTTACTGCTAAAGTTTTAGAAACTAAACAGCATCCGGATGCTGAGCGTTTAAAAGTTTGTAAAGTTTTATCTAATAAAGAAGTTTTAACAATAGTTTGCGGCGCTTCTAACGTGGCACCAGGTTTAACTGTGCCATTAGCAATAGATGGGGCAAAATTACAAGATGGTGTTATTAAGATAAAAAAATCAAAAATTCGTGGTATAGAATCACAAGGAATGATTTGCTCTGTTACCGAGCTTGGTTTATCTGAAACTGGTGCTGGTATTTGGGAATTACCAAGTGACACGCCGCTTGATGTTGATTTATATGAATATCTTAAATTAGATGATCAAATCATTGAATTATCTATAACGCCTAATCGCGGAGATTGTTTAAGTGTCAATGGCATTGCCAGAGAAGTAAAAGCTATAAATTATTTAAATAATATTCAAATTAATCAAACTACGATTAATACTGATTTAATAAATAGTAAAATAGATGAGAATTTAGACTTTAAAATTAATATAGCAGCAACTGATGCTTGCCCAAGTTATTGTGGCAGAGTAATAAAAAATTTAAATTCTAATGCAGTTACACCGATATGGATGCAGGAAAAGTTACGCCGATCTGGAATTAGAAGTATTTATCCATTGGTTGATGTTACCAATTATGTAATGCTAGAACTAGGACAGCCAATGCATGCTTTTGATTTAACTAAAATCAATAAAGAGATTAATGTACGCTTCGCTTATAAACAAGAGACATTAGTGTTATTAGATAATACCACTTTGGAATTGACCGACACTGATCTTGTAATTTGTGATCAAACTAAACCTTTAGCCTTAGCAGGTATTAAAGGTGGATTGGATTCTGGGATAACGAATCTAACAACTGATATTCTATTAGAAAGTGCTTTTTTTACACCTACTGCTATTATGGGTAAAGCACGTCATTATAATATATCTTCTGATGGGTCACAGCGTTGGGAAAGAGGGGTTGATCCAATTCTTGATAAATTAGCGATGGACAGAGCTACTACTTTATTATTAGAAATCGCTGGTACTGATAATACAGCCGTTAGTAAAATCTTAGAAGTTAAAAACGAGAATTATTATCAAGAAAATTTAAACAAATCCATTAAATTACGTCACCATAGGATTAAACGCTTATTAGGTATTGAGCTAGAAAATACCGCAGTTCGTAATATTTTAACTAGTCTAGGTTTAGTTTTACAATCATATGAAAATGATGTTTACACGTTTTTAGTACCAAGTTATAGATTTGATCTTAATATCGAAGAAGATCTTTTAGAAGAATTAGCTAGAATCCATGGTTATAACAATATTCCAAATACCATACCGAATCGCAGTTTAGATTTATTAAATATTCAAGATAAAGTTAATCTTGAAAAAAATATTCGAAATATTTTATCTGGTCGTGGTTATTTAGAAACTATTAATTATAGTTTTATAGATAATGAGCTACAAGCTGACTTTAATCCAAATAATTTAGCTTCAAAAAGTCGTGGGATTTTAAAATTAATTAATCCAATTTCTAGCGAAATGTCGGAATTACGACAAAGCTTATGTCCGGGGTTAATTAAAACAGCAAAATATAATTTTAACCATCAGACTGATTATTTAAAGCTTTATGAAATTGGTAAATGCTTTTATAAAAATGCTGATAATACTATTTCAGAAGAAAATAAATTAGCTGGAATTATAGCTGGCAATAAAGGCCCAACAAATTGGCATAATAAATCGGCAAAAGTAGATTTTTTTGATATAAAAGGCGATCTTGAAGTATTATTTGCCGATTTAAATATCTCTCATGTAAGTTTTTGTTCAATCGATTGGGTAATGCAAAATCTGCAAAATTCTGGAATAAATATTGGCTATACCAATTGCACGGCAATTCATCCCGGACAATCGGCCCTCATTTTGTGTAATAATAAAGTAATTGGCTGGGTTGGTAAGCTGCATCCGCAAGTTAGCAAAAAGACTGATATCGATAATTCGGTGATTTTATTCGAATTAAGTTTGGAAGAGTTAGAAATGCCAGGCTATACTTGTTATAAAGATGTATCCAAGATGCCAAGTATTAAAAGAGATTTAGCTTTTTTATTTAAACAAAATGTAACTGCACAACAGATTTTTGATACCGTTAAAAGTACGGTTGGCAGTTTACTTAAAAATATGGAAATCTTTGATGTCTATCAAGGAGACGGGATCCAGCAAGGTTATAAAAGCTTAGCTTTTAGTATGATATTGCAGGACTTTGATAAGACTTTGGTCGACAATGAAATAGTAGCAGTAATTAATAATGTAGTTGATGTTATAACTAATAAGCTGGGTGGGCAGTTAAGGGAATAGTGAACAACGAGGATAAAATATGAACGCTGTTACAAAAGCAGAAATCGCCGATCATCTTTCAGAGAAGCTTGGCATAATGAATAAAAGGGAAGCTAAAGATTTTGTAGACGTGTTTTTTGAAAAAGTTCGCGCAGCGCTTGAAGATGGCGAGCAAGTGAAATTATCTGGTTTCGGTAATTTTGATTTGCGGGATAAAAAACCGCGTCCAGGTCGCAATCCAAAAACTGGCAAAGAGGTGACAGTGACAGCTCGTCGCGTAGTTACTTTTAAATCAGGACAAAAGTTAAAATCAAAAGTTGAAGGTTATAAAGCGCAAGAAAAAACTTAAACCTAATTGGAACGAACAAGTTAATTAATAGGTGATTAAAACGAGCCAGTCAAAGACCATTAAATTACCACAGATCCACAATAAGCGTTATTTCACAATTGGTGAGGTAGCGTTTTTGTGTGCCGTTAAACCGCATGTATTACGCTATTGGGAACAAGAATTTCCGCAATTACGTCCAGCTAAACGTCGTGGTAACCGTCGCTATTATCAGCGTGAAGATGTTATAACAGTAAGACATATAAGAGGTTTATTATATGACGAAGGCTATACCATTATTGGAGCGCGGATTCAGCTAGATCAAGTCCTAAATAAAAGTAAACAACCTGTAAATCCGAATCCAATTAATTTTGAAGTTGAGCCTGAGTCAAATAATGACGATGAGTTATTATCTAGTCTTGATTTAAAAGCTATTATGCCATCTCATGATAATTTAAATTCAAACTCGAATATAAACCAAAATACTCCACAATATTGCAGTCTTACTGAATTAGAATATTTAGCCGGGCAGTTAAAATCTGAACAAGTCAAAACTCACGTAGCCCAAACAAAACATTATAAAATGTCTATAGATGAAATTATTTTTGAGTTAAGAGATATTTTATCAGAGCTAGAAGATTCTAGAATGATTGCTGAGATTTCTTTTTAGTTTACCCGCCTTACTTCGCTTTGGATACTTCCTTGATGCGTAGATTGCAAAATTTAGCCCAATCCCAGAGATGCGCGGATTGTAAAATTTAGGCCCATCCCAAAGATGCGCAGATCGCAGCCCCATCCCAGAGATGCGCAGGTTGCAAAATTTAGCCCCATCCCCCTCACTACGTTCGGGTACTTCCCCGTAGGGGAAGAGTTGTAAGATTTGTTCGCTGCGCTCACTCGTTAATTAACCATTATTTAAAATACATTAGTTTAAAAATTGAAGTAAGCGAAGCGAACAAATTATAATTTCTTCCCCTACGGGGAAGTACCCGAACGCAGTGAGGGGGATGGGGCTAAATTTTGCAATCTATGCATCTCTGAGATTGGGCTAAATTTTGCAACCTTCATCTGGAGATGGGACTACCATCTGCGCATCAAGGAAGTACCCGAACGTAGTGAGGGGGATGGGGCTAAATTTTGCAATCTATGCATCTCTGGGATGGGGCTAAATTTTGCAATCTATGCATCTCTGGGATTGGGCTAAATTTTGCAATCTATGCATCTCTGGGATGGGGCTAAATTTTGCAATCTATGCATCTCTGGGATGGGGCTAAATTTTGCAATCTATGCATCTCTGGGATGGGGCTAAATTTTGCAATCTGTGCATCTCTGGGATGGGGCTAAATTTTGCAATCTATGCATCTCTGGGATGGGGCTGCGATCTTCGCATCTCTGGGGATGGACTAATGATAATCAAAGCTGAGTATTCTGGAAGAGACAAGTATCATACAACAGGCCGCCGCGCTAGCCAATTTGCGTTCCGCCCGGAACAAAATGGAACTAGCGCAGCAACCTATATAAATAATTATAGATGATTTTTAATTTTTTTAATATTTCAAAAAAATATATTTAAACATTAAGCTGGAGCGGGGTTAACAGGTTGAACAGCATTTGCTTGATTGATAGCCGCCAAAGCTGCTAGTGCTACTGCAACGCCATCGTCTTCGTCAGGTACTACTCGATTTACTGCTGGATTATCCTGTGGTCTTGGTTGATTAAAAAACCGAAGAGGGTTAGTTGCGTAATGTGCGTAAGTATTTCTAACATGATTTGTAAAAGTTGTAGTTGTATTAGAAATAATATTAGGGGCGTAATGATCCAATATTTTTTTAGCAGCCAACCCTAAAGTAATCAAAGTCAAACTTGGAATTGCAAAACCCATACTAAATAAGTATAAATTTGTTATCTGGGCAGTTAAACCTAATTGGCCCAAAGCTAACACTCCACTATTACCAAATATAAGTTTACCTAAAGCTATGAATAACATATTTCCTTGTTCAAAAGAGGTCAAAATAATAAATGGTAGGCTTACTAAATTAACCATAGGGATGATAGTAAAAATAGTATAATTATAAATTTGATTGAAAATATACGGTTTATAAATTTTCAAATAAATAGCTATTCCGATTGCTGGTATAAGACCAATAAGCGGTAAAAGTAAAAATATTTCATTAAGGCCGCCAATAAAAAGTGCAGCCTTGGAGAGAGAGTTTGCTATTAAAGTCATACTTTCAATTGAATTATAAAATTGAAAATATAAAAAGTATAAATTACT
>Ga0206968_10344_pt1 | contig 10365 bp, 9 predicted proteins | sample Alteio_BWOrgHeat_22_FD_153254 | JGI IMG/M metagenome (GOLD analysis project Ga0206968, IMG submission 153254) | Enriched cells from forest soil in Barre Woods Harvard Forest LTER site, Petersham, Massachusetts, United States -... | ecosystem: Environmental > Terrestrial > Soil > Temperate forest >... | reverse complement strand
ATTCCTTAAGACCCAATGCCAATAAAAATGATCCTTGATTTCTGTAGCCGCAAAATTCGAGACCGCTTTTAAATCCCCATAAACATAAGGCTGAAAAATTCACGTGAGTAGTTATATCCTGTTCTCCAATAGCATTATAAGGACAGTAATTTGTTTTGTGTTTATTGTAACAAACAAGTGTGCCTTTGTTTCTATTTTCACAATATAATTCTGAAGAGGGGTAACCATAATCAATTGTGATCACATAACCTTTTTTTAAAGCTATGGAAATATCTTTCATCCAATCTATTGCTTCTAAATTAATTTCTGTACAATAACCTTTTGGCAAAACTATTTTTAATTCTGATAAATAATTTTTGAGATTTTCATTAGCGGGTTTTAGTACTTCAACAAAATCATTTCTATAATCTACAAATACTTCCATCAGATCGTCTTCCATTACTATCTTATGTACTGAAAAATTATCTACTAATTCGTTAGATAAAATGCATCCATTAATTCTCGGAATATCATAAATAGAGTTATACCAATTTACTTTTTCATTGAGAAGGCTTCCAACTTTTTTTCTCATGTTGGCACTTCTTTCTATAATACAATAATTCAATTTAGTATATAACTCTTTATTGCTTTTAAGAAAATTAAGAATATCCTGACAAAGTAGCCCTGTTCCCGCACCATATTCAATTATAGTAAACTCCTTCTCACCTAAATGATAATACATTTCTTCCAATTGTTTTCCAAGCATTGCTCCAAAAGCAGGTGTAAGAGATGAGCTCGTGTAAAAATCACCGTCTCTTCCAATTTTTTCTTTAGAAGAACTATAGTAACCAAGTTGCGGGTAATAGAGTGACAATTCCATAAAATCGTGAAAGGAAATTGGCCCTTCTTGTTGAATCCTTTGTTTGATAATATCTTCAAGTGCCATAAAGACTTGGGTTAATATCTTACAATGAGTTTAAAGATTATAAAAAAATTAGTTGTGATTTTATTTAACCTGGAATTTTAAGAAATGATAAGATATTTTTCTTTCTACTTTTCCATTTTTTTTCTTGATGATGAGTAAGCCCTGCGTCTTTTTGGTTTCTTCTCTGGCTTGCTTCACGGCTTCTTCTTTGGTACTATATTTTTTCTCAATAGTTATTTGACCACGCACTCTTATAGCCCATTCTTTGCGGTAAGGAATTACATAAAAACGCTCACGGGAGATTTTTGATTTTTCAAGATTTTTGTCCTCATTGTTTTTAGAAAGAACATCTTCGTTAAAACTCTTAACTGAACCTCCGAAGTAAATATCTTTGTTTTCAATTATCGGCATTATTTTAAAGACTTAATTATATTTTATTGATTAATATTAGAATGATATATACCTACTATGGCAGCAATAGCCAAAATGAATAAAAGGGCCCAAATAAATAAACCAACAGAAGTAGCTTCATCAAGCTCTGCATCTTTAGTTGAAAAAGGTTTTCTGTGTTTTGGTGGAGCCGAAAAAAGGAGCCCGAAAATAAGAATGATAAAAAAGACAGGTAACCAGGACACCCCCCACATTACCGGGCCAAAAGGTACTACCCAAAAATGCCCAACGAGTCCTCCGAAGAATAATACCAGAAAAAGTATTAATAGAGGCATTACAGATTCTCTGTTTTTATATGGAGAAAATAAAAAAGCTATTAATAAGGCAAGTATAAATATTCCGAAAATCCCCATGTTTAATGTTTTAATAATTAAAAAGAAAATTAGGCCCCTGTATTACCAAGGGCTTAATGCATAGGTCATATTTTCTTTTTATCGGATTGCCGATTTAAAGTAGTGAGGATATAATCTCAGACTTTTTTTTGAAAAAAGTCACTCCTAATCTGCCATACTGCAAGGGGAAACATTCAATTCTTGTGCCAGCGGAAAGTTAAAATATGATTATATATATTTAAAATTTAATTTTTTTGTTGTCACAAATATAATTCAGGTGATATTACCCGGGGAGTAATGACTTCCTGAATTTAAGATTTTAAAGTGATGAAAAAATTCAACAAATGAGGAATTTATTCTTCTTTTTCTTTAGCGAGTATAACCTTTGCATCAAAAATCACAACACCTTTTCCATCTTCTAAAACTTTAATGGGATTTAAATCCAACTCTTTTATTTCCGGAAAATCTGTTACCAATTGAGATATTCGTAATAAACAATCAATTGTAGAATCAATATCATACGATGATTGACCTCTGAATCCTTTCAAAATTTGAAAACCTTTTGTTTCTTCAATCATATTCCTGGCATCTTGTTTAGTAATAGGACCCAATCTGAATGATACATCTTTAAATAATTCTACAAACGTTCCGCCAAGGCCAAACATAATAAGAGATCCAAAGCTGGTTATTGCATTAACTCCTATTATGACTTCAATGCTTTTTTCAGTAAAAAATTTTTCTATCAGGTAGCCTTGAATTTCGGCATCCGGACATTTTTTATTGATTTTTTTTGTAATTTCTTTAAAAGCTTTTTTAAATTCCTCTTCATTTTTAATATTTAGTTTTACACCACCAACATCAATTTTATGTAAAATATCCGGTGAAATTATTTTTAATACAACAGGATAACCAATTTTGTTTGCTGCAATTAAAGCGCTGTCCAAATCCTTTGCAATTGAGTTTTCAATTACCTTCATTCCATATGATTCCAGTAATTGATATGATTCCGTTTCCGAAAGATGGATTCGTTTTTTCTTTTTAATATTGTTTAGTAGTTTGCGCGCCTCATTTTTATTTACTTCAAACTTTGTTGTTTTAGTTTTGGGTTGTTTCATCCATTTGTGATATTTAATTATAGCTGCAAGTACTTTTATATCAGTTTCGGGGAAAACAAAATTTGGAATATGAGCATTCTCTAATAATTCCTCAAAAGGAGGGTCTGGTTCTAAAGACATTAAGTTACCGAAGATTGGCAATTTTGGATTGACTTTCGTGAAATCGCAAAGATTAGATGCTATTGCATTCATATCTGTTTCTACAGTTGGTAAAATTGATACTACAATTGCGTCCACATTTTTATCTTTTGCAATTATTGAAAGCGTATTACTTACTCTTCTGGCATCCGCATCCCCAATAATATCAACCGGGTTATGAATATTTGCTGTGGGTGGTAATTCTAGTTTTAATTCTTGTAAAGTTTTTTCTTCAAATGTTGTCATTTCCAAGCCATACTTTTCAGCCGCGTCGGTAGCAATTACTCCCAGTCCGCCTCCGTTTGTAACTACAACAATTCGATTTCCTTTTGGTTGTTTCAAACACGTAAAACCTTCGGCGTATTCAAATAATTGTGTTAGTGTCTCAACCCTGATTACACCACACTTTGTAAACAAGGCATCATAAGCAGTATCGGAAGTTGAAAGCGCGCCGGTGTGAGAGTGTGTAGCAACTGCTCCTCTAACCGATCTTCCCGTTTTTATAATGAGGATAGGTTTTAGTTTTTCATTTGCTTTTTTTGCCATTTTTAAAAAACGGTCAGGGTACACAATATCTTCAGCATAAATTGTTATTATTTTTGTGTCCTCATCATTGATTAAATATTCTATAACATCACTTTCATCAATTACTGCTTTATTACCAATTGAAATAAATTTTGAAATGCCTAAATCGTGTTGATGCGCATAGTCGAGTGCAGCCACTCCTATAGCCCCACTCTGTGAAATCAAAGCTATGTTACCGGGTTTAGGCATTTTTAATGCGAAGTTTGCATTTAGACTTATTTCTTGTTGCGTATTAATTACACCTAAAACATTGGGGCCTATTAAAGCAATATTATGTTTATGAGCAATGGCAATAATTTCATCTTCCAATTTTTTACCTTTTTTCCCTATTTCTTTGAAACCGGCTGTGATTACAACAATTCCTTTCACACCTTTTTTAGCACATTGTTTGACAACGGTTATTACATGTTTGGAAGGAATGCAAATAACAGCCATATCAATAGAATCCGGAACCGAAAGAATATCTTTATAAGTTCTTACACTCATAATTTCTTTATATTTTGGATTCACAGGATAAACCGCTCCTTTAAAATTTGATTGAAGAATGTTGGAAAGGATACCATTTCCAACAGTGCCTTCAGTCTTAGAGACTCCTATGACAGCTACGGATTTTGGTTCGAAAATATATTTTAAATTCATCCTGTTTTAGATTATTAATAATTCTTTAGATTAAAATTTTGTGACACATAATTTCGCTATCTGATTACTTTTAATATCACTAAAGGAATTTTAATTATAATATGGCTATTTCCATCATAGTAAAAGCATCTTGCTTCATCTTGAATTATATCTCTTATAACCATTGTTTCACCACCCGACATTAATTGAACTTTGCTTCCCGCTTTCATAATTTAAAAATTTATACGATGCGCGAATCTCGAAATATTTACACCGAATTACATTATATAATTTTGTAGATAAGTTACATCTTTCATATGCCTATATATATGTATAGAATTTACGAGCTTACTTTAAACAATAGAATCCTTTAAATTCTCTGAGAGTTCGATTCGGATTTGGGATTTGTATAGCGATCTTACCCAATGCTAATGTGGGAATATTATAATTTAATTTACATATTGTATAAGGCATCTTCTCCAAGGAAAGTTCAACTTTACATGATTGTGAAAATACATTATCAATATGGTAAAAGTGTGTGAAATATAAATAAACGAATTAAATCATGGAAAAAAATAAAAGTGAAGACAAGAAATCAATATGCCGGCTTACAGTAGTAGTGGATGTATTAATAATATTAAAATTATGCAATATAGAATGTGGTTATAGAGGTATGAATTGATTTTATAATTTTATTACAAATAAAACACAAAATAAGCTTGAAGATTAAAACTGAAAAATGAATTTTATTAAAAACGGAATTACTTTATGTTTTTACATTCAGATTTGTAAGATATGGTAGGAAATAAACATAGAGCTCTGGTTAAGAAAGTAACACTGGAAGAGTTGCATAGGAGAATGATTGAAGAAATTCAAGATGTTGCTATCATATTATTGGACCGGGAAGGAAATATTTTATCATGGAACAAAGGCGTTGAGAAAATCAAAGGATATAAAGAAGAAGAAATTATCGGACAAAATTTTAATATATTTTATATGCCACAGGACAGGCAAGCTGAACTTCCTCAACAACTACTTTGTTTGGCTGCAAGGGAAGGACGAGCAAAACACGTAGGACGAAGAGTAAGAAAGGATGGGACTATATTTTGGGGGAGTATTTTGATTACAGCTCTCCATAATAAAAAGGATGAAGTGATTGGTTTTACAAAACTGACAAGGGAATTGCGAGAAAATGAGATAGATTAATACACCAATATATAAGGTTTTTTAAGAATAAGTTTAAATAAACTGATAAAACAACCTCAATAATAAAGCCACCCGATTGGGTGGCTTTATTCATTTAATTCCCTTTGTTATAAAGGGTTTCAAGCTATTTTTAACAGAAATATTCTGATTAAATTTTTATACTAAATTGCAATTTTTCTTACATATGTAAGCAAAACATAAACAAAGGATTTTATTTCGTTTTGAAGTGACATACCTTTGAATCATAAAACTAAACAACATGAAAAATATATTAAAAACTCTAGTAGCTATCACAAGCTTAACATTCGCCTCAAACACAGTAATGGCAAAAAATGTAAAATCACAACCACAAGAATTCGTAGTAAATGGAATCATTGTTAAGACCAATAATAAATTGGATTCAAAATGCAAAGTCGAATTATTTAATGAGAATCAATTAGTAAGTGAAACTATTATTAAAATGGATAAACCATTTGAATATAAGTTAGAAAAAAATGTTTGGTACACTATTCGTGTTACAAAAGAAGGGTTTTTACCTTTAACAATAAGCTTTAATACTGAAGTTGGAAGTGAAGAAATCGTAAATAATATGTTTTATTTTGAAACAGAATTAATTGAAATGGCCGATGCCAAATTTTTAAATCCTGATTTAATTGATTTTCCTGTTGGTGTTGTCGCCTTTAATAAAGACTCTAAAAAGTTTGAAGCCAGAGATGTGTACACCAATAATTACGTTACTGGTTTACACAGAACTAATGAAATCAAACAAGCTGATATTGTAAAGGAATATGTTTCAAGAAGAGAAATTGGTAATGATATGGTTTAAATTTCGCGTTAATTATTATCAAGTTTAGTATTTATCCACCTTACTAAGGTGGATTTTTATTTTAAAAATATGATGTAAATGCTTTTGAATCTTTGAGAATAAAATCCTTAATTAGGAAAAGATTTTTTATGAATACAGAGATTAGGTTAAATATAACATAATGTTAACTGAATATCTCAAACTCTTAGTGTATTATCCATAAATCTGCTTAACTTTGTATTGTAAGTATATTTCAATTCTAAGTAATACTTAAGAAGAATGCACTGGTAATTCGAAACCGAAGCAATTTTCAAATAAAAGTCGATATATGTCTATTTACTGCTCTTAGTAGACAATCCATCTCTAAAATATAGCAGGAAATATTGCTATTTCTATCTTTTTTAGCACAAATTACGCCTGATTAAAGGACTTTTCCTTTGATTCAAAGACAATTTAACGCAAACAATTATGACTTTAAGTAAGAAGAAAGATGAATCTATTGTCGTCAATAAAGTGCTTATTTCTAAAGATAATGAGAAAGAACACTCAGCCGACTTAATTGATCGGAATATAAATATCAGTAATGAAGAATATATAGGACAATTGGTTGCGATTGTAGAATCTTCTAAAGATGCAATTATCAGTAAATCTATTGATGGAACTATAAAAAGTTGGAATAATGGCAGTGAAAGAATGTTTGGATACAGTTCAAAAGAAGTAATTGGAAAAAGTATTTCTTTAATAATTCCACCAGAGTGTGTTAACGAGGAAAAAGAAATTATTGCGAGAATATGTAATAACGAGGTTATTGATAATTATGAAACTGTTCGCATTAAAAAGAACAGAGAACGATTTTATGTTTCACTTACCGTATCTCCGATGAAAGACCGTGTGGGAAATATTATCGGTATTTCCAAAATTGCACGAGATATTACTGCACGAAAAAAAGCAGAATTGGATCATATTAAAGATAACAAAGAACTTATCTTTCAAAATGAGGAGAAGGGAAAAAGGGCAGAAGAATTAATTATCGCTAATAAAGAACTTGCTTTTCAAAACCAGGAAAAAGAAAAACGAGCAGAAGAATTAAAAATTGCTAACAAGGAACTTATCTTTCAAAATAAGGAAAAGGAAAAACGAGCAGGCGAATTAAGTATTGCTAATATTGAGCTTGTTTTTCAAAACGAAGAAAAGGAAAAACGTGCCGAAGAATTAATTATAGCTAACAAAGAACTTGCTTTTCAAAATGAAGAAAAAGAAAAACGTGCAGGAGAATTAATTATTGCCAACAAGGAATTAGCCTTTCAAAATAAGGAAAAGGAAAAGCGCACGGTAGAATTCAAAATTGCTAACATAGAGCTTGTATTTCAGAATGAAGAAAAAGAAAAACGAGCAGCAGAGTTGAGTATTGCAAATGTAGAACTTGCCTTTCAAAACATAGAAAAAGAGAAACGAGCAGCAGAATTAAGTATTGCTAACAAAGAACTTGCATTTCAAAACAAGGAAAAAGAAAAACGCGCTGCAGAATTGGATATTGCCAACAAGGAACTGGCCTTTCAAAATCAAGAAAAAGAAAAACGTGAAGCGGAATTAAATATTGCAAATGTAGAACTGGCCTTTCAAAATGGAGAGAAAGAGAAACGGGCGGCAGAGTTAATTGTTGCAAATAAAGAGCTTGAAGCTTTTTCTTATTCGGTATCTCATGATTTACGCGCTCCTTTAAGAGCTTTACATGGTTATGCTCGTATGCTAAAGGAAACACAAATGGATCTAGTGAGTTCGGAAACAAATCGACTAACGAATAACATCATTGGTAATGCCAAAAAAATGGGACAACTCATAGATGATCTCCTCACATTTTCACGCTTAGGAAGAAAAGAGCTAATAAAGATCAGTATTCCAATGAATGACCTCGTAACAAGTATATGTGATGAACTAAAAAAAGAGCAAGAACCACGTGACATTGAATTTAGGATTAAATCACTGTTACCTGCAAGGGCTGATAATATTGCTATTAAGCAGGTATGGCTAAATTTAATTTCTAATGCAATTAAGTACTCCAAACTAAAAGATAAAACAGTTATCGAAATTGACTCTCAAATAAAGGATGAGGAAATTATTTATTCTATAAAAGATAACGGCGCCGGTTTCGATATGCGATATGTTAATAAATTATTTGGAGTATTTCAACGCTTGCATTCTGATGAAGAATTTGAAGGTACAGGAGTAGGTTTGGCAATTGTGCAACGGATTATATTAAAACATGGAGGTCGGGTCTGGGCAGAAGGCATAATAAATAAAGGGGCAACATTTTTTTTCACTTTAATTAAATCATAAAAACATGAACGAAGGAATACAAATTTTATTAGTAGAAGATAGTGCAAGTGATGCCGAAATGACAATCAGCGCATTAAAAAAGAATAAGTTAGCCAACAAACTCCTGCATTTAAAAGATGGTGCAGCGGCATTAGATTATATTTTTGGAGAAGGCGAATATGCTGGCAGGAGTATTGATGATAAACCAAAGGTTATTTTGCTGGATTTAAAAATGCCTAAAGTTAATGGCATTGAAGTATTGCAAAAAATAAAAGCCGATGAGCGCACCAGAACAATTCCGATTGTAGTACTCACTTCATCAAAAGAAGATCCCGATATAGAAAAGTGTTATAATTTAGGTGTAAATAGCTATGTGGTAAAACCGGTTGAGTTTGATGAATTTCAAAAGGAAATTACAAATTTAGGATTATACTGGATGATCGTAAACCAACCCCCTCATTAGGTATTAACTATGATAACAAAAACCAAAATATTAATTATAGAACATAATCCCAATGACATAGAACTTTTGCTTTATGAATTGGGGAAAAGCGAGATTAATTTTGAGGCAAAGATTATTCAAAATGAACAAGAATTTAGAAAAGCTCTTGAGAAATTTGTCCCCGACATTATATTATCAGATTATTCACTTCCTTCCTTTGACGGACCTAGGGCATTTGAAATAAAGGAAGAGATAAATCCAGATATTCCTTTTATAATTGTTTCAGGAACTGTTGGTGAGGAAAGAGCCGTTGAATTAATTAAAAAAGGTGTTACCGACTATGTGTTGAAAGATAAATTATTCACTTTACCTCAAAAAATAATCCGGGCACTAAAAGAAGCAGAAAAAAAGAAAGAAAAAGTAGTGATGAATGAAAAACTACATAAAGCTAATAACCTTTACGCATTCATAAGTCAGATTAATCAAAATATTGTACGCGTAAAAGATGAAGTTACGCTTTTTCGCAATTCATGCAACTTGGCTATTGAGTTTGGGAAATTTAAAATAGCATGGATAGGTATGTTTGATATTAAAAATAAAAAAATATCTCTTATTGAAGAATGCGGTGTAGTTAATGAGGATCTTAAGTTATTTATTAACGCGCCTTATGAGAATACAGGGCCACAAGATTATGTATTGCGCAACGATAAATATTTTATCTGTAATGATATCCCAAATGATTTTGAATTAGTAAACTGGAAACCTTACAGTGTTAAGCGGGGTATTAATTCTTGTATCGTACTACCAATTAAAAAATCAGGAATTATTATAGGTACTTTTAATTTGTATTCTGCTGAGCTTCATTTTTCAGGTGTTGAAGAAATAAGATTACTTGTAGAAGTGACTAAAGATATTTCTTTTGCTTTGGATCTTTTTGAAAAAGAAAAACAACATATTTATCAAAGTGTGGAGAAAGAAAAACGTGCAGCAGAATTAATCATCGCTAATAAAGAATTGATGATAGCAGAATATCAGAAGGAGTTTGCCCAAAATAATCTTGAGGCTTTAATTAATAATACTAATGATTTAATGTGGAGTGTGGGTCGGGATTTCAATTTAATTACATCTAATAAGCCTTTTAAAGAAATGGGGAAAATTAATTTCGGTGGAACAATTCCTGAAGGAAGTAATGTTCTTTCAGCATCATATTCTCCTGAAATGTTGAAGCATTTTAAACAGTTATATGAACGGGCATTTACCGGAGAAGCTTTTATTGAAACAGAGCATTTCAATTTCCCGGTTGAACTTTGGACTGAAATATCATACTCACCTATTTACAAAGGAGATCGCATAGCTGGAGCGGCTTGCCACTCGCGCGACATTACAGAAAGAAAATTGAAAGAAGAAGAAAGGATAAAAATGGTATCCAGTATAGTTCAACACAGTAAAAATCT
>Ga0206968_10343_pt1 | contig 10398 bp, 6 predicted proteins | sample Alteio_BWOrgHeat_22_FD_153254 | JGI IMG/M metagenome (GOLD analysis project Ga0206968, IMG submission 153254) | Enriched cells from forest soil in Barre Woods Harvard Forest LTER site, Petersham, Massachusetts, United States -... | ecosystem: Environmental > Terrestrial > Soil > Temperate forest >... | reverse complement strand
GCATTTGGCTGAATTGCCAATGTCACCCTTGCGATCGTAGGTCCAGGCCATGAGTTTGGCGTCCTTGCCTTCGTTCAAGAGTTCGCCCACTGTGACGGGACTGCGGTCGTAGGACATTTTCCATCCATTGAAGAGGAAGGCGTTGTCGCGCGCCTCCCCTTTTACATCTTTCACTGGACCGGCCAAAAGATTTTGCTCCAATTTAAAATCCGAAAGCGAGAGCCAGCCGTGCGCGAAAGCGTTAATCATCAAACTTTCCAGACTTGCTCCCGACTTTACGTAGCCGCACATGAAATCGTTGACGGACGCGCGATCGGTGCTGGCCTTTGGCATTTCATTAACCAAAACCTTGCTGGATTGCGTGCTGTCCATTTTCTTGGCGGCGAGTTCCGTGTTGCAGTCTTCGATCTTCGCTTCAAACTCGTCGGCGCGCTTTTGCAAAATCGTTTTATAACCCTGAAAGCGCTGCAGTCGGTCGCGCAAGTATTCCTCGGAAACGCCGACGAGTTCCTTCTTTTCATCGAGGCCGAGCTTCAGGTCTTCCTCTTTATCCGTCACGCGATCGAGGGGTTCCGTCCAGATCATGCTGCCGGAGCCGCCATACTGGCGCGACGCGAGTTTGCGCTTGCAGCCCTTAAGATCGCCGTAAAGTCCCAGGCTGCCTAATTTTCGCGTTCCGTAAACGCGGTCTTCGAGGGAGTACACGTTATTTTGTAAATCGCGCAGCCGTTCCGCCATCTCAACTTTGTCCATCACGACCATTTCACCGTTCTTTAAACCAACTTTTTGCCCACCCGTGACGTTGCTGGGTTTATCGAGGTTGGTTTGAATGTCTTCGGCTTTGTTCGGATTGGACCTACATCCAGCCAAAATCATCAGGGCCGCAATTAAACAAATCTTATATTTCATTTTTTCTCTCCCGGAATGGCGAGTTATCATGCTCGCAAATTGTCCCCGGACCGTAAATGACCGTCAAGACCTTCGATGTGAAGGAATTTTAACAAGGGTCTAGAAATGCCGCACCCCCTCCCGTCTCATATTAACTTAACCTAAAGAGTCCCAATATATAGACCGAAAAGTCCCTTAACTCCGCCGCAAAGGATCGTTATGGGGCAGCCTGAAAAATTCTTCATCCACGTTCTGATTCTCAGCTTTGCCGCTCATGCTCACGCTCAATCACCCCCGACCGACGGCACGATGCTGCAATATTACGCACAACTGCAAGCCGATCAGAAAAAGGCGGAATTACTCGAGCAGAAAGCTCACCGGGATCACGACGTTCTGGATCTGAAAAAGCAGGAAGCCGAACGAGACGTCGCCGCCCGCAAAAACCAGATTGAAACCTTGAAATCCCAGCAAGAGCGCTCGCGCGGTGAACTTGAGCAATTGTCCTTGGCCCTTAAGAAAATCAACGGGGATCTCGACTCCTACAAGGCCGAGCAAAAACAGCTCGAGGATTCAGCCGCGGCAACCCTCAAATACCTCCAAGGCCAGCGCCAAGAGCTCAACGACCGGCGCACGACTTTAGAAGCTGAATTGCGTTCCCTCGAAAATGCGCGCAAGAAAGCGGAGCACGACGTCTACACTCTCGCCGTGGACATTGAGCACTTCAAAGTAGAAATCGCGAAAACGGAAACTCGCGTCCAGGAAGCCGCCGCCAAGCGGGCCGCCGTCGAAGCTGACGAGGTGAAAATTCGCGCCGAATGGAATGAAGTGAAAGCCGCCATCGCCGAACACCATAAGGCCCATGACCAAGCCCTCGCCGAAATCGCCGATGCCAAGAAGCGCTTCGATGGCGCCCATCGCGAATTGCAAGACGCCAAGAACGAGTTGGTCCGCGTCGAAAAAGCCCGCAACGAAGCGGTCAAACGCTCACAAGACGAAGTCACAAAATACGAGAAAGATATCGCGGCCGCCAACAAAGCCCGCCTAGTGGCTGAAGCCGAACAAATCCGTATGGAAACCGAAGTCAAACGCGTACAGGAATACTCCGCACGCATCAAGGACATGCGCGATCACAACCTAGACATGCAGGCCAACGCCGAAGCGATGGAGTTAAAATCCTCTTTGGCTGTTGAGACCGCCCGCAGCGCCCACGCCCGCGCGATGGAAACATCTGACCAGACCCTATTCAAGAAGGACAAAGATGAAAGTCACGCGCGCGCCACCGCCGCCGCCAAAGACAACCCGTCTCCACTCGATCAGGCCGGCCGCCTCTGGGTGACCACCAAAAATTGTAAAGCTTATCGCCAAGCCAACACCAAGAAAGAAGCCGCCGCCTTCGAAGCCGGTCGAAAACTACTAGCCAAAGACCACGGCAAAGGCTGGATAGAAATCATGAACGGCTCAGGAGCCTCAGTCTTCATGCAAAACGACTGCGGCAACTTCGAAAACTAAAAAAAAACCCGGGATACCCCGGGTTTATGAATCTAAACTGAAAACTGTCACTGCCACTGATTTCTGAACTGCTACTGCTATTGCTACGACTACTGCCCGCTAAAAAACATTGATCGTAGCATTCAGACCAACCGTAGAGTTGGCGCGCGTGTTCTTACGAAACCAATTGAAATCGTCGCCGCGCCAGTCTTCCCATGCGTACTGAAAGTTCGGATAGAGATAAACGTCACGAGTCACAGCGATTCCAAGTCCGATCGACTGTGTCCAAGGATACTTGGCGAATGTCCAACCACCGTCACCGGGAGTGTGGACATAATTCCACGGACGAAACACGGTGCGGAACTGGAAGCGATCCGAAAAAGCATATTCAAACATGGGATAGGCGGCCAAGGCGTAGTCGGTCTGGTAAGCGGCAGCGGGCCTCGGAGAATGACCTTTTAAAGTCACAACCGTATCCGGATTCACGTTATAGTAATTGTAGTCGCCCTCGAATGCGAGACCGATGGAAGCGCGTGAACCGTTAAAGTCATACATGAAGGTTTGCATCACGCTACCCGCGGCCACTTCACCGGCGGTGCGCTCGTCCAAATTGGTGGCAGCTGATGCCGTGAGACTCGACACGCTCTGCACGGTGCCCACTTTTTGCGTGTTGTTGTACTGAATGTAGGGATCATCGATTTCGCCGGTCTTAGCTTCTTGCAGCGGACGCTGAATGGAGTAACCGGTTCCGAATGCCAACGATTGGTTCTTGTCCATGCGGTAACGGATACCGATGTCACCAAACATCTTCACGCGATCAGGGATGGGTTGGTTCGTGGGGTTCGGACGATCTTTATCGAGCGGCTTTTCTAACGAAGCGCCTTGATAAATTGCGGTGAAGGATCCCGACCATTTTGATTTGGAACCCGATTCCGCGCGTAATTTTGCGTTGGAAATCTCCTCGTCCAAATCGCCGGAAACTTTGTTTTTGTCTTTAAGGTCTTCGACCTTGAGCGTACTTTGAGAGTCCGATGTGGTTTGATCCGCAGCGAATGCACTCACTGAGAGCATTCCGATGAGAATCGCAATTAGTGGTTTGGTCATATGGAGAAGCCCCTTCTCTAGTTAAGTTTTTACCTTAAGGAAAACCAACATCGTCCAAAATTGACGTTGTTTTAGCCCGTTGACACGACTGTTATGCACCGAGTCTTTTTCTTTCGTCAAGTGTTGAAAACGACGCCGGGTCGCTTACACCTTTGCAACGCGTGGTTTAACTGAACTGTAAAGAATTCACGACTGCGCTATCTCGAAACAGATAAGAAGGGCACGCTTTCGCTAAGTCGCTTGGCCACCAGGTTTTGCGCATCCGCGATGGAGAGTTCCGATTGCTCGATCAAGTCGCCGGCCCGGAATGCGGAATAGAAGGTTTTTTCACCTTGGGCTACCAAAAACACAACATAAGCTACCCGCTGATCGGGAGCGCCGACATTGCGCCAAATGCTGGCGCTGGGTTTTTCCAAATAGGCCAAGATGGTGGATTTGCCACCATCGGTGTGTTCAATCTCGTAAGAAATCAAGTCGTATCCACTCTCCTCTTGATAGTCCGGACTGCGATAAGTGTCGCGATGAAATTTCGCGACACCTTTTTTCATCAGCAAACGCAAGGGCTCCAGATTGGAAAGATGGGCAAAAGGATTTTCATCCTTGAGTTCATCTTGCTCAAGACTTCGACTGAGTTCGGATTGTAGCGGCTTAAAATTCTGCGCGCGAGTTTCCAGCGCGACATTCATTTTTTGCGCCACGGGATTTTTACTTTGGGTGTTGATTCGCGATTCCGGACGATCGGAAGCGCGGTAGTTTTGCCAAATCAATTCCATGTTGGCGATGGCCAAAACGCCGGCGGACATAGCCAACGTTCCCAGTATCTTTTTTATTTGTTCCCAAGCCTTATGTTTCATTAAATCCCCCTCTTACTCCATGAGTAGGTATTCACATTCCTTGCGCTTAGTCGCGGGTGGTTCCAAAGCTTTATTCGCTTTGTTAGCTAAATTCTCAAGGTATCTTCCGACGGCTAAATAAGTGATCGCACCGAACGTAACCAACGCCAATGCCAGCTGCACATGGGGCACACCCAGGAAAGCCGCGAGTTCAAAGAGAGAGCCGGCGAGAATGCGGAGCAGGACAAACCGGCGGAACATGATATCGCGGAGCTTCCCTTCTTTTACCCTTTGCGACAGACTGGGATCGATAAGGTCATAGGAAGATACAAACCCAAGCCACATGGCATAGAGAAGTCCTTCCCACGTGCCCGCACTGAGGAGGACAAAACTATCAACGGCGACATTGGCGAGCCACGAAGCATGGAACTTTCCAGCCACTTCGTACATTCTGGCTTCGCGTTCACTCACGTCGCGGCCCCAAAAAGTGTTGAGTGCGACCAACATTTTTCGCCCGATGCTCGCGCCTTTTTCGAGATACCTATCCCACGCGTGCGTGAACATGCCTTGGAATCCCGCCCATGCGAAGAGAGCGATAAATGCCTTCATGCCCGCGGCGACGGCGCCCGTTTCATACAATACGTAGCCGGAGTCCAGACTTGTCACATAGAGCACGGTCAGCAATCCGCTTTTCTCTTTGAAGGCAAAGTCCTTAATGGCCTTCATGGTCCTTTGACCCAAGTCATGAATATGAAAGCCCCACTTTTTACTCTGTAAAGCGACCGCCTGGTGCGGATCCGCGACGATAAAGGTGTTCAGCCAATCGGGATTGCCCTGTTGGTAGGCCTCATAAGCCGAGCGCAGGGCGCGCACCCCTGGATCATCCATTCCGGACACCGCGACAATCGAATCTTTGGGAAGATTCTTGATCACCTCGGGTTCCAGCTTCGGGGCCACCGGAGCGGCCGCCCAGTAGGCCTGAACGGTGCGCCCGTCCTGCAGCTGAATGCTCATGGGCTGTAAAAAAACTGGGGCACCATCCTTGGTTGCTTCCCCACTAACGGAAGTGTCCCTCGCCCAAACAGACGCAGGAAAGGCCATCATGGCACTCACCACAAGCGCGACGCTTTCTTGGACGATGGATTTTGTAAACATCCGTTTATTCCCTCTATGGGCCTGGCGCCCACACCGGTACACGCGAACACATATCCAGATTCTGTGCCTGGGCTTTTCGCTGTGATTTCAATAGGAAGAGCTTAAGGCGATATGAAATTTGGTTACACATAAGCCGCTTTTCGTCACTTGGCGAGGCCGCGGGAACCGCTCTGAGAGGGGCTTCTACGACTTTTCCAACGCGGAAGATATTAGAAGTCCCACCCTAAACGGAAGTCGACGTCGGAGTAAAACAGCGACTGAAATCCACTGTTGGCGACTGTTCCGTCGGAATATTTGAAATTGAATTGGTGCCATTGGCCGTACCAAAAAACTCCGGCTTTCAATTGGCGGGTCAAATTGTATGCGCCTCCAACGGATCCGTCGAACGAGAATACGGGGTCCATCGTGAATTGGCTGGCTCCGTCCGCGGATGTCGAGAGCGGATATTGGTAACGCATCATCCAGTAATAAGTCCAACGCCGGCGCGACCATTCCGCCAACAGACCCGCGCTGGCGTTCATAGCGTTGTTGTATCGCAAATTCAAATTGGTGTTGTCGTCGAGGAAGTAGTACGGCAAGTGATGTTGTTGGATACCCAGGCGCAAGCCATACACGATCGGCGAACCCAAGAGCGAGAATGGCGAGGCTTTGCGGTAAACCCCTTCGAACGATGTCGATGTCCAGCGATACGCTGTCGTGTCCAAACTGGAGCTGCCCACATTCGGATTGAAGGTGCCCGGTGACTGCGTGGCCGAGAAAATGCCGCCCCATCTATTTTTACCCACAAACCCGACTTCCAAGTACTCGCTGGGTCCTTTGATGTGACCGTAGTCTACCGTCGCTCCCGGCAATCCGTTCGAACGCGATTTCACCGACTGGGCGTAGTCGACATAATTTTCACCTAAACCAAACCATGTCCACCAGCCGTTCTTTTCAAACGGCTCTTCGCGCATGCGTTCAACTTTTGTTTTGGTTGTCTCGGTCGCCGCCGGTTTTCTGGGTTGATCGTGGCGGGCCAGCAGCGGGGCGACCGGTGGATTGAGGCGATAGACTTGCGAGTAGTCGCTGATGACGCGGCCTTGGGCATCGCGCGCGCGGGCACGCCAATAATTTTCGCCTATAATCTTCGCTTTGGCCTCGGCGGAACTCACGCTCCACTCACGAGCCCCCATCATACTTGGGTCCTTTGCCATCTGAACGTCGTAGCTGCGCGCGAAGAGCAAGGGGGTGAAAGTCCACTGCGCTTCGCTTTCGCCAGCGGCGCTGAGCGGGCCATACCGCGGTTCGCCCGTGGCGCGCGGAGGCTCGTCGGCGATTTCCAATTTCTGTGTCGTGGACCAAGGTGACGCCTCATAACCCTGCTTCTCGATCTGATAAGTGTAAGAGTACATCATCGGGCGCATCTTTTCTTTTGGCCACGATGTTTCGGTTTGTTTGATCACTTGCGCGTCGCCGGCGAATTTTAGATTGATTGAATCAAACATTTCTTTGTTCATAGAGAAGAAACGTTGCAGGAATCCGCGCCGGGATAAGAACTCCTTCACCCTCGCCGGTTCGGCATGATAGAGGGCCGGCGGATACGAAGCGTTCGGAATCAAAATTTTGCTGGGCGGAGAAACACGGTCCAGTGTCAAACCTTCGAGGGCCCGGGTGACTGTGAACGGCACGCCGGAGGTCCATCCGCTTTCGTGATTGTCGCCGTAGTCCGATTTGGCGCGCAAATAGTACTGGCCCGGCGGGAACTCCCGCGCGAGTTTGCTTTCAACCGTTTGATCCACGCTCAGAACGGACTCAAAGCGCGGATCATTTGAGACCTGGAACCAGACGGACGCGCGCTGGGGTTTATTAAATTCAATGTCAACGTGCGCACTGGAGTTGGCCGGAACCTGGAATTGACTGCTCGCGACCGGTTTCACGATCAACGGCGGCTGCAGTCGCACGAAATTGACTTTTTCCGACGAGGAAACTTCGCCTGCGGGTCCTCGTACCCGATAATACATGCTGAGAGATTGTTGCGCGTACAGACTGGCGTTGAGAGCGCCGCTCACTTCCCTCTTGGTGACTAATCGTTCAAAGCCCGGCGTGCTGGAAAATTCCAACGTGTATTTTTCATTGGGTGCAGGTGCCCTGCCGTTACTCCAGCGCCACAGGAATTCCAATTTGGTGGCGTCTTCCGCGTAAATCACGTCACGACTTAAAGGTTTGACCAATTCCAAGTCGACCTTTTCGACCTTCGGAGCTTGGTCGTTAAAGGCCATGCGGGTGTTCTTACCAAGATGAGTTTTTTTGTCTCCGATCAAGACATCGACCTCACCCGCTTTGACTTCGAGTTCGGTCCGGCCGCCGCGGCTCTTCTTCACCAAGATGCTGGTTTTGTTTTTGCTCGAGAGTTCGATCGGTTTGCCTTCGCCGGTGTCGATCACCACTTTCTCGGTAGGCGCAATATTTCCGAACAAACCGCCATAAGCGAGCTTCATGAAATTCACGTTTTGTTCGCGGCGGAGAACGATGAGTGTGTTCTCGGTGACGGTCATGTCGGATTTTCCAAGTTGGAGTTGCGCTTGCGAGTCACTGCCCGCGTAGATCGAATCGTTGTACGCCAGGCCTTGCCCGGACGTGGCTTTTCCCCACTTCAAATCGCCTTCGAATTTCATACGGACATCGCCGGTACGATTCGCGATGACACCGATCGATTCGCCACGTTCGTGACGACCGCCCCACATCCAATTGTCGAAATAAAATAGGCCCGTCGCCAAAATGAACATGGCGAGCGCAACGAGAATTAAAATCCGATCGGTGCGATCTTTCTTCTGCAAGCGTGCGATTCCCATCTATATATGCACATAAATTTATCGGGAATTCGCAGACTTAACTTCACACTCGACGGGACCAGAAATCTTCAGCCAAATTTACTCGGAAGCACGTGACTGGAGACCGCGTAGACCCTGGACCAGTCTTTGGTTGCGGGAATCTTGACTCGAGTCCAGCCGCACCTGGGCCAATGTCGTCTCGACCACTTGCCGGGTTTGCTCGGGCTTTTTCAGATCCAAAAGCACTTCCGCCTTCATCAGCTGAAGGGAATACCAATTATATCCAAAGGCCAGGGGCTCCGCCTTGTTCAGCAGTTCGAGCGCGGCTTCCGGCATTTTTTCTTTGCGTAGCATGCGCGCCTTGCGCACCAGGAAGGTCGGCTCGCTTGGATACTCCTGAATCAAGGCATCCACCGCTTTTTCTTCGCGCGCAAAATCTCCAGACAGTTCAAAACACGCCATCAGGCCCTGGGAGCCGGCGCGTGAAATCTTCAACTGACTTCCTTTACCCATGGCTTCGAAATGTTCGGCGCATTGCTTGGCAAATTCGCGCAGAGCCGGTTTGTCCTCGAGCGCCTGGTAAATCTGCGTGATGTAGTAGTACTCGTCCGCCAACTGACTTTCTTTTTCCGCTTCGAACAATCCCGTTTGTTTGCCGAGGTAAGAAAGGCGATCCTGAATACGGCTCACGTACGGTTTGCAGGCTGTCACATCCACATCGCACAGATCGGAAAGGTGTTCGCTCCAATGATCGCCCTTGAAAGTGGCCTCGAGCAACATCTCCAAGAGACGGATCTTTTCGGCCTTGGTGTCTTTCTCCGATTTACCTAATTCGCTTAATTGATATTTCAAGACCTTTTGATCCACCATCCGGCTGATGAAAACATCTTGCCCGGTAAAGTCCCGCAACGCTTGCTCACGCAAGGATTCGGCCATAGGGCGAATTGCAGGTGTGTAGTACACATGAATATCAAAATCGCGCGCCATGGCGAGGTGAGTAACATTCGTGCAAGCGAACTTACAAGTCCGTCCGCCGAAAATTTTTGTAGCGAATTCGCTACTCAAAACCGATGATAAATCAAGATTACGTTAGAAAGATGCTTGCCCGTGCCAGAAGAGCAAGTAAGGATATTTGCCATGCAAAAACTGATTATGGCTTCTCTGGTTGTCCTTCATTGTGTTTCCGCACGTGCGGAGAGTTGGCTTGAAACCGAGCGCGGTGTCGCCATTCAACGCCTACTCATGAACATTCATCCGCAGGGAACAGCACCGGGCATCGTGATCGCCTCGCCCCAGCATGACTCTCCCAATTATTACTATCATTGGACGCGGGATTCCTCGCTGACCATGGACGCGTTGATCAGTCTTTACGAGATGAACCCTTCCTCTAATTATGAAGGCCTGATCCGTGACTATATTAATCTAGCGTTTGCTCAACAAAATCGCGGCGCCGCCACCGGCTTGGGCGAGCCCAAGTTTGAAGTCGACGGCACTCCGTACATGGGAAGTTGGGCGCGGCCCCAAAATGACGGTCCGGCCTTACGAGCGATCGCCTTAATGCATTATGGACGTGTACTTTTGACGACGGGAAGGCCTGTCGATAGCGTCCTTTACCACGCGCAGAATCCCTCCGTTATCAAAGCGGACCTCGAGTATGTCTCCAATCACTGGCGTGATCCGTCGTGGGATCTCTGGGAAGAATGTCTGGGCGATCATTTTTACACCCGCATGGTGCAAAGACGCGCGCTGATGGAAGGCGCGGATTTCGCGCGCCGCATGGGCGATGGCGGCGCGGCCGATTGGTACGCGCAACACGCAGCGCTCCTGACTCAAGAGATCGGGAAACACTTTGATTCCGTCCGCGGAATGGTGATCCCCACTTTGAATCGCCTCGGCGGTGTTGATTATAAGACTTCGGATTTGGATGTGGCCGTTGTTCTTGGTGCCCTCCATGGCCACACGGCGGATGGCTTCTTTGCGTATTCGGATCCTTTACTATTCTCCTATATGGATAAATTGGCTGAGTCCTTTCGCGCACTTTATCCGGTCAATTCGCGCTATCAAGGCGTGGCCATCGGCCGTTATCCCGAGGATCTATACGATGGCGCCGGCAATAACGG
>Ga0206968_10332_pt2 | contig 10402 bp, 7 predicted proteins | sample Alteio_BWOrgHeat_22_FD_153254 | JGI IMG/M metagenome (GOLD analysis project Ga0206968, IMG submission 153254) | Enriched cells from forest soil in Barre Woods Harvard Forest LTER site, Petersham, Massachusetts, United States -... | ecosystem: Environmental > Terrestrial > Soil > Temperate forest >... | reverse complement strand
AATATGAAAAGAGAAATCATTAATGCAGTTGCATTTAATAAATTCATACTATTAATATTAAAGAGAATTAATACAATACATACAATATAACTCACGTAAAATAAATTTAAAATTTTACTTAATCGTGGGAGATTTGCTTTTGTATTTAAAAATGCCTTGGCGAACTCCCCGGCACTAATTCCAACAAAGGAGCTAAATAGAACAACACTTTTTTCTTCGAGCCAGGAAGAGTTGTACCATAAAAATTGAAAAGCATATCCTTGAAAGCACGCCTGCGTTAAACTAACAAAGAGTATATAAACAATATAATATAAGTAGTTTTTGTCTTTTGTTGTTGAATAAATAAAGGCATTGTACAAAAACATAACGATCATTATGCCGGCTGGTTCTGCACTGGAAGCAATTTTATTATCTTTTGCATTAGCAGATAGGATTAATACATTAAAAAAGGAAAAAGAACAATCGCAGGCAACAGCTTTAGTAGCATTACAACAAAACGAAAAACTAATTACAGAACAAAATTTTGTGTTGGAACAAAAGGTGGAAGAACGAACTGTAGAATTAAAACAAACAAATGAAGAATTAAATGTTACCTTAACCAACCTGAAAGGTACGCAAGCGCAATTGGTAAATGCTGAAAAAATGGCTTCTTTAGGTCAATTAACCGCCGGCATTGCTCACGAAATAAACAACCCTATTAATTTTGTAAGCGCTAACGTTAAGCCGTTAAAATTAGATATTGAGGATCTATTAGAGCTGATTAAAAAGTATGAAGCACTTAATTCATCCGAATATTCAGATAAAGAATTTAAACAAATAGAAGCTTTTCGAAAAGAAATAGATATAGATTATCTCAAAAAAGAAATGGAGACTCTCCTTTTAGGAATTGAAGATGGCGCCAAACGAACTGCAGAAATTGTTTCCGGCTTAAAGAATTTTTCAAGATTGGATGAAAGCGAGATCAAAGAAGTTAATATTAATGAAGGAATTGAATCAACTTTAGTTTTATTGAGAAGTAAAATACCACAAAACACAGAAGTAATAGTTAAATTGGGTAAAATTCCTCCTATTGAATGTCTGGCAGGTAAACTAAACCAAGTTTTCATGAATCTATTTGGAAACGCACTTTATGCCATTGGAGTTAAAAACAGTAAGAAACCAAATAAATTAATAATTTCAACATATACTGCTCACGATAAAGTATATGTTTCTGTTGAAGATACTGGAATTGGTATGACAAAGGAGATCAAAGAGAAGATGTTTGAGCCTTTTTTTACTACAAAGGATGTTGGTGAAGGAACCGGTTTGGGAATGTCAATTGTTTTCAAAATCATTGAAAGCCACGGTGCAAAAATTGAAGTAGAATCTGAATATGGAATTGGTACAAAAATTTTATTAATTTTGAACAAAAAGATTAGCACTAATTAAAGTTTATGGTTTCCGAAAAAGTAAAAATTCTTTATGTTGATGATGAAGAAAATAATCTTATAGCTTTCCGTGCAAATTTTAAAAGAGAATACGAGGTTTATACTGCCATCAGTGCTGAGATAGCACTGTCTTTATTAGAATCTAACTCGATTTATATCATCATATCTGATGAAAGAATGCCTCACATCACTGGGGTTGAATTTTTAGAAAAAGTAGCTAAATTATATCCGGATACTGTAAGACTTCTTATTACCGGTCATTCGGACATTGACATTGTTATACAAGCCATTAATCGTGGGCAAGTAAGTAAATTTATTCATAAACCCTGGGATTGGGAAAAATTAGAAATATCCATTGATCATTGTGTTACAATTTACAAATCCCGAACCGAACTTAAATTGAAAAATGAAGAGCTTCAGAAAACAAACGACGAATTAAATAAATTTGTCTATAGTGTTTCGCACGACCTTCGTTCTCCCTTAACATCAATTTTAGGTCTTATTAATCTTACAAAATTAAAACCAGAATTACGGGTTGCCGACACTTATTTTGATATGATTGAAAATAGGGTTATGACACTGGATAACTCTGTAAAAAAAATAATTGATTACTATAAAAACGCGAGATCAGAAGGACGAATAGAAGAGGTTAATTTAAACTCCATTATTACCGAAATATGGAATAATCTGAAAAATGAAAATAAAACTATTAATTTTGAATTTGTAATTAATGGAAATCCTGTTATTTTTAGTGATATATTCAGACTTCAAATTATTTTCGAAAACTTGATCTCAAACGCAATTAAATACCAAAATCCATCAGAAAAAAAACAAACAATTAAAATTAATATTGATGTAACTGACAAAAACGCCCGGGTGCTATTATCAGATAATGGAATAGGAATAAGTGATGAATATTTAAAGAGCATTTTCAATCTTTTTTTCCGAACAAATAATTCTTCAGACATTGAGGGTTCAGGAATTGGTCTCTATTTAGTAAAAGATGCTATTGATAAAATTGGCGGAAAGATAGAAGTATCTTCTAAAGTAATGGTTGGTACTTCATTTGATTTAACAATACCGAATAGGATTACTTTATGAGTAAGAGAATTAAAATAATGTTGATTGATGATAATAAAATAGATTTATTTATCAATAATCAATTTATTACCCAAATGAATATTGCCGATGCGATTATTGAATATCCGGTTGCCGTTGAAGCGTTAAATATTCTTCAGGAAAATGATGCTTCAAAGTGGCCCGATCTTATTTTATGCGATATTCATATGCCTGTTATGAGTGGGTTTAAGTTTTTGGAAGAATATGCATTACTTCCCGAATCTTTAAGAAAAAACTGCAATATAATTATGATATCCTCTTCGTTAGATGAGCGAGATAGAGTAAAAGCTCTGGAAAACCCTATGGTTTTGGCTCTCCTCGAAAAACCAATCAATGTTGCAGAGTTAAAACGCTTGTTGGAAAAAGAGAATTTAATTTAGGGTCAAAAAAACACTTCCTTTTCCTGGTTAAAACACAAATAATGTTCTCAAACTCTGAGAAATTCACCTTTTTTCAGAAAATAATAAGTCATATGTAAGAAATATGGCCAAAATGTAAATTCTTAGAAACAAAAAAGTTGTAGATTTAGTTAAAAACACAACAGTCGGAATTTTCATGATCGGTACTAAAAATATATCTTCTTCATTTCACAATAATCTTATCAGCAATCTTTCTGGCGTTTTTTATAAATGTTTGAATGACGATGATAGAACTATTTTGTTTATTTCGCAAAAGTGTGAAACTCTTACAGGTTACAAAGATGAAGAATTATTAAATAATAAAATTATATCGTTTGGGTCTTTAATCTATTTAGAAGACATTTTTAAATTACGCGAAAAAATTGAATGCGATAAAATAAACTATCACATTGAATATCGTATAATTGATCGGAATGGCATTATTAAATTGGTTAAAGATATTGCAAATGGTATTTATGATGACAAAGGTAATTTACTTTACATTGAAGGTTATCTGGAAGATTTAACGCCATTTACATCTTCAAATAATATTGTTAATTCTTATTCTATCTTTCAAAATGCAATTAACACCACTACTAGCATTTCAACAACTGATAAAAATGGTAGAATTATTTATGCCAACGAAAATTTTATTCGCTATTCAAAGTACAATTTAAAAGAGCTAATTGGGCAAGATCATCGAATTCTAAATTCCGGACACCATCCCTCTTCTTTCTTTACAAATCTTTGGGAAACAATCGGAAAAAAAAATCAATGGCGTGGAGAAATATGTAACAAAGCGAAGGATGGAAGTCTTTATTGGGTAGATACAATTATTAAGGCAATATTAAATGAAGATCAACAAATTGAGCAGTATCTTTCAATCAGCAATATTATAACTGATAAGAAAAAAGTTGAATATGCTCTTCAAAAAAGCGAAGATCAATTAAGAAAAGTATTCGATAGAGTTAACGACGTTATTTATACTATTTCTAAAGATGGGAAATTTTTATCCTTGAACCATGCTTTTGAAAAGATATCCGGTTGGGAAATTAAAAAGTGGATTGGAAGATCTTTTTTGAATTTACTACATCCCGAAGACGTTAATATAGCAATTACCATGTTTCGCAGAGTCTTTAAAGGAGAACATGTTGATTCATTTGAATTGCGGATCAAAACAAAAATGGGTAAATACATTTATACAGAATTAACACCGTCAGTATTAATTGAAAAAGATATAATTGTTTCGTCACTCGGTACTGCAAGAGATATTACTTTCAGAAAAGAAACCGAATTAAAGATGAAGTTAATTTATGATACTATTTCGGTGAAGACTGGAATGAATTATTTTTCAAACCTTGCTAAATATTGTTGCGACAACCTGAACGTAAAGTATGCATATATTGGTGTTTATTTGCCAAACGAAGAAAGTATCCAAACTTTATCATTCAGAAGAAAAAATCAATCGCTCGAAAATTTTTCATATAAAATTAAAAATACTCCGGCACACAAGGTTATAAACATGGAGGGTTTTGCTTTTTTAGAAAATGTGCAAACTAAATTTCCTAAGTCTGAAGACTTAAAAACACTGGGAATTGAATCATTTATGGGATATCCATTATTTAGCGAAGATTACGAAGTTCTTGGAATCATTGCCTTAATGGATGACAAGCCCATAACTGATGCTCTTGAAAAAGAAAACATACTTTCATATGTGCTTTCAAGAACAGCAAATGAAATTAAGAGAAATGCAGTCGAAAAAAAACTGAAAGAAAGCGAAGAATTTAATAAAGGTGTATTATCATCCTTAACTTCACATATTGCAGTTTTAAATAAAAACGGAGATATTCTTTCAGTTAACGATGCTTGGACAAATTTTTATACCAAGAATGGTGAAACGATTTTGAGCAGAGCAGGAATAGGTACAAATTATTTTGAGGCTTGTGAAAAAGCCAGTATAACCGACGATACAATAACCAAAAAAGCGCTAAACGGCATAAAATCTGTTTTAAACAATAAAACAAATTCATTTCAGATAGAATATCCTTTTCTTTCAAAAGAAAATGAATATTGGTTTATGCTTAGTGTCTCCATTTATGAGAGTTCCGATACAAAAGTTGTAGTTAGACATATAGATATAACTGAAAGAAGAAAAATAGAAAATCAACTCAAAAAAAGTGAAAAAAACTATCGTGATCTGATCGAAAACAGTCAGGATATTGTTTTTAGCGTTGACAAAACGGCCAAATTTATTTTTACAAATAAATACAGTCAAACTATTTTAAAATATTCCTCTGAGGAATTAAACGAACTTGAGTTACTTGATATTATTCACCAAGATCATCAAAAAGACTGCCTGAAAAGTTTACAGGATTTATTGAACGGGAAGAAAAGTATAAGTATTGAAAGTGTTTTTGTTACAAAAAAAAGGAAAAACATTTTTGTTGAAGGAAATATGACGCCTATAATAATTGATGGTGAAATTATTGGAATTCAAAGTTTTTTCAGAGACATTTCAGAAAGAAAAAAAGCAGAATCAGAACTAATCAAGAGCGAACACCGTTATAAAAATGTTGTAGAAAACATTAACGATGCCATTATTATTAGAAATCTAAAAGGTCAGATAACTTATGCCAACCAAAGATTTCATGACCTTTTAGGGTTTGAAAAAGATGATCTGGTTGGTTTAAGTATGGAAGATTATATTGCTCCTGGATGGCAAGCGGAAATCAGAAAACAATATTCTAAGTTCATTAATAATATTGAAATTCCTGAAGTATATGAATACCAGGGATTGCATAATGATGGAACAACTCGCTGGTTGGAAGATAAGATAACTTTATTGTATGAAAACAACAAAATAATTGGCACTCAAGCAGTAATTAGAGACATTACTGAAATGAAAAGAAAAGAAAACGATCTTAAAAAATTAATTAATGAGTTAACAAATCGCAATAATGAAATGATGCAATTCAATTACATTGTATCACATAACCTAAGAGCACCTATCGCAAATATTATTGGATTAAGTAACCTCGTTAACAGTGAAAACATAAACCAAACTGATGGCAAACTGATTTTAGAACATATAAAAGACTCATCTCTCAAAATGGATGAAATGATAAAGGACCTAAGTATTGTTTTAAATACGCGTTCTAATCTAAATGCAAAAAAGGAAAAAACATTTTTTCATTATACAATTCAAAGTATTTCAAAAATATTAGAAGAGCAAATTGCAATTTCTAAGTGCAGATTGACAGTTAATATTGATCCCTTGGCAAATGAAATGTTTACGATCAAAAGCTATATTGAGAGTATTTTATTTAATTTGATAAGCAACGCAATAAAATATCGTTCTGTAGAAAGACCTTTACTTATTAATATTGATATAAGAAAGGGAAATGGGAAAACGCTCATTACGATTTCTGACAATGGTATTGGTATAAACCTGGCTGAAAACGGAAATTACATTTTTGGATTATACAAACGATTTAATTATGATGTGGAAGGTAAAGGGCTTGGTTTACATATGACAAAAGCACAAGTAGAAGCTCTTGGTGGAAATATTAAAATCGAAAGTGAAGTGAATATGGGAACAACGTTTAAAATAGAATTTTCTACCTAAAATCTAAAACAAGTCAGTTTTTATCAAAAAGCAAGGGCAAAAAAGTGTCCGATATGTAAGATTTTATGCAAAGATGTAAGATTTTGGTTAAAAATGCTGTTTTTAATGCTAAATTATGTAATATCTTTATTCATTATGATCTTTAAAATGAGTCTTTATAGATAAATAATATAGTAAGTGGTTTTACAAATTAATTATGATTTTAGATTATGATTAAACTAAAAAAAGTTATAAATCATCTAGATGACAATACTTATAAAGATATTGTTGATCAATTTAGCAAAACTAAAGCAGAAAACTTTTTGTTTTTACTGCAATCTTATAGAAAAAATGCAATAACCGATAATGATATCATGAAGAAACTTGAATTGACAAACAATTCATTTTATGTTTTAAAATCAAGACTTTATGAAAAAATTCAAACTAATCTTAGTGCAGAAATAGATATTACAAAGGAAGACGTTTTAAATCAGTTTCATCAGTTACCCGAAATTAGTTTTTCTACATCACGTGAAGTAGCAACTGCCATACTCTTAAAATTGGAAAAAGATTTATTGACCTTTGATCTCCATAATGAATTGGTAATTTTATACAGCATTTTAAAAAGACTGAATTTATATTCAGATAAATATTTTCATTACTCTCAACTTTATAACAAACAAATAGCCTATACTCTTTCGATTGAAAAATCCCTTGATTTACTTGGTGAATTCAATAGAAAATTAAATGAGTATATGTTTTCTAAGGTGCCGGGACTCATTAACGAGTTACTTTTTCTTCACAAAGAAATTGAAGATTATTTTCTTTTGAATTCTGACAGGCAAATTGAGGTTATAAAGTATTTTATTGAACTCCAGTTGATTATTTTTTGCGACCAATTAAATAATAATAATACCGAAGAGATTCTTAATAAAGCAAATGCTTTATTAAGTAATTTACCGGAGTCTTCTCAACTTAAAAAGTGGTTACTACCTTTAAATTATCTCTATTTCGAATATTACGTATCTAAACGTCAGTCGTCACAAGCTGAAATATATTATTTGAAAACAGAAAAAGATTATAAAACACTTTTACTTGCAAATCCAATATGTATTTCATCAAGGTACTTGCTATCAAAAACTAATTATTTAATAGAAAAAGGGAGAATTGGAGAATTAAAGAAAATGGATGTCGACTCTATTTTGTTTGATCCTCATGATCCATTTAGTATTATCAGATTAAATCTATACAAATCCCTTCTTATGTTCTTTAATAATAATGCCAAAGGGGCTGTAGCAGAAATTGCCGACATTCTTAACAATAATAGTTTGAGAGATTTTGTGCATATTAATGTTGAAGTAAAACTAACCCTCGCCTATTATTATTTGCACTTAGAAGAGTTTGATTTGGCTGATCACATATTGAAAAATTTAAGTAGAAAATTAAAATTGAGCGACTCACTTGATTATAAGAATGTGAATGATTTAATTAAATTTTTCAATTACATAATTTCAAATGCAGATTTAAATGTTAAAAATCAAAAACAAAAAGATACTTTCGCTTTATTTATTGCCAGGAATAAAGGAGAAATAGAAGTGGTAAGTTTTTTAGTACAAGATATGCTTAATAAATTCAGTTAGATTTTAAATAAAAAATTCCTATGAAGAGAAAAGATCCAAAATACGTCTACGAACAAATAATGATTTTAGACGATGATGAATTAGCAAATTTCATTAACCAAAAGGTTATTGAATCATGTAATTTCTCCAAGAAAATATACATAAATACAAGCGCCAAAAGTGCTTTAGAGTTTTTGAATAACATGCTCGTTTTTGGTGATTCAACTGAAGATCTTTTGCCACAAATAATTTTCGTAGACTTAAACATGCCATTGATTGATGGTTTTCAGTTTATTCAATTATTACTCAAAAAACAAAATCAACTCATTCAGAATATAAAATTGGCCATTTTGACTTCATCTGTTCACGAAATGGATAGAATTAAAGCGAAGGAAATATCTAATAATATTATTTTTCTGAATAAACCTCTGACAAAAGAAAGCTTAAATGTTTTTCTTCCCACTGTAAAAAGTTAAGCTGATATAGTTTCAAATTAAATTTATTCTAAGATTAAGAATAGTTTGGAGTTTTAGATCTTAAAGTGAAACACTTTAATTTAACGACTTGCAAGCGAATGCTTATATTATTTTATTATTCCTAATAGAGAATTTTCGTTGGTTATCTCATTCATGTTTTTGTAACACCTGCTCCGAAATAATTTTATTTAAACTAATGATTGTTGTTTAGAATCAGAGACTTGTTAGGCTTCTATTGAAGACAAACCACTTATTTCAGTCCCTTTAATTAGTTCGCTTTTCGAAATAAGAAAAAAGCAATTTTTTTATTGTTTTCTGCACTCTTTTTTGGGTTAACACATACCGCTTGTTAATTTACTTTTTGAAACATATTCCTTAACGATATCAGCTGGTAATTGAGGAGTTTGAAATAGACCCATTGTATAATTATTTGTGTATGTTTCTCTGGCTTCAAATTTTTTAGTGTCTTTATTTAAGGCGACAATACCAACAGGGAAATCAATTAGGTCAGGATTTAAGAATTTGGCTTCTGCTAATTCAATTAACTCAGTTTCGAAATGAAACTCATTGTTAAGTACTTCTTCATTATAGGTCTCTGTATTAAAGCTTATCATTAAAGGTAAAAACCCTTCTTTTGTAACACGTAATGTGTACCAAACGTCTTTTTTTAACTTAAGTTCAAATGGTTTGTTCATTTTGATAATGGAGGAATCCACTAATTGGTTTTCATTGAATAATTCAATTTTGCATTTTGAATCTAATTTTTTGTTGGTTTTTACAATTATACCATTAATTGTAAAATCACCCGGATTTGATTTTGTTCCTTTAGCTAATACTGTATTTGTTATTAGCATTAAGATGATCATTGCTGCTGTTAAAAGTTTAGTTGTTGTTTTCATGTTGTTTAGTTTTATGATTCAAAATTACAGCATCAACTTCTCCTAAAAAATCCATATTAATTGCTTTAATTACATCTGTAAGAAAAAGCTTCATTTAGTAAAAAATATTTTCCAATAAATTTTTCATTTTCCTTTGATATCAATGGTTTCAAAGAATCCATGATTTTTTTGATTAAATGTTAAATTTTTAATGTGGGTAGAAAAAATGATGAAAGTATAGGCTATAAATAATGAAATTGTTACTGAATCTATGGAAATATTAACCTTAAAAACGGTTAAAATCGCATTACAGAATAAAAAAGTACCCTAGTACATTATATACTACTCATATTTCAATGCTTTTACCGGATTACTATTGGCCGATCTTAATGCATGAAACATAACTGTTCCCAAAGCAATAACTAAACAAACTAGTCCTGAACCTATAAATACTAAAAAGCCAATATCAATTTTGTATGCAAAATCATTTAGCCAACGTTGCATCAACCACCATGCTATTGGCCAGGCAATAAAATTGGCGATCAATACCAATTTTACAAACTCCTTCGACATCAAATTCACAATGGAGATAATTGGTGCTCCCAAAACTTTCCGAATCCCAATTTCTTTGGTACGTTGTTCCGCTGTAAAAGATGCAAGTGCAAATAAACCCAAACAAGCTATAAAAATGGCGAGTACCGAAAAATAACCAACTAATTTCGCAAGATTGTCCTGAGACTTATACAGTTTATTTAAATTATCATCCAGAAAGAAATATTCAAACGGATATTCTTTTGAAAATTCGTTCCATTTTTTCTCTATAAAAGAAAGCGTTTGCTTTATATTAGTTGGAGGAATTCTGATGACAATATATTTAGTCC
>Ga0206968_10337_pt2 | contig 10417 bp, 7 predicted proteins | sample Alteio_BWOrgHeat_22_FD_153254 | JGI IMG/M metagenome (GOLD analysis project Ga0206968, IMG submission 153254) | Enriched cells from forest soil in Barre Woods Harvard Forest LTER site, Petersham, Massachusetts, United States -... | ecosystem: Environmental > Terrestrial > Soil > Temperate forest >... | reverse complement strand
AAAACGAAAGCGTATTAACCCAAGTGGGCTTAACTTTTTTGAAATTTGGTCGGAAAGCTATTATTCTTTTTATCTCCGAAAAGCTTTGCCTTGAGAGAAATTTTGCAACCAGGTATTCCTGAGTGTTATTGTGATTAAACTTCCAAGTGGCTTCATTTCCCTCAGAGCCGTTTAATAGCGAACCTGCGCGCTTTAATAAATCTAGCTCGTTAGGAGTAAATAAAATTTCAAGTTCATTCCATGTGCATTGATTTTTTCCCTGATACACAAGAATGAACGCTAGTTTTTCCAAAAGATTTCTCATTCTCGAGGCTTTGGATGCTCTGCCTTCTGCATAATGCCTTGCTACGTCATTCTCAATATTCTCTTTCGTTACTTCCTCAAACAGCTCCGCTTTGTTATTAGAAATATGGCCCTTGCTGGAAAACTGATCAGACAATTTAATGAGGTAGTAAGGAACAATAAGCAACTTATATAGATCCTTGTTCTGTACTTCGGTCAAAAACTCATTCTTTGAAAGTGGCAGTTTGCGACTCAGGTAATCATTAACTCCATCCCAGCTCAAATCTGCCAAGCCGAATGAATTGAACCCTTGCAGGGTAGTCAGCCTGTTCGTTTCGGACAATGAAGTGTAAAAGTTAGATCTACATGACACGATAATCTTAGTCCTTGGAAAGTCCTTTGCGAACTCAAGTATTTTTCTAGCAACAGTATCGAAGTTTCCGGTCTGTACTTCGTCTAAGCCATCTAAACAGATCACAAGTGCGCTCTCGGATATCTTTGAGAGTTCAGGAATATAATCCTGAATGGATTTGTTTGAGTGAGTGTTAAGTTCTATGAGAAACGGATACCAAATTGAATTTGGTAAACTTAAATCACAACACAATTTTCTCAACTCAATACTTTTTCCAGTTCCTGCATCTCCCAATAGGGCAATTCTATTTTCATCAACAATGATTTCTTTTAGGACTTTACCTTGATTGGTTAATTCAACGAGAATGTCAGTATTGTTTGTAACGACCTTTCGAGGTATATAGTCCGATGGTTCATCAAATTCATTTTTTTTGACCCTTTTTCCGAAACCTTTAATTGATTCCGGTCCGCAGAAAGCCTGTGTCCAATGTTCTCCAAAAAAATCAAAAACAATTTTTGGATGTTTTTTTAGCTCAGCATCAAGCCCATTACTGTCCCAAATTTTTAACGATACGTTATGACCATTGAGCGCAATTCTTTGAGCGTTGATTGCATCCTCTCTTTGTTTTGTACCAAGTCCCTCCTGCGTACACAAAACGAATCGTTCAGACTTACTTAACCATTCTCCGACAAGAAATGTGCTTACAGCCTCTTTTATTTTTTGTGGTCCAAAATTTTTCTGTCTTTTACATTGGTATACACTATATCTCGAAGATGACTCCGTTTTAGCATAGATGTCAATCCCTTCTTGTGAATCTCCTTGAGTACCATAAAGCCTACAATCTTCCACTTCGCTTTCTTGTTGAGCCAGTCGAAGACATAATCTCTCAAAATTTTCCCAGGTCAATTCATCATATGGCAGTTTTTGAAGCCTAGATTCAACCGGGAGTTTATCAACTTTAGTATTTGGATTCTCAAGTAATCTATTTGGAACGCTTCCCATTTAAGAAAATTAAGATCGTTGAGACATGCTCTCAATGTTTTGATGCTATAAAATCACTTATCCACAATTCCACATTTTTTTTAAAGAAAAAAGAAGCAAAAAAGAAAAGGTTGTGATGATAACTATGGGGTATACAGTTTTTAGTTGTAGAACAAAAGAAAATAATCCGCACTACGCTGATAGAGTTGGCATGAAAGTCTTCCGTCGGCAACATAGAACTGAAAGAGAGCATGGCAAGGCGGTAGTGCCATACTATCAACTTCGGCCGGATTCCATGCGGAAACTATATGCCTGCGTGAATCCGGCTTGGTTTTGATCTGATCTATAACCTTGGCGATTTGATCAATTTTCTTTCCATCAGAAGTCGGCCAGCTGCGCCACTGGCTTCCATACACCGGACCGAGGTCACCATTTTCGTCTGCCCATTCATCCCAAATACTAACCCCGTTTTCTTTCAGGTATTTTATGTTAGTCTCGCCTTTTAAAAACCAGAGAAGCTCATAAATAATGGAGCGAAGGTGAAGTTTTTTTGTTGTCACCAGGGGAAAGCCTTCCGCAAGGTTAAAACGCAGTTGTTTTCCAAATAATGATTTTGTGCCTGTACCAGTGCGGTCGGCTTTTGTCGCACCGTTCTCCAAAATATCCTTCATCAACTCAAGGTACTGCCGCATACAAAAGAATTTACTTGCAAATAACTGAAGAGTAAGCAAACAAAAAAGCCCCCGCTTTGCTGCGGAGGCATTCCCCATCACTCAACCACACTTTTATTTTAATTTCCGTTGGCGCTAGCAGTAATTGTTATGGTTTTACCACCAACCGTAATTGTTATTGTATTGTCGCAAGTGCCGCTTCCATAGTCTATTACGTAAGTGAGCGAACCAGCCGTAATTGATTTTGTGCCGCTAACAGGCAGAACGCTTGTTGCAATGCAGCTTGCCTCGTAAACTAGCGGCTTAGTGATATCCATTGTATAGGATTTATCTGCCCTTGTATGACCGCTAGCGCTATGAGTCGTCGAATTAGGAGTTGCACTTACGGTTAGAGTTTTGGCGCTGTAATCCAAAGTCATATAAAAATCTGAAGTCCTTGTAATCGTTGTGTTATCTGGAAAAGTCAGCAGTCCACCGGCAAGCACGTGGTGGAATACTGTGGAATCAGTAACATTAGTAATGGTAAATGTCATGCCATTGTCAAATGCCACGCTGTTTCTTGAGTATCCAGAATAAGATATAACTCTGGTTGAACCGGCTACCCACTTCTTGCCACTGTACGTTACTATGATCTGACCTGCACGAGTTACTCCATTGGTGGTTACACCTGTTCCAAAATCAATGGTAATGGTTCCGCTGGGGTTGTCTCTAGTACTACCATTGCCAGGTGTAAGTGTAATTGTCGCACCAGTCAAACGGGGGTCTTTACCTTCCAATCCGATAAGCAGCCCTTCTTCTCTGCCGGTACCATATTTAGTGTTTGTAATGTTACTTGTAACCGAGGTGCTCATATCGGCGGTCTCATTTGTATATGAATCTGAAAGCGATTCAGAATTCACATTTTGAGAGTCTGTAGAACTCAATGCATTGTCGGTGCTTTTGCTACACGAGGCCAGCACCACAATTCCTGTTGCAAGTGCAATAGAGAGGTTTTTCAGAGAGGTTACTTTTTTCATCTTTATAAGAGGTTTAGTTGTTTAGGTTCTTAGAAATCAGAAAATCAAGAAAGTTTAACCCGAGTCGAAAAAAAGACAATTAATTGCCTTCGGCAGTCACATCAATGACTTTGGCTTTACCATTGACGGTTACGGTCACATTATTATCGCAGGTGCCATCACCATAGTCTACTGTATATTCGGAACCCACAGTAATAGTCTTTACACCACTCACTGGGATAAACACTTTTTGAGCCAGGCAAGTCATTTTCTCAACAAGTTCTTTAGTGATTTTCATAGTGTACGCCTTTCCGCTCTTCGTTAGTCCACTGGCTGTGCCATTAGATCCCCCAACAGTTGCTAAATACGCCAGTGTTATCCATTCGTCATAGAGCGGAGAAACAGCAGAACGTATCCACTCGCGGGTGAGATTATGTTCTCGTGTGATAGACTTTCCATCGCCAAAAGTGATTTTGCCGCCTGTAAGAGTGGATTGAAATTGTAAATGAAGTGAATCATTGCTGATCTGGGTAACCAACGAATCAATTCCTTCAATAGCCGCATCATTTCTATGAAAATTAACCAAGTGTAAACTGATATAGGAATTGGGCATCCATCGTTTGCCACTATAATTGATTAACATTTTACCCGAGCGGGTCACTTTACGGGGATCGGTGCATCCAGTACCGAAATCAATGGTGATTGTACCTGAAGGGGCGTCTTTTGTACCAGTCCTATTAATGGTAACGGTTGCGCAAGCCAATCGGTCATCCCTGAGGCCCAGTCCAATCAAAGTCAGCGGTGTGCCTTCTTCGCGGCCTCCGGTGTACTGGGTTGATGTAATCCCCCCGATCGCGTTACTCGAAATATTAGAATTCTCGTTAACATAAGCTGCTGAAGCCGATTCTGCATTTACGTTTTGTGTATCGGTAGCACTTAGTATATCATTATCTTTCTGGCAAGAGGCCAAACCTATGATCAATATAGCTATCCCTATGGAAACGCCATTCAGTGTGAGTATTCTCCCCTTTGTTTTCATAGTAGATTTGGTTTGTTTTGGTACTTGGAATAAGGCGGTCTGGTAAGGTTTAAATAGCCAAAGTAGAAAAATTAAAATGGTTTCCGTTAAAGAAGGTTATATGTTTTCGAGCAAGACTGGAGCACTTTTCTTTATTATTTCGCTATTGGCTTTGGTAACCACAGCCTCAAATGCTCAGTTAAAAATTGCAAAACTGAAGTATAATGGCGGTGGCGACTGGTATGCCAATAAAACAGCCCTGCCCAATCTGATTAAGTTCTGCAATAGAGAAATTGGCACTTCTATAGCCGAAGAAGAGGATGTTGTGGAGGTTGGAAGCCCGGCGCTATTCGATTACCCCTATATATATATGACTGGCCACGGCAATGTGGTGTTTTCGGCCGAAGATGCAGCCAATCTTAGAAAATACCTGATTGGTGGTGGGTTTCTTCACGTAGACGATAATTATGGGCTTGATAAATTCATCCGTCTGGAACTGAAAAAGGTCTTTCCGGAAATAGAGTTAGTTGAAATCCCCTTTACTCATCCGATTTATCATCAAAAAAATGATTTCCCGAACGGTCTTCCCAAAATACACGAACATGATGGCAAGCCTGCCCAGGGTTTCGGATTATTTTATGAAGGAAGGCTTGTCCTTTTCTATTCTTACGAATGTGATCTTGGAAACGGCTGGGAAGATCAGCGAATCTACAACGATCCCGACGCCAAGCGGCAAGAAGCACTCAAAATGGGTGCAAATCTAATCTCGTTTTGTTTTACCAGTAATTAGCACCCGAATTACATTTTGCCCAGTACCTCTTCCAACTTTTGATCAAGCGCCGCTCCGCGCAGGTTTTTGGCAATGATTTTTCCATCCTTATCCAATAAAATTGAAAACGGAATAGCGTTGATATTATAGTCGCGGGCTGCCTGACATTCGAAATATTTGAGGTCAGATACGTGAGTCCATACCAATCCGTCTTCTTTTATCGCCTGCAGCCAGTCAGCTTTATTGCGGTCGAGGGAAACAGAATAAACTTCAAAGCCTTTGCTTTTGAATTTATGATATGCTTTCACCACGTTGGGGTTTTCTCTACGGCAAGGGCCACACCATTTTGCCCAGAAATCGATAAGCACATAGTTTCCTCTCAATGAGGACAGCTTTACGATTTTCCCGTCGGGGTTCGCCAATGCTATTTCAGGTGCGATCTGACCAATAGCTGTGATTTTTAATTTGTTTATCAACTCCTTTAACTCGGCCGTGTAGTGATAGGATGGCCAACTCTTTTCAAATTTTTCTAACGTGATATTGAACAAATCCAGATTCTTGTCTTTATCAATCAGGTTGGGATCTTGTATCAAATTGTATAATGCCAGCGAAGCAGGTTGCTGTTTAAGGATGTCTACAATCTGAGCTTGTCCTTTTTCAAGTTCTTTAATATATGCTCCACGCAGCTCTTCCATTTTCTTGTCATCTTTCGAAGCAGCAGCTTTTTGAAATTCAGCTTCAATAGATTTCAGTTCGGGTGTTTCCTGAAGGCCCCGGTACATCCCTTGTACTTTTTGATATAAATCGTGATCGGGTGAGCCTTTGATCTCAACAAACCCCTGCTGATTATTTCCGTCCACATTCACCTCAATTGTACTGTGATCAACCATTAGGTTAACGGCCTGCTTTCCATAAAAATTAATTCCGAAAACTCCCGGTTCGGTGAGATGAAGTGTTTTTGAAAAAGTGTTGTCTTTCTCCAATGCGATTGTTTCCACTTGCGTCCCTCCTCCGTTTTTCATTTCCTGAATTTGGATACCTCCCTGTTGCGGAAAGTTGACCTTACCTTTAATGATTACATCCCAGCCATTGGCTTCAGTCTTTTTTTCGGGGCTGCAACCAAGGGAAGCAAAAATTAAAAGAAAGTTGATGAAAAGTCTCATTGTTTTATTAGTTATTCGTTGTTCGGTATTAGTTATTCGTTTGACTTATTAACCGTCAGCAGTTAACAGTCAACGTTTTTCAATTTCTATAAGTTTCTTAAGGAGTAATTCATTCGTAAGCTTAGGGTTAGCCTGACCTTTGCTCCGTTTCATCACTTCACCCATAAACATTGCCAAAATCCCCTTTTTTCCATTGCAGTACTCTTCTACTTTCAGCGGAAACTCTTTAATCACCGATTCAACAATCGGCAGAATGAAGTTTTCGTCGCTATCCTGAATCAAATTTAACTCTTTCGCAATACTCAACGGGGGTTTATCAGGATTTAACAAAAGTTCTGGGAGTATTTTTTGTGTAGCTGTCGCGTAGCTTACCTTTCCTTCATCAACCAAATCGACCAATGCACACAGGGCTTTTGGTCTAACTGGGAATTTATCGGCATCAATGGCCTGATCATTCAAATACGATTTGACCGGACCCATCAGCCAATTAGAAACTCCTTTGAAATTTTTGGTAAACCGGCAGGCTTCGTCAAAATAGAGCGCCATTTCTTTTGTGTCCGTCAGCACGGTAGCGTCATATTCTGGTAAATGATATTCGGTTACGAATTTTTGATGCCATTCGCGCGGCAAGGCCGGCATTTCTGATTTTATTTTTCCAAGCCATTCGTCCGAAACTTCCAATGGACTTAGATCCGGATCGGGAAAATAGCGATAATCGTTTAGTTCTTCTTTCGCACGCATGCCATAGGTTTTGCCATCTGTAGCATTGAAAGTTCGTGTTTCTGAAATAATCAGCTCTCCCTTCTCCAACATCACAATCTGTCTTTCTACTTCATGTTCGATAGCACGCTGCACATTACGGACAGAGTTCATGTTCTTCACTTCCACTTTTTTACCAAATTCTTTTGCGTCTTTCAGCATCAGTGAAATATTGGCGTCGCAGCGTAGTGAGCCTTCCTCCATATTGCCATCACAGATATCCAGATAGCGAACGAGCCGCCTGATTTCGGTGAGAAGTGCGTAAGCTTCATCCGAATTTCTCAGACACGGTTCAGTTACGATTTCAATTAGCGAAACTCCGGCTCTGTTAAAATCTACAAGTGAATCGGTTTCATTATCAAGATGAATCAGTTTGCCGGCATCCTCTTCAATGTGAATGCGGTTCAATATAATATTGCACTCCTCTGCGTCCTTTGGCTTGATCGTAATAAAACCACCGATGCAGATAGGAGTGCGATCTTGGGTTATTTGATAGCCTTTCGGCAAATCGGGATAGAAATAGTTTTTGCGATCGAATATCTGAAATCTTGAAATTGTAGAATTGCAAGCATGGCCCATTTTCATGGCAAACTCAGTTGCTTGTTTGTTCAGCCGTGGCAACGTGCCCGGATGCGCCAGCGTGATTACGCTGACATTTGTGTTCGGCTTACTTCCGTACTCGGCTGAATCGGAATTGAAAATTTTGCTTTTGGTGAGCAGTTGCGCATGGACTTCCAAACCGATCACAACTGTGTATTTATCTCTGGTAGGCTTATCCATCTAGAGCCTCAAATCAAACTTTTTGCTTTAATCAAAGCCGCATCAAGCCCGCTTAAATTCTTACCACCTGCTGTAGCAAAGAACGGCTGACCACCTCCACCTCCATCAATTTCTTTGGCTAGCTCTTTTACCATGTTACCTGCATGGAACTTTTTGGTTGCTTCCAGTTTTTCGCCAATCATTACAGCTACTTGCGGTTTGCCTTCAATATCGGCTGCGAGTACAAGTAACAAATCGTCAAATTGATTGCGTAGCGCATAGGCTATGTTTTTTAAAGTATCGGCATTCGGCACAGTTACTTTCTCAATGATTAATGAGAATCCGTTGGATTTCACAACCTTACGAGCAAGTTCGTCTTTCAAAAGATTAGCCTGTTGCTGATAGACAACTTCCAGTTTCTTTTCAAGCGAATGTCTCTCTTCGATCAGATTCTGAAGTGAGGCCGAAATGTCTTTTGGATTCTTTAATAGAGTTTTTAGCTCGTCTAAAACAGCCAGTGATCCATTTACAAATTCCTGAGCACCTTCAGCAGTTACGGCTTCAATTCTTCTAACACCCGCAGCTACCGAACTTTCAGAGACGATTTTGAATAAACCAATATTACCTGTTGATTTCACATGTGTTCCGCCGCAAAGTTCAACAGAGAATTTCGGATCGAAAGTGATAACACGCACAAAGTCACCGTACTTTTCGCCAAACAATGCCATAGCGCCAAGTGATTTAGCTTTGTCGATCGGCACGTTGCGTTGTTCGTTCAGTAAAATATTGGCCCTCACTTTTTCATTTACTATAGTTTCTATTTTTTCAATTTCGATAGAAGTCATCGGGGCAAAATGTGAAAAGTCGAAGCGTAATATCTTTTCATTCACCAAAGAGCCTTTCTGTTCAACATGTTTGCCCAACACCTGGCGCAACGCTGCATGAAGCAAATGCGTGGCCGAGTGGTTGTCTTCGGTCAGTTCGCGTTTGCGCACATCAACGCGTGCAATAAATGTTGAATTGACACTATCCGGGAGCTTTTCGGTAAAGTGAACAATCAGTTCGTTTTCCTTCTTTGTATCGATGATAAAAATCTTTTCGTTCACCGATTCAATTACTCCGGTATCGCCCACCTGACCGCCACTTTCAGCATAAAAAGGAGTTTTATCAAACACGAGTTGAATGAGTTCTTTATTCTTTTGCTTGATCTTTCTGTACTTGACGATCCTGATTTCGCTTTCTAATTGTTCGTAGCCGATGAAATCAGTTTTCTTGTCGTCTCCGATTAAAATCCAATCGCCTGTTTCTTTGGTTGCATCTGCTTTGGAGCGGGACTTTTGATTCTGCATCCATGAATTAAATCCAACTTCATCGATCTGAAGTCCATTCTCTTTTGCAATTAATTTTGTTAGGTCTAAAGGAAATCCATATCTATCATATAGAATAAAACAGAGATCACCAGGTAAAGTTTTGTCATTGTCCTGTCCAAGTATTCCCATGCCTCCTTGAGTCAAATACTCTCTGATAATATCACTGTTAATGGCATCATTGTCTCCACTGCCATACTTAATAATGGTATCTAACAATAATATTCCTTTTCCCAAAGTCCTCAAGAAAGAAATCTCCTCTTCGTGAACTACTCTACTCACATACTCTTCCTGTTTATGCAATTCTGGAAAAACATCTTTGAATTGTAATGCCAGCAACGGTACTAACCGGTACATAAATGGTTCCTTAAAGTTCAAATACGAAAAACCATAGCGCACTGCTCTTCTCAGAATCCTGCGGATGACGTAACCAGCGCCAGTGTTGCTCGGCAACTGACCATCGCTAATCGCAAACGAGACTGCACGAATATGATCGGCCATAACGCGAACAGCAATATCCTTTTTCGTATCCGTTCCATATTTGTAGTTATCCGCATGGATAGCAATGAAATCCATCAGAGGCCTGAAAACATCAGTGTCGTAATTGGAAGTCTTCTTTTGGATCGCCATGCACAGCCGCTCAAACCCCATACCTGTATCTACATGCTGAGCCGGAAGTTTTTCAAGGGAAGCATCTGCTTTACGATTGAACTCCATGAATACCAGATTCCAAATCTCCACCACCTGAGGATGGTCGTTGTTCACCAACTCTTTGCCGACTTTCTTTTTTAACTCTTCATCTGTCCGTAAATCAATATGGATTTCTGAACACGGCCCGCACGGACCTTGCTCGCCCATCTCCCAAAAATTATCCTTCTTATTTCCATGAAGAATACGATCAGCACTGACATGTTCCTTCCATAAATTTTCGGCATCGGTATCTACCGGAAGGTTATCTTTTTTGTCACCGCCAAAAACTGTTACATACAAGCGATCTTTGGGAAGTTGATAAACTTCGGTGAGCAGTTCCCAGGCCCATGCAATGGCATCCTTTTTAAAGTAGTCGCCAAAGCTCCAGTTACCGAGCATTTCGAACATGGTGTGGTGATATGTGTCGAGACCTACATCCTCCAGGTCGTTGTGCTTTCCACTTACGCGAAGGCATTTTTGTGTGTCGGCTACCCTTTTATATAGAGGTGCTGCATTGCCCAAAAAGTTGTCCTTGAACTGCACCATACCCGAGTTGGTGAACAGCAAGGAAGGGTCATTTTTCAAAACAAGTGGTGCCGAGGGCACAATTT
>Ga0206968_10341_pt1 | contig 10463 bp, 8 predicted proteins | sample Alteio_BWOrgHeat_22_FD_153254 | JGI IMG/M metagenome (GOLD analysis project Ga0206968, IMG submission 153254) | Enriched cells from forest soil in Barre Woods Harvard Forest LTER site, Petersham, Massachusetts, United States -... | ecosystem: Environmental > Terrestrial > Soil > Temperate forest >... | reverse complement strand
GCATTTTTTGCCGTATTGTACTTAACCATTCATTTGTTGATAATCCCGATGCGGTTTTGCCAATACTGGTTTTCAGGTTTTTAGAAGTAGTAGATAAAATATTAATTATCTCATCAAGCTTTTCACGATCTATATCTTCCGCAGGTTGAATTCGTATTTTATAAAACTTTTCTACTAAGCGATCTAAGTATTTTATTGCTTCAGAGCGTAAATCAAAGCGTTCTACAACATCTAATAAGGCTAAAATATTTTGCAAACAAATTAAACAAGTGGCATCATTTTCTTGATTGATAAAATATTCGATTTCTTGCCATAGATGTTCAATACGTAAAAATACGCGCATCTTTTCGTTCAATGGATGGTTATAGGTGATATAATTTTTATCTGTATTTGGTATGGAATCTAACATTAAACTATAAACTGTAATAAACCTATGTATAATTATTAATTTTTTAAGTATACATCATGTTTATTTATTTTAGTAGATCTAATACTTGACTACTGGCAGGCAATAAAGGCGAAACTTGTTTTAAATTATTGGAAGTTATTAGTTTGAGACCTAGGTCACCCAGGTCATCCTGATCTAGATCGTCTTGCTCTAACTCGTTTTGATCTAATTTATTTTGATCTAACCAAGCAATTTCTTGACCTTCTTTGCCATAAATTTCTCCAGTAAATTCTAAAATTTTGAAAACTTCAAGAATTACACAAAATTCTGGATATTGATAAGTAATAGTATCCAGAAATTGGGTTTTTTGAATAATTATATCAAGCTCTTCATGAAGTTCCCGGATAATTGTTTGTGCAGGATCCTCAGATTCTTCAATCTTGCCACCAGGTAATTCCCAATAACCTGCGTATACTTGGTGTGGTCGACGTTTGGTTATGAGAATTTTATTCTTAGAATTATAAATAACTCCAATAGCTGCATGAATTGTTTTCATGGTGAAAAATTTAAACTATTAAATTTAAACAGAAGTTACTAAACCATGACAATTCTTAAATTTCTGCCCTGATCCACAATAACATTTATCATTGCGCCCTATTTTAGGCGTCTCTCTACGATATTGATCAGAAGATTTGATATTAAATTCTGTTTCGCCAAATCCAACTTCAGATTCATTCATATAAGCTGACGCCGGGGCACTATGCTCTAACTGCATTTTTTCAAGATCACGTTCAGATTGAGAACGTTTTTGTTCTTCTAATTGTGCTAATTGATCGTCAGAGAACATATTATAGTGCAATAAAATTGAACAAACTTCTTGACGATAATTATCTAATAAAGACTCAAACAAGTAAAACGCCTCTCGTTTGTATTCTTGACGAGGATCTTTTTGCGCATAACCACGAAGACCAACTGATTGCCGCAAATAATCCATAGCTACTAAATGATCTTTCCATAAATTATCTAAAACTTGTAAAAGAACATTTTTTTCAATTTGATAAATAACATTCTTCTCAAAGTTACCTTGTTTTTGTTGATATAAATCAATTGCTAATTGTGAAACTTTAGCAACAACATCGGTTACCCCGAAACTTTGATCTTTTTCTAAGAAATTAGTTACATCAAAATCAATATGATAATTACTTGCTAAATCTTTTTGCAAAGCTTCAATATCCCATTGTTCTTCTAGGCTGTCTGGTGGCATATATTTATGCACAAGACCTGTCATAACTGATTCTATTAATGATAAAACTGTTTCATGAACATTATCCGCGGTCATTAAATAATCACGTTGATCGTAAATAATTTTACGCTGTTCATTAGCTATATCATCATATTCTAAAAGTGATTTTCTTATATCAAAATGCAAACCTTCAACACGATGCTGAGCACCTTTTATGGATCGTGTAATCATTTTGCTTTCAATAGCATTGCCAGCCATACCTAATGATGCCATCATGCTCTTCATTCTATCAGAGGCAAAGATACGCATTAAATTATCATCCATAGATAAATAAAATCTGGTTTCTCCGGCATCCCCTTGTCTTCCCGAACGACCACGAAGCTGATTATCAATACGTCGTGATTCATGACGCTCTGATCCTAAAACATATAAGCCACCAGCTTTTAAAACTAAATCATGACGTTCTTGCCAATCAGTGCGTAATGTTGCAAGCTCATCTTCTGATACATCAGAATTTTTCATTAATTTAGAAATTTCTGCATCAAGATTCCCACCTAATACTATATCAGTACCACGACCTGCCATATTTGTTGCAATAGTCACAACCCCTGGGCGCCCTGCTTCAACTATAATTTCTGCCTCTTTTTGATGGAATTTAGCATTTAATACTTGATGTGGTATGTTATTTTTATTTAATAGTTTAGACAGGTATTCTGAAGTTTCTATCGAAGCGGTACCCAATAAAACTGGCTGTTGTTTTTGACGGCGAACTTTTATATCTTCTACAATAGCATTAAATTTTTCATCTGAGGTTAAATAAATTTGATCGGCTTGATCAATTCTGACCACAGGCTTATTCGTCGGGATAACTACTACTTCTAATCCATAGATTTGTTGAAACTCAAATGCTTCCGTATCGGCAGTACCGGTCATACCGGATAATTTATTGTACAATCTAAAATAATTTTGAAAAGTTATCGAAGCTAAAGTTTGATTTTCTTGTTTGATTAAAACATTTTCTTTAGCTTCAATCGCTTGATGCAAACCATCAGACCAACGACGTCCCGGCATGGTTCGCCCAGTATGCTCATCTACAATGATTATTTCATTATTTGATACTATATAATCAACATCATTATGAAATAAATTATGAGCACGCAATGCAGCATTTAAATGATGCATAACGGAGATATTATGCGGACTGTATAAGCTATCTTTAGAATCAATAATATTTTGTTCAACCAAAACTTTTTCGATAAATTCATGGCCTTCTTCCGTAAGCTGCACTTGTTTATGTTTTTCATCTACAGCAAAATGTCCTGGGCCATTTTCTACCATTTGTTTGGTTAATAATGGCACAATAGAGTTTAATTTTTTATATAGATCAGAGCTGGTTTCCGCAGGGCCTGAGATAATTAATGGCGTTCTGGCTTCATCAATTAAAATAGAATCAACTTCATCGATAATGGCATAATTGCGATCTTTTTGAACACGTTCTTGCAATGAATAGGCCATATTGTCTCGCAGATAATCAAAGCCATACTCGTTATTAGTACCATAGACAATATCAGCGCTATAGTTAGCACGTTTATCATCGGTATTCATATTAGGAATAACAATACCAACAGTCATACCTAATGTTTCATAAACTGGTCGCATCCAATTTGCATCGCGCTGCGCTAAATAGTCATTTACAGTAACAATATGTACCGATTTGCCAGTTAAAGCGTTTAAATAAGCCGGTAAAGTTGCAACTAAAGTCTTACCCTCTCCCGTGTGCATTTCTGAAATTTTACCGCTATGTAGAGCAATACCACCGATTAATTGCACATCAAAATGTCGCATTTTCAAACTACGTCTGGCAGATTCGCGTACAGCAGCAAAGGCTTCTGGTAACAAGGATTCTAAACTTTCGCCTTTATTATGGCGATTCTTAAATTCATTAGTTTTACATAATAAAGCCGAGTCACTAAGCTGGGTAAACTCATTCTCTAGTGCATTAATTTCGTTAACAAATTTTGAATATTTTTTTATTATTCGTTGATTTCTGCTACCGAAAATTTTATTTACTAAAGTCTTAAAAACCATATAACGACCTAAATATTTTAAAAATGTTTTGAAATTGTAACATGTAAATTCTTTGATTAACACCGACTTAGCAAATTTGCACTACTTCTTAGTTAAATACGTAATTGGATTTTCTGGTTTACCATTGCGCCAAACTTCAAAATGGACATGAGTACCAGTGGATAGACCAGTATTGCCCATTTTGGCAATGACATCGCCTTTTTTAACTAGATCACCAACGTTAACTAAAATTTTATCATTATGTGCATAACGAGTAGAGTAACCATCACCATGATTAATTTCAATCATCTGCCCATAGCCACCTTTTTCTGCCGCCCAAGAAACGACACCACTAGCAACAGCTAAAATAGCCGTGCCTGGCTTACTGACAAAATCAATGCCTTTATGCAAAATTTTTGTTTTATGAATTGGATGATTACGATATCCAAAATAGGAAGAAATATATCCAGCTGAGATAGGCTTACCTTTCACCATTGTTTGGTTATCTAATTTTTGATGCTTTAAAATAGCTTGTAATGAATTTAATTGAGTGTCTAGTCGAACTATATTATTGCTTAAATCATCAAAGGATTTGAAAAAATCTATAGTTTCATTACTCGGTGTATTGGGATCTGAATCGCCCTCAGTAGCATGTAAATCTTGTTCAGTAAGATTTGTTGAGAAATTAAATAAATCATCATCAATTTTTGCTAATTTACTTAGATGAATACCTAGAGCATCTAATCGAGCAACATTAGCTTGCAGTTTAGCTACCTGGTCTGTAAAAGCATCAAGATGGATTTGGGTCTCAGATTTAGCCGTATCAATTAATTTTTTTTGATTCTCTAAAATATTATGCCAGCTTTTTACCCATTGTTTTTGAGTACTTTGATCAAGATTTTTATGTTTACCTAAAAAATAGCCTGAAAAAAAAATTATAATAAAAAAGCTAATTAATAAAAATAATAAAAAATATCTTAGTATTTTCGATATTTTTATTGTATACCTACGATCATAGCGATCAAAGTAAATTACATGCATTTTATATTTTAAAGTTTATGAAAATATCTGATGAATTAATAATTAATAATATATTATTTAACAAATATAATACACTAGGTAAACTTTGTTATCATGCGCAAAAACTAAAATTATTAGACAACGTACTAAAATCAGCAATAGATAGTAGATTAGCTAACCACTGCCGAATTGGTAGTATTGATAATAATTGCCTAACTATTGAAACAAGTCGCAGTGAATATTTAACTCAACTAAAATTTAATACTATTGATTTATTAACTGCTTTACGTAAGCTTCCAGCCTTTTCACAAATAATAACCATAAAATATAAAGTCTGCCCGGATTTTAATAATTCGAATAATAATAATAACACTACCGTTACGAGATTATTAGAAAGTAATAAATCATTAAAAAATTTAAGTGATATTAACAAAGACAAGTTATTGTCTGAAATTGAAAAAATTTCAGATGCTAAATTAAGAGAGGCTTTGTTGAAATTACTCAGATAATCAAGAGTGTTGGCTGTATATGCAAGCGCAATGTGAAATATCAGCCGTTTTGGTGTATGATGACTTGTTATAACATATAAAAAATCTTTGTTATCAACAAGTTGCAGTTTATTAATTTAATTAAGCTTAAACTAATAGTTTGAGGGTAAACTAATAAGAATTATCTATTAGTATTAATATACCTTAAAATTATGAGCAGAACAAAACCAAATTTAATAACGACATTTGCGCAATATGTTAAGCGACACTGCCCACGCACATATGAAAATCTTCCAGCCTCACTTAAGGACGAATTTAATAGTTATATATTCTCTAGAAGTGATATAGAATTATCTTTTGAATTAAATGCGATATCTAAATCCAAGTTAAATCAACTAGCTGCTGATTTCTTTGCCGCAAAAGGCGCAGAAATTATCCACCAGATAATTAAGAATCCAGAACAAAAGATTCCTGGCAGTGTTGCCGATCATGCTGCCTATTTACAATGGTTTTTGATTAAACATTCTTACATTAAGAACAAATCTTTTAGTGAAGGAATGTTTAACCTTAAGCTTGGCGATAAATCTGAGGCTACATTTAGGTTATATAATCACTTAAGAGATAATACTACCGAATTATCATCTTCTAAAATAATTTCATTATTTAAATTAGTCGGTTATGTATTTCTAGGTGCAATAAATACACTAACTTTTGGTTATGTTTTTAAATCCAACAAGTATACTTATCCTAGGATGTCTTCACATTATAGAAACAAATTAGTAAGAAGTAAAAACGTGCCTGGTTCACATGGCCATTATGGTATTGATGTGAAAAAGTCAGGAGTTCCGTTACCGGCTAACTTTAGAAACTGCGTATTTGCAATCTGTAATGATGGTACTTTATATTTTAAACCAGAAACTTCGAGCTCTGATATTTCAGGACGATTTGTTGAAGCTGTATTTATCCATTTACTAGATCTAGTGAAATATTTAATTCTAAAATCTGCAGGTAAGAAAAAAGCTGTTTTACCTGGTACCGATCAAGAAATGTATGATGAAAATTTTCTACGATCAGAAGTAGCTACAGTATGTGATGAATTAACTAAACCATATGGTAAAAAAATCAATTGGACTAGGTTGAAAAATCTTACTGAGGTAAGAGCTAAATTATTAACAGTATTAAGTAATCCCCATATTTTAGACGGTGCAGAAAGATTAGCTAAATATGATGATTACATCAAAAATAATTTTCATGAAGGTCAAGTTTGTTCAGAGCTTAGATATCATTTTGATGCGCGTGGCACAGATGAATTGGTAGTAAAATCAAGTCCTATTGAAGAGACTGTTGTGAATATTATTGCTCCTATATATCATGCTGGATCAAATTCACTTTCTGCGCCGCAAGTGCAGGTAGTTAATTGTAAAATAACACCAGCTCACAGATAACAATTAATGGTGTCTGTCACATGGTTACTGGATAAGATATTTGCTATTGAGCATAGCTTGCGTAGGATTTACTGCAGTTACTGCTGGGCTTTATTTTGGATCAAATCCATATCTAAACTTAAGAAAAGATATTCAAAAAACTTTGAGAAGTCCTTCATGTAATAAGGATATAGATTTTGATCCTGAATACCCATTATTAAGAAAAGTTTCTAAAAGAGTTAATAATTATTTCTATCCAGCAATAACTGGTTAATAATTAAAGAAATGTATAGACCGTAAGGTCAGACGGAGAATTAACACAGGTGAAATAAGAAGCGTTTGTGCGGTAGAATTAAGCTTGTTAAACTCAGGAATAGTTTTTAAATTGGATATTTTATGTTCTATATTTGCTAAATCACTTGTTAGATTTCCTGTAGCTCTTTCTCTATCATCAGATGTAAACACTAGCACCTCTGGCTTATAATTTAGTTGATTAATAAACTAATAATCATAACTTTATATTGTAAATAATCAAGTTATTTATAATTTAAAGAGGCATTGGCGCCATAGGCCCTGGTTGTCGGACTATTGGAAACATCCCTTCAAACATTGGTGCTGGGGCATATGGACTTAAAGGCCGAGGTTGAGGACGTAAGGATACATGAGGTCTTGGATGGTTAGCAAAACCAAAAAAATTCAAATTACGCTCAATGTTACCAGCCTCCATATTTAATTGATCCAATTCATGTTGTGAACATTTATTATGCCATCTGATGCATAGTAATGCTGCACAGGCAAGCAAGAAGAAACCTATAGCTGCACCTATTGTATACAATCCAGCATTTCTTAGAGGGATATTATTATCATCTTCCCATCGTCGATCTACTGTTTGGCCTTCAGAATTTGCACACCAATATGTACAATGATTGCGACCACTATAATAAGAGCAATGAGATCCATAAAGAGTATAATTAGAGCCCTGTGTTGGCGGACAATAAGATAATACTCGTAATGAGGCAAGACAAAGGCTCATTCCTACCAAAGCAACAACACCGCTGATTATGCTTGAAATAATTAAAACTGGTTTTACAGGATTATCGACATATGCACCATTAAGTCTTAATCTTTTTTTATTGACAACATCTAGTCGCTTTTCTAAGCCTGCTTTTGGTACTGTTAACACTATTAATCCCTGATTTATATTGGAGCTAATTTATAAAACAGTATGATAACTTTTTATTGAGAATACTCAAGTTATTTACTAAATATCAATAATGATATTACAAAGTTACACCTCTCTTTGGAATTAATAATCTTTATCATAGTTAACCAGTCATTTATTAAATCTAATAACATGGTTTAAATATATTATCGTCGGCTATTTAAATAATTATGTTTATTCGGTAATATGCTCTTACTTTTATCAATCGACAGACTTTATGCCACAATCTCCTTCAAATATAAGTGCTACAGCAAGAGTGTTTACCACCCCTATAGGCCATGTGGGACCTCTTACCCCAAGTGCATACCTAGCTATTGGTCTGGGAATTGGCATACCCCTTGTAGTATTTGGTTTAATTGTTACAACAGTAATAGTATTGATTTGTCATGTTCGAAAAAAAAGAGCCCAACAACTACTAAGAGATAATCATGATCCATTTGCTATTGTCTTACCGCCGCTTTCAGGCGCAAACTATCCAAATTTGAGAGTGCCAGAACCTTTACAAATGCCACAATATTCAGTACCACTTTCGACACCACCCACAGCATCACAAGAATTCCCAATAGCCAGATGCGCTAGACCCGTAATATAAATTTAATTTATAAATTACTAATAATGATACTGTAGGGTCACACAGCGTTCTGGTATTAGCAAATATAATCGATTTAATAATCTTTGCGTAAGTGTTACACGCCATTTATTATTATCAGGTACTATAACCCCTCGACCTTCAGTAGTTGTATATTCTAATAAGACATTACAATTACCAGGAGTAAATTCTGTTAAAACTTCAGCAATATTTTCTAAAATATCTTTTGATAAATAATCATCAGATAAGGTTATTCTTATAGTATTGGTTTTAGCAATTTTAGCTTCAATCATATCCATAATATGGTTGGCTGATATACGCAAACCGCCGGTGAATCGATCTTCACTGACTTTACCCACCACTACAATTACTTTATCTTTAGCTAATAGATCCTGATATCTCTCGGCTTCTTTGGAATATAAAACAATATCTGTGCGAGCAGATTTATCATCTAAAGTTAAAATAATTAATCTATCAGATGTTTTAGTTTTAATTTTACGCATACCCACAATAACGCCAGCTATAACAGCATTATTAGTACCTAATCTTAATTGATTAATTTTTGTAATAGATAATTGCTTAATTTCTTGTTTAAAGCTGTCAAGTGGATGACCGCTCATAAAAATGCCAAGGGTATCACGTTCGGCTTGCAGCTGTTGGATTTGTGTCCATGGAGCTGCGGTCAACCATTTTGGTGTATTACTCTCTTCATTAGAAAAACCAAATAAATCGACTTGACCACTTAATGTATTTTTTGCTGTTTGTTCCGCGTTTTTAACAGCATTTTCGATATTACTAAATAAAATTGCACGTGAAGCACCAAGATCATCTGCCGCGCCGCTTTTTATCAAAGCCTCTAATGCACGTTTATTTACTTTACGCAAATCGACCCTATTACAAAAATCAAATAAATCAATAAATTTGCCGTTAATATTACGTTCTGTAATTATATTCTCGATAGCTGCGTAGCCAAGACCTTTTATAGCTCCAAGACCGTATATTATTTCATTATGATCATTGCAAACAAATTTATAATAACCTGTATTTAAATTTGGTTTTAATATGTTTATATTTAAGTTTAAAGCATCCTCATAAAATAAAACAACCTTATCGGTATTATCCATATCAGAAGATAATACTGCCGCCATATAAGCTTCTTTATAATGTGTTTTTAACCAAGCCGTCTGATATGATACTAGAGCATAAGCAGCAGAATGTGATTTATTAAAGCCATAACCCGCAAACTTCTCCATAAGATCAAATATATATGTAGCTGTTTTTTCTGCAATGTTGTTAGCAAGCGCTCCTTTGGTGAAAATTTCACGTTGTTTCGCCATTTCCTCAGGTTTTTTCTTACCCATGGCTCGTCTTAGCAAATCAGCTTCACCAAGCGTATACCCTGCCAATACTTGTGCAATTTGCATCACTTGTTCTTGATATAAAATCACTCCATATGTTGGTTTTAAGATTTGCTCTAATGCCGGATGTGGATACTCAACTACTGCTCTACCATGTTTACGATCTATAAAATCATCCACCATCCCAGATTGTAATGGCCCTGGTCGAAATAAGGCAACAAGTGCGATAATATCTTCAAAACAATCAGGTTGTAAACGTTTTATCAGATCCTTCATACCACTTGATTCTAACTGAAATACCGCTGTGGTTTTACAGGCTTTTAATAAATCAAAAGTTTTAGGATCTGTTAAACTAATAAGTTCAATATTAATAGGTGGTTTGTTATTTTTAATCGATTGTTGATTAATAGCTTGAACTGCCCAATTAATAATGGTTAAAGTTCTAAGACCTAAAAAGTCAAACTTTACTAAGCCTATAGCTTCAACATCATCCTTGTCAAATTGCGATAACAAAGAACCACCATTTTCTTCACAATAAATAGCAGTAAAATTGGTTAAATCTCCAGGAGAAATTACCACACCACCGGCATGCTTACCAACATTTCGAACGATGCCTTCTAATTTTTTTGCAAGATCAATTAATTCTTTTACTTCATTGTCATTG
>Ga0206968_10221_pt1 | contig 10480 bp, 14 predicted proteins | sample Alteio_BWOrgHeat_22_FD_153254 | JGI IMG/M metagenome (GOLD analysis project Ga0206968, IMG submission 153254) | Enriched cells from forest soil in Barre Woods Harvard Forest LTER site, Petersham, Massachusetts, United States -... | ecosystem: Environmental > Terrestrial > Soil > Temperate forest >... | reverse complement strand
TTTCACAAATAAAAATGGTTGAAAATGGCTGTCATATTGAAAATTGTAGAATTTTTTGCTCAAAAAAAATATGGCTCAATTTTTGTGAAGCCGGTATTTTTTCAAAATACGTTTAAGTTTTAACTTTTTATTTATGAGGTATTTTCGGGGAATTCTTTCCTTCTTTATTTTTTTGAAAAGTTTTAGTGTTTAAACATTCTGTTTTTTCCAGACTGGCATGATTGTTTAATTGTTATAATAAAAAAAGACTATGGAAAAATTTAAAAAATTGCATATGACAACTATGACAAGTTGTATGAATTCTCTTCAGGCTGATGGTTATACAGAGAATTTTATAGCACAAGAAAAAGGATTGGAAGCTCCATCCACAAAAAAGATATATTCTCCCGAACAAGTAAAAATAGATAATTTTTATAGATTTGAAGGAGAGAGTGATCCTGCAGATAACTCAATCGTTTATGCAGTAGCTACAAATGATGGTTTAAAAGGAATGCTTGTTGATTCTTACGGCGGACCTTATAACAATTCTAAAGTATCAAATTTTATTACAGAAGTAGAAAGCATTGCTAAAAAAGAACATAGTAATTAATTCTTTTGCATTTAATTTTCTTAATTAAAAGTAAAATTAAATAGGTTCTTTTCCTCTAATAACTCTAAGTATTATTGCAATTAAAGCAATAACCAATAAAACGTGAATCAAACTTCCTGCACCATATGAAAAAAATCCTATTGCCCAGGAAATAATAAGGATGACTGCTAAAATGTAAAGTAGATTGTTCATGAGTTTTTAGTCTATTGATTGTTTATATTTTTTTCCGCTGAATTACTTTTGTCACTAGATATTACGTTTATGAAAATTAATGCCAGCGAACCAATGAGTAGCAAATGAATTGAGGCACCGCCAAGATGTTTAAAAAAACCAATAACCCAAAATACGATAAGGATTATTGCTAATGGATAATTTATTTTTTTCATGATATTAAGTTTCCGTTAAGAGTCTGCTAATTTTATGCCATCTATTGAAATAAAAATAAAACATAAAAACATAAGATAATTTGGGATTAATCTCGGTTTTTTTCACCAAAAGGAGTTTGGGAATGTAGAAAAAATGCAACAGCGGCTCGGCTTTTTATTTGGATTTGTCTTTACTTTTTTTGTGTTTACCACTTCCAAATAATTTTTCCAGAAAGGTTTTGTCTTTTGCGTCATTTAATTTATTAATATTAATCGTATTATCAATTTCAGGTTTTAATGCACGTACAAAAGCATTTCGTAAAACAAAACTAATTGCGCGCCATAGATTTATTGTGGGATCATCGAAACGACCTAGAATATCAACTTTTGTTGCAATTTGTTTTGCATGATTGTTTTTTAGAAGAGCAGCACTGCTTCCGATAATTATTTCCCATAACTCATCCTTAAAGTTACCTCCTTTTTTCACTTCGAAATCTTTTATGATTGGTTTTACGTAACCTCCGAATCCGCCTTCTTTTCCGGCAAATTCGGTGTAGATATTAAAGTCTCCTTTTTTCACTTCAAAATTGCCATAGGCTTTCAGAAAACTATTTAATAAGACTAAATTCATATGAGTAATTTCTGCACTCATATCGAATGTTGGATTAGTTTGAAGAGCATCAAAATCTACATCCATTTTAAAATTGCCATCATAAGCTTTACCCGTTACTTTTGCATGAGCAGGAAGTATTTTGTTACTGTCATTTACGTTGGATAAATTAACAGCAACAATACTTAAATCTTTTAAAGCGATATCTACTTTTGGTGAAGAAAACTGATCTATGTAATGAATTTGTCCATTTGAGATTTCGAAGTGATTTACAGTTAAAGGCATCAAATCTTTAATTAATTTTCTAAAATCTGCCGTATCTGCCCTTGTATCTTCATTTTTGTGTTTTCCTTTTACAAAATTCAAAACAGGATCTTCAACATAAATTTCACCAACCAACGAACCTTTAAAAATAGCTTTCCATTGAACTGAGAGATCAATTACAGGCGATTTAAAAAAAGGAATTGTGTCTTTGGTGCCTTGATAATTACCAATTTTCACAAGCTTCATATTGTTAATGACGTATGCACCTCTGAAAAGTGCAATATCAATGTCTTCTACATGACCATAATATTCTTTAATAGCACTTAATTTTTTATTTACATAATGCAAAACAATAAACGGTAAAAAAATCCGGAAAACGATTAGCAACATCAAAAAAGAAATCAAAATAAAACGCAATTTTTTTTTTCGTGGGGAGATAATTTTTTTTGAAGCTACTTTTTTTTCGACTATTATTTCTTCTGGATGATCAAGCATTAGTTATTGTTTTAAAACTATAACTCTCAATTCCATGCCATCTTGGAACAGACTTTGTTTTTAATAGGATATCATGTTTAAGATCAAAAGAAGAGTTTATAAAGACATATGGTACGTCATAAAGAATACGTTTATAGAATCTAATAACGACAATGTACTTAAGTTAAGTGCGGCTCTTGCTTATTATACCATATTTTCATTGCCATCAATGCTCATAGTTATAATTGGTTTATGTGGTATTTTTTATGGAAGGGAAGCGGTGCAAGGTCACGTGTTTTCAGAAATAAGTGGTATAATAGGTAAAGATGTGGCATTACAAATACAGGAAATATTAAAAAAGAGTACTTTGCATCACGATAATATAGTTGCTACTACTGTTGGGGTTATCACGTTACTTTTGGCAGCTAGCGGCATGTTTGGTGAGATTCAGGATTCAATTAATTCTATTTGGGGATTACAGGCAAAACCAAAAAAGGGATTAATAAAAATGCTTCTGAATCGGTTAACGTCGTTTTCAATGGTTCTTGTTTTGGGATTTATACTTTTAGTGTCTCTCATTCTTAATGCTTTGCTTGAGGGACTTCTTCATAAATTAGAATATTATTTTTCAGAAACTATAATCAACTATCTCTTTATCTTTGATTATGTAGTAATGATTATTGTGATCACAATATTATTTGCTTCTATATTTAAAGTTTTACCCGATGCAAAAATAAAACTGCGGGATGTGTGGGTAGGTTCTTTTACAACTTGTATTTTATTTTTATTAGGAAAATTTTTAATTAGTTTTTATTTAAAAAATAATTCCGGAATTAGTGCTTATGGTGCAGCAGGATCTTTGTTACTTGTTTTGTTGTGGGTATATTATTCTGCAATCATCTTATATTTTGGGGCAGAATTTACACAGGTTTATGTGAGATTTAGGAAAAGAAGAATCCAACCTAACAAATATGCCGTGTGGATTGAAAAAAATGTTGTAGAGAAAAAACTGAACACCCAAATAAACGAGCATATCACAAAATTGGATAAAAGGAATAAAAATTAATTTTTTAATGGAAGGGTAATATAAAAGGAAGTGCCTTTATTTATTTCGCTTGAAACTTTAATTGAACCATCGTGTTTTGAAATGATAGTATACGTTGCTGTTAAACCGAGTCCGGTCCCCCCATGTTTGGATGTATAAAATGGTTCAAATAATTTAGGAAGATCTTGTTGTTGAATCCCTTTGCCATTATCAGATATTGTTAAGGTTACATTTTCGTTATTAGCGTACGCATTAATTTTTAATTTGCCATTATTACCTGTTATGGCTTCAATAGCATTAACCAAAATATTTGAAAGAGCAATTATTAATTTTTCTTTATCGCCTTTAATTAAAATATCAGGTTGAATTTCTTTTTCGATCTGAATTTCCTTTAATTTAGCCCTGTCCCTAATATATACAAGTGTTTCCTCAAGCAAATCATGAACATAGAGTTCATCAATATTAATTGTATCAAACCTGGTTGCGTTTAAAAGATCTTCGATAAGAATATTAATCCGGTTTCCATTACGTTCTATAATATTAATAAAATCTTCAGGGTTTTCCTGTGAATTTTTTTCACTTAGCAATGCTTTTAATTCGGCTAATGAAAGGTGAATATTCATTAATGGATTTTTTATTTCATGCGCTATCACGCGCGCAACTTTCCCGGTTAAGGTTTGTTTTTCAAGTAATTTTTCTTTCTGTTCTGTTACTTTTCTTTCTGTAATATCATGAAGAACTAATTGGTAGAATTTTTTATCGGAATCAACAATAGAAAGGTTTAAAATACAATAACATTTTTTATTTTGTTCCGGAATCATCAATTCAATTTCGAGTGAGGGATTTGAATGTTTCTCTTTTTCGAATTCAAATAGATGTGGAAAAAAGTAATCGGAAATATTTTTGCCAATTATTTTTTCTTTACTATCACATTGAAATAGCTTTAAAGCAGCTTTATTTGCATCTATCACATTGAGATTAAGATCTACGATAAAAATGTATTCTACTGCATTCTCAAATAAATTTTTAAATTTATTTTCACTTTCTTTCAGTGATTTTAAAACGTTTGATTTTTCAATGGCGTATCTGATACTTCTGTCAATTTCTTCGGCTGTATATTGCCCTTTAACAAGATAATCGTAAACACCCGATTTCAAAGCCTGTTCATCAATAGAAGTAGCTTGCAATCCGGTCATCAATATAGTAGGGGTAAATGGATGTTTTTCGTTTATATGAGATACGAGTTCAATGCCCGTATGAACACCAAGTCTGTAATCTATTATTACTATATCAATTGGCTGAGATCTTAAAATTTCTATTGCCTTATTATATGTCTCAGCCCAAATGATTGTTTTATTTGAAGAAATATCTTTGAGACTGCTTACAAAAAGAAAGTAATCATCTTCGTCATCTTCAACAACTAATAAACGAATTGGTTTGTTAAGACTCATAAATAAATGTTTGGTGTTTTAGCAGCATAAAACCAATACTCTTTAAATGCTGCCATAATTTTTATAAGTTCGTGATAAGAATATGGTTTTGTAATATAACTGCTTGCACCAAATTCATAAGCGTATTCTATATCATCCGGATTGCTACTTGTGCTATATATTACAACAGGTATTTTTTTAAATTTTGGACTTGCTTTAATTTCTTTGAGACATTCTCTTCCATCCTTTTTTGGCATATTGAGGTCGAGTAAAATTACTTTAGGACGAAGAACATCTGCATCTTTATATTTATCTCTTTTGTAGAGATAGTCGAATAATTCTATTCCGTCATTAACGGTTCTTATATTTTCATTGAGATTAATACTTGCAAAAGCTTGTTTAATCATGTATTGATCATCATGATCGTCATCAGCAATTAAAATGCAATATTCAATATTTTTTTTTTCCGAAGGCATATTATTTATTTACTGGCAAACAAACTATAAATGTTGCTCCTTTTTCTAATTCACTTTCCGCTGTAATAAAACCTCCATGGTTTTCTACTATGCGTTTACAAATTGCTAAGCCAATTCCGGTTCCTTCATATTCTGAGCGACCATGCAATCTTTGAAAGATAATAAATACTTGTTTTAAATATTCTAAATCAAAACCAATTCCATTATCCTTCACAAAAATACAATAATATTTTTTGTATTTTGCATTAAAATCTTTGACCCAATTCTGCTTATTTAATTCTTCGTCACTAAAATATTTACCTTTAATATTTATTTCAGGAAATGGTTTGTCGCTAAATTTTAAAGCATTGCTAATAAGATTTTGAAATAATTGCCGCAACTGAGTATTGTTACCACTTATTTCATCAAGAGGTTCAATATTTATAATGGCTTTTTTGGAAGCAATTCTCAGCTCAAGATCTTCAATAATAAGTTTAAAAATGGCATTCAAGTTTACAGTTTCGTTAATATCGAGTAAGCTTGTAATGCGTGAATAATTTAGAAGATCGTTTATAAAAATACGCATGCGGGCAACAGAAGTATTTAGTCTTTTTAGGCAATCAAGAACCTCTTCGTCAGGATAATCAGATAATTTTAATTGGATCTTTTCGCTAAAGGAGCTTATTTTTCTAAGAGGTTCTTCTAAGTCGTGAGAAGCTACATAAGCAAATTGTTCAAGTTCTTTATTTGAAACATTAAGCATTTGTACTTGTTGTTGCAAAAGCTTTTCAGAAGCTATCAGTTTTTTTTCGATTAATACTTTTGATCTGTATTCGTGTCTTAAAGCAATTAAAGCGCTTATTAATAATAAAATTGAAATACCAGAGGTTAAAGCAACAATAAATATTGAGAGTTCAGATTTATGAAACGCTTCTTCCTTTAAACGGCCAAACCTCCTGTATTCCGCTCTTTTCATTTTGATGGTGGTTTTGCGGGTATTATCCATTATCAAATCTCCAAATGCTAAAATTTTCCTTAATGAATCTTGTTTAATTTTTTTAGATTCAAAATATTTCTTCCCTTGAGCAAGAACCTTCATTTTTAATTTAATTTCGGATCTAAGAGTGTTGAGATTTTCTTGTTGCTCTCTCTCGTCTTTCAAAATTTCATATAAACTTTCATATTCCTCATTAACGCTTTTTTCTGCGTAATTAAAGGTCTTTAAAAACACAGGGCGGTATGTAATAAGATAACCACGTTGTTGATTTTCTTCATCTTTTAAAAGAGAATATATTTTATCTACTCTCTCATTTATACCATATGCTTTGCCGAGATAAGAAAGTGATTTGTAATTGTCGGTTATTGTATATAGTGCAAGTAAAATTGAAACCAAAAGTATAATTAATGAAAAGCAAGCAATTATATAGAAATAATTCTTATTAGATATTTTTAATTTCAAAAGAGGCACAAATGTGATTTGATTTTTAAAAATGATGGGAAGTTTCACTGTTAGTAATACAGCAATCATGCCAATTAATTTTTTTGATTGGGGTGTTTTTTCCACACAATTACTCAGTTTTTCAGGAGAATAATTATTGTACAAAATTTTTTGAAACAAAAATAAAATTGTGGTACAAAATTAGCTTAATGCAAATGGCTATTTATATTAAATCTATATATCATGAAAAAGGCAATTAACAATAACATGGATTTAACAGAGACTTCCTTTGAAAGAACCATCGTTAAGGAGCAAAGCGAAGAGTTGATGATTAAACAACTTTTTATGGAAGAATTAAAAGAAATTTACTGGGGAGAAAAATATTTATTGAAGATACTTCCGAAAATGCAGAAAGGAGCTTCCATATTAGAATTGAAAGATATGATTGAGGATCATACTTTTAGTGCGGAAGATCATGTTGATCGAATAGAGCAAGTATTTGAAATCCTTGGTGAAGACACTCAGGTAAAAAGAAATAGTGTTATGGAAGACATCGCAAAGAAAGCTGAATCTATTCTTGAGTCTACTCCTGAAGACAGTTTGGTTAGGAATGCAGGGATTATTATGGTAGCTCAGAAAATTAAATATCACGAAATTGCAAGTTATTCAATGCTTACTAAACTGGCTCATACACTTGGTAAATCAAAAATAGCAGGTATTTTGGGAAGAACTCTTCATGAAGAAAAAGTAGCAAACGAAGCTCTTATAGTTATTGGAGAAGAATATATTAATGAAAGTGCTTTATTGGAAACAGAAAGTGAGTTTGAAAAAGGTGAATAGTAGTTTTAATTTGGTGCAGTGCATAGTCTAGAAATATGACAGGCCAATTATAAATTAATTTTTATTATAGGATGAATAATATAAAATTGATAGATACATCAGCTAATGTTTTAGCATTGAAAAAGCAATTTAGCTGTGAACTTAAAGCTATTTATTGGTCAGAAAAAAGATTATTGAAATTACTTCCAAAACTGACAAAAGCCTCATCTACCAAATATCTTAAAGCGAGTTTCAAGGGTCACCTTTATGCAACCAAGACGCAAGTGGGTAGATTAGAGCAAATTTTCAAATTAGTGAATGAAAAAGTAATTGCGAAAAAATGCCTGATTATGGAAGGTCTTTTTATAGAAGTCAATAATACCATTAAAACTACTGAAAAAAATACTCGCTTACGAGATTTGGGTTTAATTACGATTGCTAGACAAATTGAGCATTATGAAATTTATAAATATGAGAGATTAAAAGATCTGGCAGATTCACTGGAGCAATTTAATATTACAGGCTTAATAGAAAATACTTTAATCGAGGAAAGAGAAGCTGAAGAGACTTTTATGGCTATTAAAGAGGATACTCTAATTGATGATGAGTTTAAAGTTATAAATGAAAATAGTGAGGAGTTTGAATCAAGCGAACTCATCGAAGAACTCCAATATATATAGACCTAAAGCTTTGATCATAATTTCTGATTAAGCAATTTAATTTTTCAATTCCTCAAAATCACAAAATTATTTTATCAAATATGGGAATTAATTCCACAAAAATTGTTTTTTGAATTAAGTGGGATCCCAATAAATGAATGTTATTACAACACTGCGATGAAAATATTTCGCATTTTCATTACAAAACTCCACAATATTGTTTATTAATTCTATATCAGAAGCAATTTTTATTAATGGCATGAGATTTTCGTTATTATAAGTAAATCTAAAAAAACAAATTATGAAACTCTATATAAAAAATATGGTTAGCACTAGCTGCAAGGTAGTTGTGCAATCTGAATTAGAAAATCTTGGTTTACATGTAACCAAAGTAGAATTGGGCGAAGCAGAGATACAAGAAAATATTTCTGACAGCCAGTTAGCGCAAATCAGAACAATATTTAAGAAATTTAGTTTTGAGTTGCTCAACGATAAAAAGAGTGTGCTTGTTGAGAAAATAAAGAATGCGATTATCGAACTAGTTCGTTATTCAGATGAGCCGGTAAAAATAAATTATTCAAATTATTTAAGCGATAAATTAAAATACAATTATAACTACTTAGCTAACCGTTTTTCTGAGGTTCAAGGTACAACTATTGAAAAGCATATTATCTCACATAAAATAGAACGGGTTAAAGAACTTTTAGCTTATGATGAACTTAATCTTACTGAAATTGCGCATAAATTGAACTATAGCAGTGTATCTCATTTATCAAATCAGTTCAAGAAAACAACTGGCTTAACCCCTTCTCGTTATAAAGAGTTTGGCCATGGTCAAAGAATTTCTCTTGATAGTTTACGTTAATAAGGTTTAATATATATCAAATAAAAAAACGGCATAAGAGCCGTTTTTTTATTTGGATAAAATTGTAAATAATAGAAATGCTAAATGATATTCTAGTCTTCTTTCGTATTATTATTAGTGAGATCTTTAAGATCAAGACTTAGCTCTTCCAAATCCTGTTTAAATTCTCGCTTAAATTTTTTCCAATTTTCCCTTGCTTCCAGGGTAGTATCATAATTATTGATCTTATTTTTTAAGCGGAAATTTTTTTCTGCTAATTCATTAATTCTGTCTTCATATTTTTTTCGGAAATTTTCATCTTCTTTTTCCATTCCTCTATAACTTATGATATAATTTTCGTTTGTTGTTAATTGGTCTTCAGATTTAGTTTTAAATTTCCCCCATTCGTTTACAAATTTATTTTCGTCATCGTTTAACTTGTTTGTACTATCAGAAATACCTTGAGAAAGCTTTTCAAGTTTATCGCTTGGATGGTAGCAGTTTGTAAATAAAGCCCCTATCATTACGCTTCCAAAGACCAAAATTTTCACTTTAGTTTTCATGCTTTATGTTTTACTGTTTATTTATCTTCTCTGACTCCTTTAGCTCTTTTACAAGATTACAATCAAGTTGCAATTCTTGTCTTTGCATTTCAATTAATCGGCGCAAATCATCTGTTAGTATATGATCGTCTTCATTAAGAATTGCTTTATACGTTTCTAAAGTAAGATTTTCTTCAAACTCACATGATTCAAGGATTTCTTTTTTTCTTTTTCCAAGCAACGCTGCTTTTATAAAAATCCATGCTTGAATAAAGTCATCAGAAGTTTTTGTTGCATTTGTTGTTTCGCCGCCTAATAGCAAAATTCCTTTACTGAGATCGCTCTTGAAATACCTACTGTGAGCAGCTATATTTATAAATAAGTTGGCAAGAAATTCGTCTTCAGTTTCGCTTATAGCTTTTTCGTATCCTTGAATCCGATGGTTGTTTATTTCTGCAAGTTGGTTAAGTTTAAAAAGTAATTTTTCTTTAGAACCAGATTGCATAATCATATCATTAAGCTTTGCTAAAAACAGTATAAAATTGTGCCAGCATTATATCTATTATAATAGACTTGAGATGAAAATTACAAGCAAAATTATTCTCAAAATGGGAAATTAAAGGCACAAAATAGGAAAGGAAATTTGTTTAATTAATTAGGTTGAATGCTTTTAGTAATTCCCCAATATGGGTATTTTTTTACTCCCTTTAAAAAAGTGAGTAAATTAAATTAAATTCAATTGGTTGATTATCAAAGCATTATTTGTAGATAAAAAATGGCACACTATTAGACTTGAATAATATATAAATTTTAAAAAATAGTTATGGAAAATTCGGGAAAATTAATTGGGGCTTTACTGTTAGGTGCGGCAATTGGTGCAGCTTTAGGGATATTATTGGCTCCAGATAAAGGAAGTGAGACTCGTAAAAAATTATTTAATGGAGCA
>Ga0206968_10338_pt1 | contig 10577 bp, 8 predicted proteins | sample Alteio_BWOrgHeat_22_FD_153254 | JGI IMG/M metagenome (GOLD analysis project Ga0206968, IMG submission 153254) | Enriched cells from forest soil in Barre Woods Harvard Forest LTER site, Petersham, Massachusetts, United States -... | ecosystem: Environmental > Terrestrial > Soil > Temperate forest >... | reverse complement strand
ATAAAACCAAAAGCAGTCCGTTTGGCCGATACATTTGAGGCATCAAAGGCAAAAGAAAAATTTTTATGATACTTAAAAGAGCTATAGACATTTTGGTTTCTGCAATAGCGCTGCTGTTGCTGTCGCCGGTTCTGTTGTTGATCGCGTTAGCCATCAAGCTTGAATCGAAGGGTTCTGTTTTTTACGGTGCTCCGCGTGCCGGAAAAGGTTATCGCGTTTTCAATCTTTTAAAATTCAGAACAATGAAAACCAATGCTGACACTGCCTTGAAATCTCTTCAGCATTTGAATTTATATGGCAACCAGGCACCGGCTTCTCCGCGCTCAGAAGTATGCACACGCTGTAAGTCAAATGGCGAGGATTGCACAATGATGATTACAAAGGACGGGAAATATGTTTGTGAATATTGGCTGAAGGAATCGAACGAAAATGAATCGGCATTTTTTAAAATCAAAGATGATCCACGGATTACGAAAGTTGGAAAGTTTTTGCGCAATACCAGTTTAGATGAATTGCCTCAACTAATCAACGTCCTGAAAGGTGAGATGTCGCTCGTGGGCAACAGGCCTTTGCCATTGTATGAGGCTGAAAAATTGACTTCAGATGATGCAGCTCTGCGTTTCATGGCGCCTGCCGGTATCACAGGCCTTTGGCAAGTAACCAAGCGCGGACGCAAAGGCGAAATGTCGGAGAGCGAACGCATCGAACTTGATAAAAAATATGCGAAAGGGCACACGTTCGCCAAAGATGTGATGTTGATCTTTAAAACTTTTCCTGCATTGCTACAGAAAGAAAATGTATAACCAAAAAATATAACCTTAACTCTTATGAAACTAGCATTTATTGGAACCGGATATGTTGGACTAGTCAGTGCAACTGCCTTTGCCGAAATGGGCAATGATGTAACATGTGTAGATGTTGATCAAAAGAAAGTTGACAAGCTAAGTCAGGGGAAGCTTACTATTTATGAGCCAGGCCTTGACGAATTGTTCGTACGCAGCATTCGCGAAGGAAGACTGTGCTTCACCACAAACTTGGAAGAGGCCGTAAGCAAAAGCACAATTTTATTTCTTACACTTCCTACACCTCCGCAAGAAGATGGTTCGGCCGATCTTTCTTATGTGATGAACGTGACGAATCAACTGGCGGCTATGATGATTGACTCTTATAAAGTCATTGTAACCAAAAGCACAGTGCCCGTAGGTACAGCAGACAAAATCAGAGCTGCCCTTGAAGCGAAAGGATTGAAATCAGGGTTCCACTTTGATGTGGTTAGTAACCCTGAATTTTTGCGCGAAGGATCTGCCGTTCAGGACTTCATGAAACCTGAGCGTGTTGTGATTGGTACGCGCAATCCTGCAGCTGCTGAGTTGATGCGCAACTTGTATGAACCATTTGTTCGTAATGGCAATCCGATTATTGTCATGGACGAGCGGTCATCCGAATTGGTGAAATACGCTTCCAATGGATTTCTCGCCATGAAGATCAGCTTCATCAATGAGATTGCTAATCTCTGCGAAGTTGCAGGTGCTGATGTAGAGCGCGTTCGCCAGGGTATGGGTAAAGACAGCCGTATTGGTACACAGTTTTTATATGCCGGTCTTGGCTATGGCGGCAGTTGTTTTCCTAAAGATGTAAAGGCATTGGCCCGCACCAGTAAAGAGTTTGATTACAATTTTCAAATCCTGAATGCAGTGATGAATGTGAATGAGAAGCAGCGCGAGAATTTGTTGACGAAAGTGGTGGAGCGCTTCGGCGATTTGAAAGACAAGCAATTTGGGGTGTGGGGCCTTTCTTTTAAACCAAACACCGATGACGTGCGCGAATCGCCCGCATTGTGGCTGATTGAAGAATTGGTAAACCGCGGGGCAAAAGTTATTGCTTATGATCCCGAAGGCTTGGAGAATGCGATGAAGTCGTTGAAAGTGGAAATTAAGTGGTCAACGGATCGCAACGATGTACTTGTCAATAGTGACGCTCTCATTGTTTGTACTGAATGGAACGAATTCAAAACCCCCGATTGGAGTGTTTTGAAGAATTCATTGAAGAGCCCAATTGTGTTTGATGGGAGGAATTTGTTTGATCCGCACTTCGTGGCGGGATTAGGATTTGAATACTACAGTATTGGCAGACAGTATCAGGAGCCTAAGAAGATTGAAGATACACCGGTTTATAAAATCGCAGTTTAAACTAAATTCTTGTGTATAAAATTGTTTGTGTTTGTTTGATTGTAACCCTGGGGCTGGTTACCCCAGGGGTTTCTCAAGAGATCATACTTCCTGAGCTGGAGATTGTTTTGGATGCGGCTTTGGAATATAGTCCGCTTGTCAAAACTCAGGAGGCGTCAATTCACGGACAAGAGGCCGAGGTGAAACGCAGCAGTAAGTTATGGATGCAAACGCTTCAGCTCCAGGTAGGTTCGCAATACAACAATTACTACACGAATGAGAATGTGGCCCTACCGGTGTTTGGGTCGCAAACCGGAATCATCGTCAGGTTTTCTGTATATGACTTTATTTCAAGGAAAAATGTTATTGATAAATCCAAATGGGCCGTAGAAGAAGCAAAGTTTCGCACCGACCAGCAACGTGTTGTGATCCGACAAATGGTGGTGCACGCCTATCAGCAAGCCGTGCTTAATCAGGAATTGATGCGAATAACCAACGAACGGGTTCAGGCAGCCGTGAGTCATCAGACAATGGCCGAAAATGAATTTAAGTCGGGAGACATAGTTATATCCGAGCTATCAAGAGTTACACAAATAACAGGACAGGCAAAAACTGAATTAGCAAAAGCAAAGGCTGAATTTTATGAAGCCTATTATCAATTGGAAGTACTGATAGGAAAAAAATTAACTGAACTCTAACTCGGATTACTAAATAGCATGACACTCCTCGACTTTGTAAAGCTTTTGTTATCGTATAAAAAATGGTTGCTCACGCTGCCTTTTGTGGTAGCAGGTGCAGTGTTGGTTCTCACACTAAGCCAGCCTAAGACTTACGTGTCACAGGCATTATTATACACCGGAATAGTTCCTACAAGTGATGGAACCGTCAACGTGCAGGCAAGAGTCGATGTGTTTGCTGTAAACAATGCAATTGACAACATTCAAACTATCATTACCAGCAGGCAGGTATTGGAGGAAGCAAGTCTCCATGTGATCGCAAGACATTTATCAAGAAGTAAGGCGAATCCAAAAAAGCTTGAGAAATCCATTACAAAATTTATGGAAACTTATGGTGAAGAGTTGAAGGCTCTGCCCTCTGATGAGTCTGAAGAACTGGTTTTCAAGGCGCTTGCTCAACAAAGTCAAACACCATTATTGCGTTGGCTTACTGAAGATGAAAAAAGTATTTACTCAATAGATAAAATTAAAGAAGGATTGAAAATCAAACGCAGTGGGTCGTCAGACTTGCTGGAAGTTATTTACACTGCAGACGAGGCTTCGGTAGCTCGCGAAACTTTACAGTTTTTGATCGATGCTTTTACCAAACGATTTAAGGAGATTAGAAAGTCGGAAGTGGGCTCGATGGTTTCGTTTTTTGAAAAGGAGGTAAGCAAGGCAGGCGAACGTTTGGCAAAGTGTGCTGAAGACATGAAATTATTTCAGGTACGCAATAGAATTATCAACTACTATGAGCAGACCCACCTTGTCGCGATTGAGACCGAGCATTTGAACGGCCAATACTATGATGAGCTTATGAAACTTGCAGCGTCGGAGCGCGCTTATCAGGATTTGAGATCCAAACTTGGCGACCCTTTTCAACAAGCATTGTCAAGTGGAGAGATTGTTCACTCACAACAGTTGATTTCCCAGTTGATGACAAAAAAACAATTGGTCAGCTCATCCAGCATGGATTATAAAATCATCAATGACTCAATTCAAAAAACAGAAATAGCGCTGAGGAAAGCGATAAACCAATTGTATGTAGATGGCAGGACCGAAGAAGGTGTTTCCAAGAAGGATGTTCTTCGTCAATGGCTGGATCAATTTATAGCGTTATCTGAAGCACAAGCACGAGTGGTTGTAATGGAAAGCAGAAAGACTAAGCAGGAGAGCGAGTATGATTTTTTTGCACCATTAGGTTCAATGCTCCATAACTTTGAGAGGCAGATGGATGTGTCTGAACGCGAGTATTTGGATCTTCTTCATAGCCTGAATCAGGCAAGGCTTCGTCAGCAAAGCGCTGAAACATCAACGACACTGGCAACCGTCGATGCACCCAGCGCTCCGATTAAGCCCGAGCAATCTAAAAGAAAATTGTTGGTGATAATTGGCTGGCTGGGAACAGTTATTATAATTATCGGTGTGGCTCTCTTCATAGAATATTTTGACAGCACATTGCAAAGCCCCGAACGCGCAGAGAGTAAAACAGGTCTAGCGGTTCTGGGCTCTCTCACCAATGATTCAACAAGCGCTATCGGTAAAATGACGATCGCCAATTTAATATTAGGTCTGCACGCCAACATTCCAAAAGCAGCTGATAAGACTCGGAAAATTCTTGTGATTTCGAAGTTGAGTAACAAGCAGTCGATTGAAATTGGATTGCAACTTGCACGGATTCTTACTGATCAGGGAGAAAAGATTGCCCTCGGTGGCTCGGTAGCAAAATCACAGACCGATTTTCCGGTAGCTTCAACTGATGAGTGGATAAAGGAGAGTTCGGAATTTGATACAATCATTGGAATTTTACCGTCACTTAACCAGGCTTCTTCTGAGTGGAATCTTTTGGAGGGCGCTCATGAAACATTACTGGTTGTGTCGGCAGACCAAACATGGACTTCCTCTGATGTACAATCGGCCGCCTTGCTTGAAAAAATCAGCAAACGCAAGCCGTTGCTGGTGTTGGTTGGTGTGAATGAACAAAGACTTGAACACTGGTTGGGAGAATTGCCGAAGAAACGTTCGAGAATAAGAAGACTTATTAAGAGAGTGATCAGATTTCAATTTAACTGAGCCATGAATAGCGTGAAAGAATTTGATATTGTGTGTGTGGCGCAACCTTCCTGGAATGGACCCTATGCCAAGTCAACTGTTTTGTTAATGAAGCAAATAGCACTTCGTAATCGCGTGCTTTATGTTGACTATGCATTCACATGGAAAGATTTGTTTCTGTCAATATTCGGGAAATTGGATGTCCCTGTCCTTAAAATGCTGGGGTTGAAAGATCGTCTGAGAATATCTATTGTAAAGAATAATGAGATCAGGTTAGCCGTGCTCACATTGCCGCCAATGCTTCCGTTAAATTTTCTTCCACCGGGCTTGCTTTATAAAGCTTTCAATTCATTTAATAGTTGGCTTGCTGGGTTCTCTATCCGAAAAGCGGCGAGAAGAATTCGATTTCAAAAGCCGGTGGTCATTAATGCTTTTGCTCCATCGCTTGGACTTGGCTTATTGCACAAGCTGAATGAGAAGCTTACGATCTACTATTGTTACGATGAAATAAAAGAAGCTGCCTGGAGCGGAAAACACGGTGGGAAAATGGAACAAGAGTTCGTTGAAAAATCTAACGCCATTATCGTTTCATCCGATTCCCTTTGCAAGGAGAAATCGATACTGAATAAAAATATTTTTGTAGTAAAAAATGGAGTTGATACCAACTTGTTTAAAACCAATGGCTATGTGACCGCAGCAAAATCGAAACCTGTAGTCATTGGCTTTGTAGGAAGCCTTGATAATCGTATTGATTATGAATTGCTAACAGAGGTGATTCAAAATTCACCCGAATTGCATTTTCGATTTATAGGCCGCATTGTTGATTTACGATTTAAAGAGTTAGAAAAATTCTCTAATGTCGAATGGATTTCTCCAGTTTCGTATAATCATCTTCCGGCCTTAATCCAGGATTTTGATATTGGCATCATCCCATTTGTAAGATCAGCATTCACTGAGAAAATTTACCCCCTTAAAATCAACGAGTATCTGGCCATGGGCAAACCGGTGGTAATGACGTCCTTCGCTTTGTTACCTGAATTTGATTTGGTGACTATGCGTGCCGATTCCCCTGATGAGTTCAGGAGAGCTTTGATTAGTGGAATTGAAACTGATTCGGTGGCAAAGATAAATCAGCGGATCGCGTTTGCCCAGAACAATTCGTGGGAAGAGCGCTCAAAAGAGCTCAATGAAATCCTTGAACTGATGAGCAGTGAAAAATAAATTGATTCCTGTGGCCAAAAGATTCCTGATCCGAAAGCAATCGCTTTGGTCTCTGGGAAGCAATGGAGTTTCGGCGCTGGCAGGCTTGATACTTTTTGGAATTAGCTCTTCGCGGTTGTCGGCTTCCGACTTCGGGATTTGGATTCTCTTTCAAACGCTCAGCACGTTGTTCGATATGTTTAGAACCGGCTTCCTGCTTCCTGGGTATCTTCAACTTGCAGCCGGGCTTTCACGTCAACGAAAGGGTCATATTTTTAATTCTGTTCAAATCATCTTTTTATTGCTCACACTTGGTCAGGTTTTGATTTGCCTTGCCTTTCGTATAATTACTCCGACAGACTCCCTGTGGCACTTTTTCTTTGCCATGTACCCCCTGATTTTGATTTCAGGAGCGCTGCTAACACTAAGCGAATGGTGGTTTCAGTCAAATCTTCGATTCCAGCACATCCTTCTATTGCGAAGTATCCATCGTTTGTTATTAATTTCGATGGCGTTCTTTCTTGTATTTGATTTGAGCCATTTAATCTATGTTCAGGTAGGTGCTAATGTAATGACAGGATTACTCATTTATTTATTCTACACAATGCCACAGCCTGAAAAATGGACCATATCTTCTTTGCATCGAACCAAACTTTTTCATTTTGGAAAATACGCAACGCCTTCGCAACTACTTTCTAATTTACTCCGCAGTTCAGATACGTTGATGATTAGTTCAGTGATGGGGGCTGCTGCTACTGGAATATATGGAGCGGCAACAAAATTTCTTGAGTTCATTGAGCTTCCCCTTCGAAGTTTTGGGGCGGTAAATTTTAATCATCTGGCAAAATTGGCGAATACAGGGAAGCACAAGGATGCATTTTTGTTTGCGATCCAACACATTCGTTCCACTACGATTAAAATAATTCCAATTGCAGTAGCGCTATGGATATTTTCTCCAGAGTTGATCTTATTTGTTTCAGGCTCCAGTTATGAAGGGAGTGTTCCCGTTTTGCGGGTTATGGCTGTCTATTGCATATTGATCCCTGCCGACAGGTATTTTGGATTGTTGCTGGAAGCATTTGGCCGACCCGATTTGAATTTGATTAAAGTCTTCATCATGCTTTTGTCGAATGTTGCCGGCGACCTTATTGCAATTTTCTTTTTTCACACCCCGGTAGCTGTTGCCGTTTCTTCCATTATCACCTTCGCTATAGGTATTGGACTAGGGCTTTGGTTATTTATGGTAAAGGCGTTTCCAAAATCTTCCCCTGAAATCACTTTTGAAGTTGTCATTGATCAGTAAGCAAGTATGCAAAAACGTGGCGCCTTATTTGTTGTTATTATTTTGTGCGTCTCCCTCACATATGTTTTGGTTACTGGTAATTGGATTTTTGGGATATTGATAGCAATCATCCCTTTTCTTATTGCAGGCGCTTTAATTTTTTTTTCCTCTCCGTCCCTGGGTTTATTTTTGACGCTTGCCTGGGCGTTCATTGGTTTAGGCATTAAAAGGTATATTCTTTCTGACTCTGGATCAGCACTGGGGCTTGGAGTAGATATTCTACTTGTATTAACATGGCTTGTTTTTCTGTTGCGGAGTTATGGTAAGCCATTCGAATCGAAATCATTAAAAAATGGTTTGATGTTAGGAACCGTTCTTTGGTTTGGGTATAATGTTTTTGAAATACTCAATCCGCAGGCGCCTACGTTCATTGGATGGTTTTATGCTGTTCGCGGAGTAGCGTTGTACATGATCCTTGTAGTGCCCCTGGCTTTGCTAGTTATTAAAGAGAAGAAACAAATAGATCGGTTCATTACAATTTGGTTTGGCCTTTCGCTACTGGGAGTTATTTGGGGAATCAAACAATTGTATATCGGGCTCGACTATGGTGAGCTCAATTGGTTAGCTGAGCCAGGCAACCGCACCACACACTTACTTTTTGGTAAACTACGTGTATTTTCTTTTTACAGTGACTCCGGGCAATTTGGCGCTTCCATGGGCTACGCATGCATTGTTGCTCTGGCGTTGGCGATTCAGGCTCATGGGAAAAAACGAATTATCCTTTCAATTCTTGGCCTTCTATTTTTTTATGGATTGATGATATCGGGAACGCGTGGTGCTATTGCTGTGCCAGTCGTTGGCGCGATAGCGTTTCTTTTGATCAAAAGAAATTGGCGATTACTTATTATCGGGTTTGGTGTTCTTGCATTGGCCTTCGGCATGCTAAAATATAGTTCTATTGGCAGCGGTATATACGAAGTGCAGCGAATGCGCACAGCGCTGGATCCGAATAATCCTTCATTACAAATACGGGTAGAAAATCAAAAAAAACTATTTGAGTATTTAAAATCACATCCATTTGGCGGCGGTGTAGGGTCTGCCGGATATTGGGGCTTGCGTTTCAATCCAAATTCCTTTCTTGCTAATCTGGCACTCGACAGCTGGTACGTAAAAATTGCTGCAGAACAAGGTTTTACAGGTTTAGCGCTTTTCGTCGGATTTGTTTTGTATGTTCTTATCGCGGGTTATCTACGAATATCCAACGTTGATGATGTCGAAATCAAAAACGTACTTACTGCACTCTTCGCGGGGATTGCCGGAATTGCTGTTGCCAGCTACGGAAATCAGGTTTGGGGGCAGATGCCTACCGGGATTATCCTCTATATTTCAATGGCCATAATCTGGACGTTTTCAAGCCCGGATTTTAATCGAAAGTAATGTCCTGTTCATCGAATTCCGTAACCTGATTGATCGAAATTAAAATTTGTCAAGGGTATAGCAAGATACATTTGTACCCATGGAAACGATCATACTTTGGGTTTTGGCTAGCTACATGGCAGCCGCATCTATTTATCTTTTCTTTTTTACGGTAGCTTCTTTTTTTGGTAAGAAAAAGCCGGTTGGCACGTCACCAAAGGATAATCGCTTTGTGATTTTGCTGCCGGTTTATAAAGAAGATGCAGTGATTCTGGAAAGTGCACGCAGAGCATTGGGGCTTAACTATGACAAGAAAAAATTCGATGTTGTGGTAATAGCCGATTCATTGCAGGGAATCACCAGAGAGCAGTTGAAAGGCATGGGCTGTGTGGTCGTGATAATGAACCTTAAGCCACGTTCAAAGGCCAAGGCGATAAATCTAGCACTTCGCTCGTTACCCGAAAATCTTTATGATATCGGTTTGATATTGGATGCCGACAACTATTTGGCCTCCGATGCACTAGTTCAAATAAACGCAGTCTATAATACTGGCAAAAATGCCATCCAATGCCAGCGTGTAGCCAAAGAAATAACCACGCCTGTTTCCATACTTGATGCCATAAGTGAAGGGATCAACAATACAATTTTCAGAAAGGGACATCGCGCTATAGGCTTATCAGCGGCACTTGCCGGATCGGGAATGGCGTTTGACTATACCTTATTGAAAGACGTTATGAGTCGGATAGAAGCTACCAACGGCTTTGACAAAGACCTTGAATTTGAAGTTATATCCAGCGGTGTTAAAATTGAATATCTGGAATCGGTTCATGTGTTCGACGAAAAGGTGAGCACGCTGGAAGTTCTGAAGAACCAGAGAACCCGTTGGTTTGCTGCACAATTAATTAATATTAGAAAAGGCTTTTACTTCTTTATCAGGAAGCCTTCGGTTGATCTTTTTGATAAGTGGATGCAGATGTGGATTCCTTCGCGCCTGTTGCTGGTTGGAATGATGGCCTTTATGATCTTATTCTCGCGCCTTTTCGAAAGCCCAGTGCTGACGTTAACTTTTGCAGCAGCAACCGCCCTTACCACTCTTGCTCTTGCTCTGGCCGCACCAAGAAAATACACACACAAGAATCTTGTAACTATAATAGTCAACCTGCCGGCGTCATTTTTTACGCTGATCATTTCGCTGTTTTCAATTCAAAATGCGGCCAAGGGTTTTATCCATACGCCTCATCAGGCATCGACAAAAGGCTTAAACAAGAATTAAAATGAGAATAGGAATTGAAGCGCAGCGCATTCTGCGAAAGAATAAACACGGGATGGACGTTGTGGCGCTCCAGCTCATTCGGGCGCTTCATGGCGCAGCTCCAGGAAACGAGATTGTGGTTTTTGTAAAAGACGGTGAAGACCATTCTGTTCTCAAAAATCTCACTAATGTGAAAGTGGAGTTTGTGTTTGGATTTACCTACGCCGACTGGGAGCAAGTGTGGCTTCCGTTAGCCATTCTCAGGGCGAAGGTGGATGTGATGCATTTCACGAGCAACACGGCATCGGTTTTTTGCCCGGTTCCCTATGTGCTTACGCTCCATGATGTAATCTTTATGGAGAAAGCTACTCGGTCGAAGGCCTGGTATCAAAGGCTTGGAGCTATCTATCGTTCATGGAATGTGCCTATTGCAGTTCGCAAAGCAGCTCGTGTAGTTACTGTCTCAAACTATGAATCAGACAGGATTGTGT
>Ga0206968_10021_pt2 | contig 10621 bp, 12 predicted proteins | sample Alteio_BWOrgHeat_22_FD_153254 | JGI IMG/M metagenome (GOLD analysis project Ga0206968, IMG submission 153254) | Enriched cells from forest soil in Barre Woods Harvard Forest LTER site, Petersham, Massachusetts, United States -... | ecosystem: Environmental > Terrestrial > Soil > Temperate forest >... | reverse complement strand
TGGAGAAAGTAGACCAAATTCTAAATCCCATGTGATTGGTAATCTTCGCAAGTTATGAGGTCCGGCGTACGTTAATTGTCACTCCATCAGTTGAATCAAATTCCGAAAAGCCGGCGTCCCGACCCATTTAGTCGTTTACCGCTGGCGGCCGATTGATTTTAACCACGCGCCAGGCCGCCAAGTCCGCGGCACGCCAAGTGAAAACGCAAAATGGCTGAGTAATTGGATTACTGTAACCTTGATAAATTTGTCGAGGCTAAGACTTTGGGGCGTTTTTTGGCAGACTGTAAGTTTCTCTAACGGAGGACATATGCGAAGTACAATTTTGTTTTTGTTGTTGGTGGTGGGGACAAACAGTTTCGCGTCAGATAAAATATCGGGTTCGCTTTCTTGTGTCCTGAAGAAGAATCATGCCCAGATAGCCCAAGAATCTTTTGATATCACCTTATCACAAAGTGGCGCTGGCGGAATAGGTACTGTTCAAGCCCAAGCAGGAAGCTACGTCTGTAAGTCAATTGGCTTCGCGAAAAACGGAAAGAAACAGATTACAAACATTTCTCTTCAGTTGCCATCGGGCGATCTCATCCTCGGAAGTCAGGATGATGGAGAAACGGGCTCGAATGTCGTTTCTGTCATTTTCGCCGACGGTCAAACACTTGATTGCTGGTGTAGTGTTGAAATCAAGTAGCTTGTAAGTGCACAAAAGCAGAAGATCTAATTGGTAAGACTGATAAATTTGATGTCACTCCCGCCCTGAAAAAGACTGACTCAGAGATTGGGGCTTTCGCTGGAATTGCACCACGGAAAAATTATTAGAAGGCCAATTTCAACTTAAGCTCTCTTCTTAGTCCCGCGTGTTAAACTTTTAGCGTGCCGACCAAGCTTGTGTGTCGCCTTTGCCAACTGATTGAGCTCCTTTTGCCCGACATCAAGTAAATCCTCAGTAAGGTCATTCTTTCTGATATAAGCCCAAAGCTTTTTAATGATGTCAGCACGAGATAAAGTCCCACTGCCAATAATTTCTGTTAGCTCGGACTTCTTTTTAGGAACAACCGCGATCGTAAGACCACAAGCCTTTAGAACTTCAAAAATTGTATTGAGGCCTGGATTACTTTCCTTTTGCAATATGTTGTAAAGGGTTGTTCTAGGAACATCGCTAATCTTCGCAACTTTTCCGATTCCATAGGCCCTCGCAACATTGCCCAAAGCCTGCTTGAAGTAATTTACATCCTCGTCTTCAAGAGAAATCATTAAGTAAGCCGCCGCTGCAGAAGGCTCACGGAGATTTTCTGTCAAATGATCGGAAAAATCCGAACCTACAGTGTTCAATTTATTTTTTGCCACGCTTCTCTCCTTTGCCTTTCTTGGCTTCTTGTTCCAGTTTCAGATGATTTGCTAGGTAGGCCTCTGCCGTCTTAATGTCTTCCTGTTGGGTCGACTTATCCCCGGCCGTCAATAACAGTATTAACGTCAAACCATCCACCAATGCATAGTACACTCTGTACCCTGGTCCAGTATCAACAACGAGCTCCTGAACCTTACCTACACCGTGCCGTGACCAACATTGCCCTTCTTCAGCATGTCAATCTGGGCGAACACGCGCATTTTAGGAACCAGATCAAGGCCGTTTATAAAGTCCCGTGCAGGTTCCCTACCTGCTGAGGTTTTGTAGTACTTCTTATCGAGATGCTTAGCACTCATCGGATTCTATAGTATCTTAAATTAGCCATTTTGTCTAATTTATTAGACATTCTAAATATCGAGAATAACGGAGTTTTAGACACCAAAGGAGGGGTACTTGCGGCCGGGACTCGGCCGCTTCGGTCGCCGGCATCCTGCCGGCTCTCTGCGCGGGCCCCCCTCGGACGCTCGTCACGCCATCCATGGCGTGCCGCAGTTTGTGCAATCCTCCCGTTGGTCGGATCGCCCAAACCGACGCGTCCTCGCTTCTCGTCCCGTCCATCCCGCAAGACGCAGCTCGGCCTTGCTACGATTTTTCATTTTAATTTTTTGATTTTTCTCCGATTCATTTCTAACTGGCGGGGTGGACGGGACTCGAACCCGCGGCCTTCCGCGTGACAGGCGGACGTTATAACCAACTTAACTACCACCCCGCGCCATGAATCGAAGTTCCATAACTTATTGAAATTGGGGGCTGGTGGCAACTGGTTATTGGGGCGTCTAATGATTTAAATTGACGGCTGAAGGTAAGCGCATGGCGTCTTGGGTGTTGGTCACGTTGATCCAGGCCTTGTCGCGGGCCGCGCCAGGAACCAGGGTGCCGTCTTTTTCCTCTTTGGCTGAGGATTTGGCTTGCAATTCGGGGTCTTCGGCTTCGTCCATGACCACCGATCGTAAGACCTCGATGGCCGTGTCGCTGTCGCCGCTGCGCACAGCTTCCCTTAAGAGATCTATGGCCGCATTTTGTTCCAGAGCCTCTTGTGAAGTGATGGGTGTCTTATTCAAAACGGGCTTTAGCGAGCGCAGGAAAGTGGCGTCGTTGAGAAGCCGGGCCCGCCTTGCGTCCTCACTCGCCGAAATGGTTTTCTTGGTACTCAAACTTTGAAAGAAACTAAGGTCATCGGGGCGCGCGGGAGCATTACTACTACCTCCCGCGACTATCATGATAAAGGCAATCATTGCTTTTTTCATCTCACGTCCCTCATCCGTCAATTAGTGATTCGAGCATTGGCCTCCGCCGCCGCCATGATTGTCGTTTCCTCCACTGTTGCCGCCACCATGGTCGTCGCCGCCACCACTGTGGCCGTTGTCTCCACCACCATGATGGTCGTCGTCATCGTCGCCATTTCCGCCACCATTATGTGAATCCTGAGCCGCTACACAGACCTTGGCGACGTACACGCCCGCAGGCACTGTGCAAGGCGCGTTCACATCCGTGGGCGCAACCCAAGTTTGATCGTCGCCAAAGACCGTGCAATCGCGAACCGTACTACCCGCCACAGCGCCGTAGTTGTCGTCCCAGCCATGTGACTTCATGGGGCCGCAGTGGCCGCCCTCGATCATCAATGTGGGATAGAACGGAATGCCTCGGCCATAGCGGTGACTTCCGCCATCGGTCTTATTGTCCGCATTGAATTCGCTTTCGAACAATTGCAGCACCGGCACTTGCGCGGCGCACTTCGCGATCCACGCGTTACGGCCATTGATCTGCGAGCGGGTCAACGAGTCCTGACCGCAGTGGTAGGCGCTATCCACTCGGCAATAAGCATCGGTTGTCCATGCGCCATAGCTTGTGGTCGTCGAAGAAACCGCGACTTGATGATTCACACAAGCGTAGGTGGTTTTGGTCGTCGATGAACGATGGTTCACTACGACACCAATGCGCTCGTGCGGGCAATTCGCTGTGCTGCCCACATCATCATTGGTAGAGATCGAGGTGCTCGCCACGGCGGCGGGATTGCCATCGCAAACGCGAGTCACGACCGGCGCGGAACCCGTGCAATTCGAATTATCCACGGCCACATTGTCGGAGTTCTGACACTGAAAAATTTGAGTTTGCATGCCGCCACAATTCGCGGAGCAAGCGGTGTAATTCGAAGTTCCAACCCAAGTGAAAACGGGAGCCGGCTGCGGCGCCGGAACTGGAGCAGGGGCTGGCTCTGGAGCCGGAGTTGGAGCCGGAGCGGGAGCAGGCGCCGGGTCCGGCGCTGGAGTCGGCGTAGGCTGTGGCGCGGGCATACCGTTATGGCAGAGCAGATAAATGAAATTCGCATCGCCTTGCAGGACACCATTCACACATTGCCGCACTTCCGCGACGCTACTGCAGGCACCATCGGGAGTCTGCGTAGAGAAAAAGGTCAAGTGACTGCCGTCCATCATATAGTAGACGCCATCAATCTGAATCAGATCCTGCGAGACCGCGCTCACGCCCGTCAAAGCCCCAGCCGGAAGCGGACAAGGAGAAGGACTCGGAGCCGGTGCCGGCACAGGAACAGGCGTCGGATCGGGAACCGGAGTCGGCGCAGGAGTCGGGTCTGGAACTGGAACCGGTGCCGGAGTCGGATCAGGCACGGGAGCCGGAGCAGGGGCTGGCTCTGGAGCCGGAGCGGGCGCCGGAGTCGGAGTCGGCGACGGTGCCGGCGGATTGGGATCAACCGCGGTCACAACAGTGGTCAAAACGAAGCTCTGAGCCGCGCCACTACCATCCGTATAATTGATCGTGACATGAACCGTGTAATCGCCGGGAGTCGAATAAGAATGCGCCACGGTCGTGCCGCTGCCCGCAGCCGAACCGTCGCCAAAGTCCCAGCTGATTCCGGTTTGCACAGAAGCAACACAGGAAGGAACATTCACGCTCATCCCGAATGAAGTTCCAATATTCACTTGTCCGGGAGCATTGAGCATCAGGTTGCCGACACAAGTGAGCAGTTCACTAAATCCAATCACGTTCACGGTTTGCGTGAACACCATTTGGGTTCCCAATGAATCAGTCACATTCACGGTGACCGTGTTGGCGCCCAAATTAAATAGAGCATGATCCACCGTCGCGCCGGTCCCGGTTGTACCATCTCCGAAATCCCAATTGGCCGCCGTAAGCGAAAGACCCGAGGGTACATTGAGCGCAAAGTGACCACTCACCGACACCATTAGATATTGAGGAGCAGTCAGCGTGATACCGTCCGTATTCATAGCCGCTTTCGCAACTTCCACACTCGCTTTGGAGTCGGAGGCCGTCGGCACATTGCTGGAATGCGTACACCCAGCGAGCAAGATTCCTAAAATAGCCGCGGTAAACTTAGAACGTGCAAATGTGGTCATAAAAGTACCCCTTTAGACTTAGGCCTAGGTTCACCGATCACACGAAATTTTGAAATGATTCTTGGGACTTCGCCTCATCTTTGAATGTCTCCCTGTCAACCCGTCAGACGCTTTTTCGAACTTCGCGGGAATGTCGAAAATTTCGTAAAAAGTATATTCAGCGTCATTCTCAAATCGAGAACGGCCAGGAGGTTTTTTCAACGAGCTCAGGAGCATTGAAAGTCGCCCGATTGAGTGGGACGACAAACCCTTTAAAGGGGTAAATATGTACAAATTAGCACTCGTTCTTATGGCTTTTTCAGTCTCTTTCGCGGCTCAGGCCAGAACTCTAAACTGCGACGGCGTCTATGATGAAAACAAGGGCGCGGATGTCGTTCTGAAGCTCAACAAAAACAGCTACTCGCTTTATGGCACTTCGGTAGAAGGCGATGGCTTCGGAAAAAAGGTCAATTGCAGCGGTCAACTGACCGGCACTAAAAACCAATACAACCTTTTTTCATCCAACACGAATGAAAGATCCTGCCCGGTCGATTACGTAAAGATCTCCAGCGAGCCAGGCAAAGACGGATCCGTGATGCTCGTATTGGCCCGCCGCTCGGGTGGCGATACTCACGATTCCTCGGGTTACTCGTACCGCTACTATCGTTGCGAGTAAGCAACGACTTTCAACTCCACCGCGATGGGAGTGGGAAGGCTTAACACTTCCACCGTGGTGCGCGTTGGTCCAATGCTGGCGAAATACTCGCCGTAGATCCGATTAAACGTGGCAAAATCCCGCTTCATATTCGTCAAGAAGACTGATACATCCACGACATCTTCAAGACTAGCCCCCGCCTCTTCCAAAACAGAACGAATATTCTCAATCGTCGCACGAACCTGCTTCTCAATATCATACGAAATCACATTCCCAAGAGCATCCTGATAAACCCCAGGAATCTCAGAATGTCCCGGTCGCCGCGGCCCCATCCCCGACACAAAAATAAAATCCCCCACGCGACGAGCATGAGGATAAGGCCCAACAGGAGCCGGCGCTTTATCAGATAAAACCTTAGTTTTCATAACACTGCCCCTGTTTCTGTTTCCTGTTTTCAGATTTCAGTCACGGTCTCCGCACGGATCTCCAACCTCAACCACAGTAACTGCCACTGTCACTGCTCTGATCCTGATACTGTTACTGCATCTGCCCCATAATACCACCGATCAATATCCGGATCCCACTCATCCCAAGTCGGAATCGTCCGCAGCGTCTCCACATATTTCGTGGGCACCACTCCAGGAACAAGAAAAGCCTTCTGCCTCCGCAAAGGATAAGGATTACGCAGCGTAAACCCAAGAACTCCAAGAATTCCACGCGCAATATACCAAGTCGCCTGCGGATTCCATCCGTGCGCAATCTTAATCACGATTCCCAGCCCCTCCGGATAATCCGGATGAACAATTCCCATTCCTAAAAGGCCATCCGCCCCTTCTTTGGCAATCACCTGGCCGTTGCAGGATTTGATGACAGTGGTATCGAGCCGATTGAACCCCCCTACCAAATCCGGATAGCGAATCATGGATTCCCAGATCCAATCCTCGGCGCGATTTTTGGCCAAACCCGCGTAACAGCGCGCGAGTTCACTCACCGTCATAGCGACCGTGGGCAAGCCGTCACCGTCACGGGCGATGCGTTTAGGCTTAAAGTCGTCGCCAAGATAGCGCTTCACCACCTGCATATATTCTTCGAACACTTTGTGCGACGGCAAGGTATAACCCGCGCGATTCCAGCCCTTCAAGCGACAGCCTTTTAGAATAGCGGCATGGTGACCCGAAGAATTGTTATACCAGCGACGCGGGCGCCGCACCTGCCGGCCGAATTGCACGAGCGGCAAATCGAGCGGCGTTTGCATCAATCCCCACTCGTTTTCACTCAGTAAGGATTGTGCGACTTCCACATGTTCGGCGGACCCGTTGTGCGAGGCCACCGAGATTGCCTTTTGTCTCCAATCCGTCGTCTCCGCCAGTTCACGCGCAAAGACTTTAATGTAAAACGGCTTCATCATCGAACGGCCGTAACACAAAACATTGCCGCCGAAGGAATGAATCTCGCGCGCGCCCGAAAACCAGGCGACGGCGCCGTGAATGGTATTTTCACTCACGCCATTGCGGCGGTAATCGACGAGCGGTTCCCACTCGACATCACGGCCGGTGGGAATCCCCTCGGAGGATTCGCCGAACGGGTCATCGGGATAAACGTCTTTCTCATCGATAAATTCGCTCATGGTTTTTCCACATCCAACTCGACATCGAGCTCGACGTCCCCATCCGTCGTGTTGCCGCCGAGCACATTGCGCTCACCGGAATACACGTCGGGATCGGCCTCATCGAATTCGAGATCGCGTGCCGCGCGCGCGGCGGGCGTAAGCCCCACCACGGCGGCGCCACTGCCGTAAATCGGCTGATACTCCAAAATTTCACCGGTGTAGAGATTCGACTGGCCCATAATGGAAGCGAGCCACCAAAATGGTTTGAAGTTGGCCACTTTGTTCACGCGCGCTTCGCGGTGAAATTGGCGCGAAAGTTGGGCCGCGTCTTCCAGTCTCCCCGCTTCTAAAAATTCCAAAAACTTTTGATTCCACTCTTGATCCTTGAGCGAATGGATCTTGTCGTCTTTGGGATCGATCTTATGTTCATGCAGGCGATTGGACAGCGACGTCACGGCGATGGCCACGGCGCGCTTCCCCTGTTTCTCCAGCGCTTCGCGCGCGGCTTTGCCGAGCACCAGCGTCTCCGCGCGGTCCGAGTAAATATTGGACGACACAATGACCGCAGGCAACCGGTTATCTGGATTAACCAACTTGGAAACGACCACGGATCCCGTATCAACGGGAAAGCCCTGATAGTTAATCGTGCGTGCGGTGAGCTTACGGGCTCTGGCGGTGTCGACGTAAGCTTTTGCGAGTTCCGCGTCGATGCGCAGTTTATAGGGGATGCTCCCGAGAGCATGAAATTCGTCGTCGACATGAACCCACTCAGGTGAAGGATTGGCTTGAATCTGGTGCCCGATCACGCTCGGCCAGTAGGTGGAGTAAATCATCAGCACATCGACGTCGAGGGCCTTGATTTGCTCGCGCACCTTGTCCATCGCCTGGCGGACCTTTTTCCAACCGGGATTGGCGTCGGGCGTGAGCACGAGATGCGGAAGGCCCGGAAGAACGTATCCTTTCACGCAACTCATGGCCGCACCTCCCGCCATTCGACCACGGCGTTGCCGGTGCCGATCACAGTGCCGTAACCGTGGACTTCCGCCGGATATTTCGGGAAGTCGAGCGCGGACATCATCCACGTGAGACTTCCGCCTTCGGTTTCGGCGGTGGCTTGCTCGGTGAAGTCCGTGAGAATATCAATCATCTCGCGCGTGCGACCCCTTTTCATGAGGTCAATCATCTTCATGTCCCAGAGATACTGGTTATGGTTGTTGATGTGCTCAAAGCTCATGTCTTCCACGACATCGGGCTCTTTGGTGAAGTGGCGGTGGCTCAGAGAGTTCGAGGACAACAAGACCGCACGGCGTCCGCTTTTTTCGACGGCGGCGCGCGTGGCCTTGCCGAGCTTGAACATCATCGCCTGCATCACATCCATATTGAAATAGCGGGCGGCGCCATTGCTGGAAATTCCCACGATGGGCTTGCGCCACTGCGGATCGGTCATGTGGCAAGACACGATCGTGCCGTAGTCGATGCGAAAGTCCTTGTTGCGCATCATTTGCGTTTCCAATCCGGCGCCGGCGGCTTCTTTACAAATGGCTTCCGCCAATTCCACATCCACTTTGAGATCGTACGAATAGCGAAACAAATTGGGGAACACGGGATCCACTGACAACGATTTGAAATGCGGTACACCCAAAAAGTGCGTGCCGATTTGCGTACGCCAATGCGGCGAATGCACGATCAAAACATCATATTCGATTTGACTGAGCGATTTGCGCAAGCGTTCGTAGGCCCAGCGCAGAGTCTCCCAGCCACACTCGGCTTTCGGTTCATTTTGCGGAGGATTTTCAGCATACACGAGATGCGGAGGATGGGGTGCCAAAACGCCGGCGACGATTTTTCCTTTACTCATGGCGCACTCCTTACAACTGTACGCATACGGTTTTCGTTTCGGTGAAAAAATCCAGCGAATGATCGCCGCCCTCGCGGCCGATCCCAGAGGCCTTGACGCCGCCGAAGGGCACGCGTAGGTCGCGCTTCAGCCAAGTGTTGATCCACACCGTGCCCACGCGCAAGTCGGCGGCGATCTTGTGCGCGGAGGTGAGATTCTTCGTCCACACGCTCGCCGAAAGACCGTAAGGCGAATTGTTCGCCCACTTCACCGCTTCGTGGGGATACTTGAAGGAATTGATGGTGACTACGGGGCCGAAAATTTCAGTTTGGTGGATCTCACTACAATTGGTCAGATCTTGAATCAACGTCGGCCTTAAGAAATACCCGTTCTTCATGGCGGCCGGCAAACCCGTCGGCTTATCGCCGCCGGCGATCACCTTCCCGCCCTCCTTTTTCGCGGCCTCGAGAAGGCTCAACACTTTGTCATAGTGAGTTTTGCTTACCAGCGGTCCCATAAAAGTGCGACTATCCGTCGGGTCTCCCACGACGAGCGCATCCACGTGCGCGGCCAGTTCCTTACAGAATTCGGGGTAAATATCTTCTTGCACGAGGATTTTGGATCCGCACAAGCAAATCTCACTTTGATTGAGAAAACTCGCGCGCGCGATTTGCGGTACGATTTTTTTTATATCGACATCTTTCAACACGATCGTGGCGTTCTTGCCCCCCAATTCCAGGCTAAGTTTCTTCGTATAAGGTGCGGCCATGACTTGAATCTTTTCGCCCGTCGCCGTTCCGCCAGTAAATGAAATCAGTGGAACTCCGGGATGGCGCACGAGATAACTCCCGGCCGGATCGCCTTTGCCAAGAATTATGTTGCAAACTCCTTTGGGAATGCCGGCTTGATTTAAAATCTCGCCCAACATCGACGCCGTCTTCGAGGTCCACTCAGAAGGTTTACAAACCACCGTGTTGCCGCAGGCCAAAGCCGGAGCGATTTTCCACGTGAGAAGATAAAGCGGTAAATTCCACGGCGCGATCAGGCCCGCGACGCCGACGGGCTGGCGGAGCACGTAATTAATCGCTTCCCCGTCCATATCGGTGGCCATTTCTTTTTTGTGGCGAATGGCGGAAGCAAAGAAGCGAAAGTTTTCGCTGGCGCGGAACATATCCAGGGACTTCGAGAGTTCAAGAGTCTTCCCCACATCCTGCGTTTCCATCATCGCCAGTTCGTCGCGGCGGCTTTCGATAATGTCCGCGACGCGTGTGAGTAAGCGGCTGCGATCGGCCGCCGGCATTCTGGACCAATCTTCAAACGCGGCTTGCGCGGCTTTCACCGCCTGCACGACGTCGACCTCGCTGCTGTCGGGAAGTTCATAGATCTTTTCGCCCGTTAACGGCGAGATCTTATCCATGTACTTACCCTCGGCGGGGGCGACGTATTCTCCGTTAATGAAATTCTTCAATCGTTCCATTAAGTCCTCAAGCGCGGTGTCACTTTTTCCATAAAGGTGACCATGCTCTTTTTGATAGCCTCGTTGTCGTGGGAATTGAAATCAAACCACAGCATCAATCGATCGTCGGGATGGTATTTGGCGCGAATCAGTTCAGCCAGGGTCTCAGCGTCGCCGGCCAAAGTATTGGCCACGGCCTGATCGACTTTTTTCTGATCAAGTGTTCCTTCCATCGCCTTCCAGTAGGTTACCCAAGCTTTTTCGGCGGCCTGTCTGGCCTTTTCGGTGGTGGAATCGAGAAACACC
>Ga0206968_10336_pt1 | contig 10670 bp, 10 predicted proteins | sample Alteio_BWOrgHeat_22_FD_153254 | JGI IMG/M metagenome (GOLD analysis project Ga0206968, IMG submission 153254) | Enriched cells from forest soil in Barre Woods Harvard Forest LTER site, Petersham, Massachusetts, United States -... | ecosystem: Environmental > Terrestrial > Soil > Temperate forest >... | reverse complement strand
AGCTCGTGCGTCATCGAATTCGTCATCGTCATACTCTGGGTCGTCGTACTCGGCGGCGTCAAAGTCTTCGGAATCGTCCTGGAAGCACAACCAATCCCGCAATTCTTCGACAGTGTCCTGCACTCCCGTCAGCGGGCAATTGGCCAGCTCTTCCTGCCAATGCGATACCCCTTTAGCGAGAGTTTCCTCGATTTCGGGTAAGCCGATCAGGAATTCTTCGACAAGACCCTTATCGTACGCCTCTTTGATTTCTTCGAATGCTTCGTGCGGCACGTACGGGTACAGCTCGCAGACCAGCGGACCGGCGAGTTCTGCGTCTTCATTCGCGATGACGCTGCGCAGGTGCTGCCGCAGTTTCTCGACTGCCTGATCGCGCGTCATGCGGCAGTCGCGAACCCACAGCAGATAGGCTTTGACCGCCTCCCACCGCACGCACAAGTCGAGCGCCTGGTTCGCGATCAGCTCGTCAAGCAATTCCGGCGAGGCGAACAGGGCGAACACGCGGCTCAGGTCCTCGGTGATGGCGTCACCGTAAAGCTGGTGGAGTTCGGCGTTCGAAAGCGACAGCGCATCGAGGATCGCCGGCAGGGCTTCCGACGCCTTAAACTCGGTGAGCAGATAGAGGGCGATCAAATGCCCGTCGCCGGAAGGGAATTCTCCGTCGCGAGCGAGCGCCGTCGCCTGCTCGATCAACTTGATCAGATGCGGGATGATCTCGTCTCGCCGCTGCTGGGCCGCGCGGATCGCCAGTGCTGGCAGCGTGCCGTCGTGATCGCGATCGAGCTCGGCAATGATTGTCTCGATCGTCCACACGTCGGCCTCTGGCTGTTGAGCTGCCTGATCTTCGACGGGCGTGGTGGTGATCTGGGAATCAGTTCCCTGGTTGGATTCGTCCATTGAATGGCTCCTGAAGTCGTCGATCCATCGGAAAGCGGGGGCCGTACATACGGCTCGAAATTGTATCAACTCGCGTTGGTTTTGCCGACGCTGGCAGCCAGCAACACGCGATCGGGTGGCCCAGCCGTCCCGAAGGGCGGCTGGGTCGCGCAGCGACAAGAAGCATTATCATACGTGAACAATTCTTTTGGGACCGGCCCCATGGCGCGATTTGGGATTGAGTGTTTTCTCGACCTATTGAACCGGCACGGCGCGGCTTCTTGTCGCTGCGCGACCCGCCCGGTGCTGCGCACGCGGACGGGCCACCCAAATGTCCCAAGTCTTTGCCCTACCCCTGGAGGACAGATGTACCTGACAGTCACGCAGGTGCCTGCCGGCCGCAAAATGGACAAACCTTCGGATCGCTCGTCGCATCGGCTGCACTCTGATCGGAGCGGAAGGCTTGCGTTTCGCGATGGCCGCAGTCGGCGCAGCGATGTTCCCACGAATGGATCGTCAGCGTCTCTTTCTCAAACAGGTTGTACGTGCAATTCAACGTACCCTGGCTGCAATGGGGACAGGAGCCAATCGTTTGCCGGTCGCGAGCCATGGCGCGTCTCGTCTGGAGATGATATCCCGAATCAGGGTAGCGACGGTCACCAGGCCGTGGGTTGCGATTGACGATTGCGAGCCACCCACGCTCTGGCGAGCGTGGCTACGAGCCAAACCAGGGGGCTAACGCCCCCCGCTCGCCTGGTCAATTGTTACTGCGTGCTCACCTTTCGCAAACGCCCGCGAACGACCTTTCTCAGCACTCGCTCAGATTCACCGGTATCTGCACGGCCAGCCCTCCTTCAGAAGTCTCCTTGTACTTCGTATTCATGTCGAGTGCCGTTTGCCACATCGAGCGGATCACGGCGTCGAGCGACACTTTGGCCTTGGCCGGATCGCTTTCAAGTGCAATGTTGCAGGCGGTGATCGCCTTGATCGCCCCCATCGTGTTGCGCTCGATGCAGGGAATCTGCACCAGCCCCCCGACGGGATCGTACGTCAGGCCCAGATGGTGCTCCATGGCGATTTCCGCCGCCATCAACACCTGCGCGGGTGTGCCCCCCGAACACTGTGTCAATCCCGCTGCGGCCATCGCGCTCGACACGCCGATCTCGGCCTGGCAGCCCCCCATCGCCGCCGAGAGCGTGGCCCCCTTTTTGAACACGCTGCCGATTTCCCCCGCGGTCAGCAGGAAATCGGCGATGTCGGCGTCGTCCGGCCGGCAAAAGCGGTTATGGTACATCAGCACCGCCGGCACCACCCCCGCCGCGCCGTTCGTCGGGGCGGTCACAACGCGGCCGAATGCGGCGTTTTCTTCGTTGACCGCCAGGGCGAAGCAGCTCACCCACTTCAGGATCTCCCGGAACCCGCCGTCACTTTGCCGGATTGCGTCGATCCACTCCGCCATGGTCTCGTACGAACGTCCCCCCAACAAGTGGCGGTGCATCCCGGCAGCACGACGACCGACCCCCAACCCGCCTGGCAACACCCCGTCGGCGTGACAGCCGCGGTAGATGCAGGCTCGCATTGTCTCCCAGATTTGTTGCAGGCCGCGGTCGATTTCCTCTGTCGTGCGCCAGGCAAGCTCGTTCTGGCGGACGACTGCAGGGACTGTCAAATTCTGCTCCTGGCAATGCCGCATGAGATCGGCGGCCGTCTGGATGGGAAACGGCAGCCGAACGCTCTGGCGACCGCCGGGGAGTCCATTTTCCTGGACGACGAACCCACCGCCGATCGAGTAGTACGTTTCTGCAAGTAGGGCGCCGCCGGTCAGAGTCGCCGTAAAGGTCAGCCCGTTCGGATGAAACGGAAGTGTGACCTGGGGATTGAATACGAGGTCGCTCCTCGGGTGGAACTCAATCGTACGGCATCCGTCGAGGGGCAAGCTTTGCTGCGAGCGCACCTTTTCGACTTTGGCATGAATTTGCGCGGTGTCGCAGGTGACAGGGTCTTCGCCGGCGAGTCCCAGCAAGATGGCCACGTCGGTTCCGTGTCCGTGACCCGTCTTGGCGAGCGACCCGAACAGATCCACCTTAAGTCGCTGGATCCGATCGAAGGCCCCCAGCTCGCGACACTTGGCCAGAAACCGCTGCGCGGCCCTCCAGGGCCCCATCGTATGCGAGCTCGAAGGGCCGACACCGATCTTGAAGATATCGAAGGTACTGATCGATTCCACGCCGCAAGCTCCCCTGTGCCGATGCCGGCCGCCGGAAGGGAGGCCCTACGAGGGGATTATGCCAGCCTCGTGGCCGTTTGGCGAGTCGCTGTTATCGGCAATTCCCCACTCACGAACTCGGCGGGTTGACCTGCGCCGTCTTTTTGTGAGTCGGGCGTGCTGGCACGAGCTCATACGTGAGGGCCCCCAGCAGTGCGCCACGTTGAACCGAGTGACATTTGAGGCAGGTTTTCGACGCACGCAGTGAGCCGACCATCCGAATTCGGTCTGCCGTGTCGTCGATCATGAAATCCGCGTCAGATCGAATCTGGTCGATTGCCTGCTGCTCAAACGAATCGAGTGGGCGGGTCGGAGCGTCCCGCAACTCGTCCATCTTGGGAAGGTTCTTCGAAATGTAGGCCACAGGCGCCTCGTGCTTGAGCAAGCTCACGAGTTCCAGGCGGGCGAGCCTCCAAGAGGCGGTTTGCTGGCCCTTGGGAAAAACTAATCTCGGAGTTTCTGTGAAGCGATGCGAACGGAACCCCGCCACATGATTTCGGTCCCTGGCAAATCCAATCGAATCCTGATTCACAAAATCAAGAATTCCCGCTTCGTGCATTTTCAGCAATGGGGCTTGCAACAGAATTGGCACTTCAGTCCCCACCTGGTCCGCGATGTCAAACGCTGAGTCCGGGGCGGGATCGTAAATCAGTTCGGTCGCTGGTTGCACCACCGGATTCGGCAACGATGGGGGAAGGTGAAAATAATCGTCGCGGGGAAAATCTCCCATCCGTTCTTCACCAAAGCCGTCAGCAAGAACGAAATCGCCAACGGTTCGACTGTGCAGCAGCTCCAGGAATTGGCTGCGTCCCCACGATTGGGAGTCTGCTTCTTCGGCTCTTGCCAGCCGCTGTTCAATCTGCGGGGCCAAAACAGCAGGCTTTGTTACACCTCTCTCTTCGTAGGCCAGACGATCCGAAATAGAATGGAAGGGATACTCCTGACGGAATCTCCACACCTTCTGTAGACTTGGCTCCACCAGGAACAGGGCACCGTAACTCACCAGCATTGCCGCGACGGATGCGAACATGACAACCTTCGGCTTCGGACGGAACGGGAGACACGCCACCGTCGCCAGCGCAGTGACCGCTGCGTGGGCGGCCAACGCATAGCATTGGCACGCGCCGGATGCGAAAAACAACACGGCCGACAGGCAAAACACGCCACGTCCACCGAAGCGGCTTCTTGCCAGGGCGCAGGACGTCGCCACGAAGCCAAGCGAGACGGCATTCGAGTACAAGAACATATCCACAATGCCGCCCCTCAGTTGATGACAGATTCCTGCGCCGACTTCTTGCGAGTCGGTTTGGTCGGCACGAGCTCGTACGTCAGCGCCCCCAGCAGATCGCCGCGGCGAACGGAATGACATTCGAGGCACGTCTTGCTCGCACGCAACGAGCCGATCATCCGAATTCGGGCGGGCGTTTCGTCGATCATGACATCCTCATCTGCTCGCAGTCGATTGATTGATTGTTGTTCAAACGGATCGAGCGGACGTGTCGGTGCGGCCCGAAGTTCATCCATCTGCGGAAGGTTCTTCGAGACGTAAGCCACAGCACGCAGGCAATTCATAATTACGCCTCCGGGAGCCGCCTGGGGACCGAACAAGACTGCCCCGATTGTATCCGCGTTCGCGATCCGGGCGGAAGTGCGGGTGTCAACTCGAGACGGGACACTCATCCGCAGCAGCGTTCGGAAGCTCGCTACCAGGTTGTTTCTGCTCCTGGTTTTGGCCCGATGCCCGGTCAGTCACGCCGCCCACCCCGGCGATCAGAAGGCCAGCCGCCAGAAGCAGGCCCGCGTTCCTCATGCCCGCGCCCCTTCGACCAGTCATCCTACTCCTCTTTTTTGGCAGGAACTCGCCGCGTTACTCTACCTTCAGTCGGAAGGCCGGCTCGAGCCCGGCGCTGGCGGCGGCCTCGTGCGGAAAGTTTGCGGAATCGGGGGCGACATTGAAACTGTTTGCACCCCACGTGTGCCAGTTCTGTTGGCTTTGATGGAGAAACAGCGGCTCGCCCGAGACGTGGTACACAATATTCCCCTCGACGTGGAAGCCTTTGCTGCCTTCGTCGAGGTAGAGGCCGTTGTTGGCCGAGCCTTGCGTGCTCTCGCTGCGCTCGACGTCATGAATGAGATTTCCTCGCAGAACCGTTCCTGGTTGCAGCCCCAGGGCGTAGATGGCCGCTCCGTCACCCATCAGCTTCATGACGTGATGGACGTGGTTGTACTCAATCCGATTATTCCGCGCGTCGGTGGGATCGGTGTTCCACGACCAGCCGACCGAGATGCCTGTGTAGGGAAGGTCATGCACCAGATTATGGGCCACGGTGGTTCCCTCGGCAATCGTTGAACCAGCTTGCCGGTCGAGGTATCGACAACTTCGAGCAGTGAGCCATGGATTTCCAGCATGTTCTGCGAACCGGCCGACTGGTGAAGTCCGTCAATGTTTTGCGTCACGACGGTCCCTTAACCCGCGGACAATATCAAACGATGCCCCTCAGTCCACGTTGGCGGTTCGCATTTCCCGGCGAGTCTTCGGACGACATCCTCTGGGACGGGGTTGCCGCGGCGCTTGTTTTGCTCGAGCAGTCGCTCGAACGGCGGCTCGACGTAGACCAGTTCAACACGCGCGTTGTAGTCGGCGAACAGGTCGATCCACCTCTGGCGGGTCTGCTTTAGCAGGTTGGTGGCGTTGAAGGCAAAGGACGTTTCGGCCCGCAGGTATTCCCGGCAGCGTTCGCGGGCCAGTTGCACGACCTCGCCTTGATTGTCGGTCGGCTCGATATCGAGTTCGCCACGAATGTCATCCAGTGAAACCACCGGTAGATCAGCCCGATGGCGTGACAGCCACGTATTCTTGCCGCTGCCGGGGAGCCCCGACAACATGGTGACGGTACAAGCAAATTCCTCGTGCGGCACGTAGTGCAGGTTCGGTTCAGGCTGGCGATAGAACTGAAATCGGGCATGGTCGTTGGCGAACGGGTAAGGCTTGTCAAAGCAGCCGCTTTCTTCGGCCATGAGTTTCCAGAAATGCAAATTCTCTTCAGGCCGGGTCATTGAAGCGGTGTCCCGGCCGCGAGTGTCGGCCAGAGCAAACAAATAGAGCAGACGATTGTTGACCAGCCACGAGAGCCGGACCACTTCGTAAGTTGGATCAGACCGCTCCAGCAAGAATGCCGGACGACCGTGATAACGCACGAGCCGGGCGATCTCTTCCCTGGTCGCCAGGTCGCAATTCAGATCACGGAGGACTCCCCGCACGAGTTGCTCTCCCCGCACGGCGTGCTTCGGCGACGTGATCCGTCCGGTGTCGGGATCAACCTGTGACGTCAACGGCTTGGCTGCGTCATGAAAGAGAGCGGTAAAGATCAGCACGATCTGCTCATGTCGCGCGAGCGACGGCCATTCCTCAAGCTGGGGAAGTTGCCGACAGACCATCTTCGTGTGCGTCCAGACATCCCCTTCCGAATGCCAACCGGCATCCTGGGCGCAATCCGCCATCGCTCGACACCAAGACTGGGCGTCGGCCCAGGCCATGATTTCGTCGAGAGTCGCCTGTTGAAGCTGCTGCCAGTTCATGACCAGATATCCACGCCATCGGCAAGCTCGTTGGGGACCAGCGCCTGGTGCTGCCAATGGGCACTCTGCTTGATCTTCTCCACAAATTCGGGGCGTACGAATTTCGCTCGGCCCGTGACTACGCCAGCGGCCTCGATCCGCAGGTACAAACCTTCCATCAGGTTGTCAGTCTGCTTCGTCAGAGGATTGTCGAACAAGCTGTCGAATAGCGACGGGCCAATCAACTTTTCGAGATCCGATCGTTCGAGCGGGCCGGTATGGATGACGGGAACGGTTTTGATCCCGAGTCCTTCCAGCAGGCTCAAGCGCTGTTCCAGATCGAGAAATGCCTCTCGGTCCTTGTCGTAGATGTCAAACTCGAAGAAGTAATGTGCCAGTTGCCGGTATAAGACCGAGTGCCGGGCGTAAACCCACTCGCCGAACAGGATGAACCTGTTCCCAAGCCGCTGCTCCAAAACGTGTCGCTTCACCGCCGCCCACTGTTTGAACAGGTCGTACTGGGGGTGCATCCCCTCGGTGATGAGATGGCCGCGGCATTGCAGGACCAACTCGCCATCGTCAGAGAAATGGAGGCCGACATTCGTCCCGTCGATCTTCTCCTCGACGATCAACGAGTCATCGGCGAGGAACTGCGCCGACTCGACACTACCGAGATGCTTGTCGTCGTCCGTCCCCTTCGACCCAAATAGATGCGGAGTGCGAGGATACTTGATGAAGTTGCCGTGTGACGTGCCCATCAGGAGTATCCTTGTGTTTGAGGTTTGGGAAGGCTGTATTTCGATCGCTCGAATAGCAGATCATGATTTCTGTCGGCGGACAAGCCGAGACATGCGGCTCGATGGAAATCCTGCCCACGGAATTGTTCGTGACGACCCCTGCCCCCTTGCGTGACAGGTGTCGTACTACAAAGTGTGTCGTCCGCCCTGCAACGGGACGACACAGAGTTGGCGAATTCGCAGGAATTGATACACTGAGAGCCGGTAAATCAATCCATTTCACTCGGGCAAGCATCGGCACGCAGCCCGAAAGTCCAATTCGTCAAGTCCTTTGCGGCCAGACAACGGCCGGTCATCCAACAACCAGGAATCCACACCATGCAGAGCCGTTTGCTATCCATCGGGTTCGCAGTCGTTTTCAGCCTGCCATTTACCGTCTTGGCGGCCGAAAAAGTCCAGCCGGTGCGCATGGGCTGCGGGATCATGACATTCGACACCGTCCCCGGCTGGGGACTCGGCGAAGACGGAAAATCGGTCATCGGTTCGACGCACGGCGGCGTCGTGATCGACAAGGCGGGGAGCATTTACACGAGCTCGTCGCTGGGCGTTTTCGTTTTCTCGCCCGAGGGCAAAGTGATTCGCCGCTTCGTGGGCGATAAGTACACGAACATGCATGACATGGAAATCCGCGACGAAGCCGAGGGGGAATTCATTTACGCCGCCCGCAATGCCAACGCCGAAGGGATCAAGTTCAACGCCGAAACCGGCGACATCGTTCTCAAGCTGCCGTTTCCCCAGGAATCGGGACTGGATCTCAAGCAATTCAGTCCAACGGCGATCACCGTGGCTGCGAACGGCGACATCATTCTGGCCGACGGCTACGCCAGCAATTACATTTTCAAGTTCGACAAGACGGGCAAATACCTGATGCACTTTGGGAAAAAAGGAAACGGCCTGAAGGAATTCAACACGGCCCACGGTATGACGCTCGACACGCGCTACACCCCGAATCGCCTCTTGATCTGCGATCGTAACCACCAGCCCAAGGGGCGCCTGCTGCATTACGATCTCGATGGGAATTTTATCGACGAAGTCGTGACTGGCCTGGGCCAGCCCACATCGGTGGCCATTCAAGGTGACTATGTCTCGGTCCCCGACCTGCAAGGGCGGGTGGTCATTCTCGACAAGAACAACACGATTATGGCGGTCCTCGGATACAACCCCGATCCCGGCAAAGGGGGGACCAACAACGTCCCGCAAGACCAGTGGAAAGAAGGGATCTTCAGCGGCACGCACGGCTCGTACTGGGACAAAGAGGGCAACCTGTACGTCCAGGACTGGAATGTTTCCGGGCGCATCATGAAGCTGGTAAGGGTGAAGTAGTCATTCGCACTCCTCATATTCGAATGCGCCGACCCGCAATTCCTCGCCCCGCCTGACGAGCAGCAGCCAGCAGTCGTAGCAGCGTACGGTTTCACCCCGACGGAGTTCGCTCGCCAGGTTGGCGTACGTCCAGGCGACGCGCTCCTTGGCCGGCACCGTGGTGAATCGTTCGAATTCTGCGCCCCGCAACTGGGTCTCATCCAGGTCGCCGAACCCTGCCACTGCCTTGAGCGGGCTCCCATAATCAACAATCGCCTGACGATGGATCGCAGTGAACGTACCGAGAGTCACCGATTTCTTATAGGCGGGGGACATCAACGCGTACGCCCGTCCATAGTCTGCAGCAACAAGTGCATCGCCGAATTTCTGTGTCAAGGAGATGCTCCGTGCGATGGGGACGCCCCCCGGCGGAACCGGGCGCGGCCTCAGGAACTGTTCGTCGGGTCTAACGCCAGGCACATTCGAATCTTCGGAGTCCTTCGAATCGCCCGGCTCTTTCGTATCGGCCTTCTTTTTCTTATCTGCCGGCTCCTTCTTTTTGGCCCTTTCCTTGTTTTCGACCAGTTCCTCCTTTTCGACCGGCTCCTTCTTTTCAACCGGCTTCGGTTTGGCGCCCGGCTCGTGATTAGCAATTGGCGCCATCTGAGCGGGAGGCTCCATCATGGCGGCCGACGGCATTGGTGCCATCTGCAAGACTGCATTCGGCGGCGTAATGCCTTCGCCTTCCGACTTCGGCGGTGTCAATAGCGCAGCAAATATCAGCCAGAACGCCGCCGTGTGAGCCCCCCGCACCACGCACATCGACACCACGGCTTCCCAGGACTCCAATTCAAATGCATTCACGAACAGAAACAGCGTCACGACCCAGGCGCCAATTGTTCCCACGTAGGGCTGCGGCAGTAAGCCAAGCAGGTCCTCCGCCCAGATCTGCGTCAGAATGATTGCAGGCAACTTGACCAGCGCATCTTTGGTATCACCGTAGCAGATCCCCAGGAGTGCCGATGACACCATCAGGACCGGCGTGATGATCACGATCAAAGCGATCAGGAAGCCAAACTTATGCCACAGATAGGTCGATGAGGGGATCCCCTTCGGAACCGTGGACGAGCTGACACACAGGAATACCACCAGACTGGCCAGCGTCAGTCCTGCCGGCAGCCATGCGCCGAAATCGAAGGGCCTCTCGTGTCTCTCGGCGTCATTCGCAGCATCGGCGGAATCCTCGTCGCGCCTCTTCTTGCTCTGTCTGCTCACACGCGGAGCCGACTGCGAGTTTTTGGCATCGCGTGGATTTTCCTGCGACATGGCCCTCTCCGAAAACGGTTGGAGCAGTTGCCCCCCATCGTAGCCAAATGCGTCGCTGGAAAGCCAGCGCCCAAATAGATTCGCTCGATTCCCAGCGGCAAGATTGACGCAGTAATATCGTACTGCGCGAATTCCGACGTCTTTGAAGACACTTCAAACCCTCCAGGGTCTTTTTTCGCATCTGGTGAATGCGCCTTGAAACCCTTTTTCGTCGCTACCTTACATTAACAGGAGTTGCCCACGGATGGCGTGGCAATACCACGGATGACGACTGTATGTTCAAAACTGATCTGCATGGTATTTTATCCGTGGTATTGCCACGCCATCCGTGGGAATAATTCGTAATTGATTTCAACGACGCCCCAAGGTCACCAACGCCATGTCTCTCCTGAAATTGTTTGTGCTCACGCTTGTGCTGATTCCGATGATCGCGAACTCGGCCCTGGCCGACGAACCCCGCGTTCAAGAAATTCCGCTTCCCAAGGATGCCGCCGATGTGACTTATGTCCGGCAACGTGGAGATATCCGTTTCAAAGTCCCCTCCG
>Ga0206968_10335_pt1 | contig 10813 bp, 9 predicted proteins | sample Alteio_BWOrgHeat_22_FD_153254 | JGI IMG/M metagenome (GOLD analysis project Ga0206968, IMG submission 153254) | Enriched cells from forest soil in Barre Woods Harvard Forest LTER site, Petersham, Massachusetts, United States -... | ecosystem: Environmental > Terrestrial > Soil > Temperate forest >... | reverse complement strand
TTTAAAAATCTTTGCGCCAAACGTAAATAATTTATTAAACATCTGGGAATAATCATTTCCGATATCTATAATGGTCTTTTTATTATCCAGATTTTGCTCTGGTTTTAATTTATTAACTTTTTTAAATTTATGTCTATTAAATTTGATGGGCATATTACACCTCTATATTATTTATATTAATTTATGTTACTTATGATTTAATTTATCATGTTAACAAAATAACATAGGTGGATTAACTTAGAATGAATATCTAAAACCCATTGATTTAGAGGGCAAATAACGTTAATCTTTAGGTTTTTAGGTTTAGGGCTAAATAGCTTATATGAAATTATTTATAAAAACCCATGGTTGTCAGATGAATGTTTATGATTCTGATAAAATGGCCGATGTTTTAAATAGTACACAGGATCTTGAATTAACTAATGATGAAACTCTTGCTGATGTTATTTTATTAAATACCTGTTCTATCAGAGAAAAAGCTCAAGAAAAAGTTTTTCATCAATTAGGCCGTTGGCGTAAGCTTAAAGCTAAAAATCCCAATATGATAATTGGCGTTGGTGGCTGTGTTGCTAGCCAAGAAGGCAATGATATTATTAAACGTGCTCCATTTGTTGATTTAGTTTTTGGCCCACAAACTTTACATCGTCTGCCCGAGATGATTACCGAAGTTCGGACAAATAAAAAATCAGTTGTTGATATAAGTTTTCCTGAAATTGAAAAATTTGATAATTTACCAGAGCCAAAAGCCGATGGTCCTACAGCTTTTTTGTCGATTATGGAAGGCTGCAGTAAATATTGTAGCTTTTGTGTTGTACCATATACTAGGGGTAAAGAAGTAAGCCGCCCATTTGAAGATATTATTTTAGAAGCAGTGATTTTAGTTGAAAAAGGTGTTAGAGAAATAAATCTGCTCGGTCAAAATGTTAATAGCTATAATGGCGTTATGGGTGAGCATGGTAAAGAAAGAGCTGATCTTGCTTTACTAATAAGTACATTAGCCGAAATTGATAACCTAGATAGAATAAGATACACAACTTCTCACCCGGTTGAATTTTCGGACAGGCTAATTGAAATATATGCCAATACGCCAAAATTAGTTGATCATTTACATCTACCTATCCAAAGTGGATCTGATCGTATATTAGCAATGATGAAGCGTGGCCACACCGTTTTAGAATATAAAGCCAAAATACGAAAACTTCGCGCGCTGCGTCCTAATATCAGTTTATCTTCAGATTTTATAATTGGTTTTCCCGGGGAAACTGATAAAGACTTTGAAAACACTATGAATCTTATTGATGAAATTAAATATGATCATAGTTTTAGCTTTATATATAGTAAACGACCTGGCACGCCAGCCGCGAGTCTTGATGATGATACGCCACTTGAAGTAAAAAAACAGCGTTTAAATATTTTACAAACTAGAATTTTGCAATCAGCCAATAATATCAGTAATAAAATGTTAAATACTGAACAAATTATATTGGTTGAAAGCAAAGCAAAAAAAGCAAATGAGCTACAAAATGATTTATCAGGAAGAACTGAAAATAATCGCGTCGTTCATTTTAGTGGCCCTGATAGTTTAATCGGCCAATTTGTAAAAGTTAATATTACCGAGGTCTTACCTAATTGTTTAAAAGCTAAATTTGTGGCGCAAATGCGCTGAGGTCTTGCAGTTTTTTTAGAACTAGCTAGAATTAACTATACTAAATTTTAAGCAGTTAATAACTTAATTAACTTACAAAGAACTTGACTTTCATCATCGATATTCAGCGGGCTTTTTCAGACAAAGATCTTCAAAAAGATTTTCCAAGCGATAAAGCTATTAAATCAATAATCACTACCGTTTTGACAAAATTTCGTTCAAATGGCGAGTTATCTATTAGAATAGTTAATCCAGATGAAATCCAAGATTTAAATAAACGTTATAGGCATAAAGATAAACCGACCAATGTTTTGTCTTTTCCTATGGACTTAGAATTACCTGATGGTATTGATCTTCCTCATGAATTATTAGGTGATATAGTTATTGCAGCTGATATAATTAAACAAGAAGCTATAGAACAAAAGAAATCGTTTATTAGCCATTTTACACATATATTAATTCATGGCACCCTGCACCTATTAGGATTTGATCATATTAATAATGATGATGCAAAAATTATGGAAGATCATGAAATTAATATTATGCAAGAACTTAATTTTGCAAATCCATACAAAAATTAAATTGGAGATAAAATAATTATATGTCAGATCCAGACAGTAGTAGATTAAAAAATCTTAAAAATGATACTGCTCCAGTAAATTCTTCTCACGGCCTTTTTTATAATTTATACAAACAATTTACTAATAACCTTTTACATTTTTTTAGTCGAAAAATTAAAACTCGCGAGCAATTATCAAAAATTTTAAAAATATCTGCTCAAAGTGAAATTTTATCTTCTGAAGCTTTGAATATGATTGAAGGGGTTTTATGTGTTTCTGATATGCAGGTTCGCGATATAATGATACCTCGTTCTCAAATGGTTGTATTAGAAATCGACTGTGATATCGAAGAATCTTTACCTAAGATGATCAGTTGTGGTCATTCACGCTTTCCAGTTATAGGCGAGAATCGGGATGAAGTATTAGGCACAATCTTAGCAAAAGATTTATTGCCCTTTGTCTTAAATAAAGCTAATAAAATTAATATCAATGAACTTTTACGACCAGCTATGATAGTACCAGAAAGTAAAAGATTAAATATTTTACTTAAAGAATTTCGTGCAAGTCGCCATCATATGGCAATTGTTGCTGATGAATATGGTGGGATTTCTGGTCTTGTTACTATAGAAGATGTCTTGGAACAAATTGTTGGTAACATTGAGGATGAGTTTGATATTCAAGAAAGTGAAAATATAATCAAATTAGATAATGATTTCTATACAGTACAAGCTTTAACGCCAATAATAGAATTCAATGAATATTTTGCTACAGATTTTAGTGATGAAGAATTTGATACAATCGGTGGTGTGGTATTAAATAGTTTTGGTTATCTACCAGTCAAAAATGAAACTATTATAATCAAAAATTTTAAAATAAGAATTTTAAATGCTGATAAAAGACGCATAAGACTTCTTAAAATTTGTAAAATAAAAGATAATAAGCAAGTAGATGTTAATTAGAAATAATCATATTTATAAATGTTTAATAGCTTTATTCGCTGGTGGTTTATTACCACTTAGCCTATCTCCATTTGATTATTCTTTGATTATTTTTCCAAGCATTATTTTACTATTTTATAGTATAGAAAATTTTACTTTAGATAAAAGCGGCATAAAAAAAGCTATATTTAATGGCTACCTCTATGGTATTGGATGCTTTACACTCGGTATTAGTTGGATATATGTTAGTATTCACGAACATGGTGATGCCAGCCCTCTTTTAGCAGGCTTTTTGACCATGAGTCTTATAATGGGCGTCTTAGCTTTTTTCCCTGCTATCAAACTTGGGCTATATCAATATCTTAAAACCAAGAATATAAATATTAATTTACTTATTTTAGCACCTAGTATATGGGTGCTGATTGATTGGTTACAAAGCTGGGCATTTACAGGATTTCCTTGGTTATATGTTGGTTATAGTCAAATCGATAGCTCTTTGGCGGGATTCGCGCCAATTGGCAGTATTTTTGGCTTAAATTATATTGTGGTACTAATAGCCGGTTTGTTTTATTTAATTATTACTAATTTAATAATTTTTATTAAAAATAATTTTCATCAAAACAGTTTAAATAATATCTTAACTTATTTATTAATATTAATTTTTATCTATATTTTAGGATCAAGTTTATTAGCTATTCCTTGGACAGAAAAAACCGCTGATAAAGAACAAATAGTCTTAGTCCAGGGTAATATACCGCAGAATAAAAAATGGCTTAGAATTGAAATTGAAAATAGTATAAATAAATACTTAACTTTAACCGAGCCCTATTGGCATAATAGTACCATTATTTGGCCTGAAACAGCTGTGCCAATACCAATTCATTATATTAGCGCTCAAATAACATCATGGCAACAAAAAGCTATTAGTGAAAACAGTACTTTAATTTTGGGTATACCTATCTTAGCTAACAAAGATTATCAATACTATAATGGTATTATTGGTTTAAATAAAAATTATCCAGAAAATAACACTTATTATAAAACTAAACTAGTACCATGGGGTGAATATGTACCGCTTGAAAATTGGTTTAGAGGTTTAATTGCTTTTTTTGATTTACCAATGTCCAACTTTATTCCAGGTAATCTTGTTACTAATAAAAGTTCTTTAAAAAGTGAATATTTAAATTTTGTACCTTATATCTGTTATGAAATAGCCTATCCTGATTATGTTATATCGACTGCCAATAAAGGTAATGTCCTAGTAACTATAAGCAATGACGCCTGGTTTGGTAATTCTATTGGCCCTTGGCAACATTTGCAATTAGCAAGGATGCGGGCATTAGAGACTGGCCGTGCTGTAGTTCGCAGTACTAATAATGGTATTACTGCAATAATAGATCATAAAGGCAAAATAATTCAAAAAATTCCGCAATTCACCGCTGGAGTATTAGTTAATGAAGTCTATGGTTACACCGGCTTAACCCCGATTATGTATTACGGGGTTAATTTTATTATCGCAATTTGTTTTTTTATTATAATTTTATTATTTTATAGAAAATTTAAGCTATCTTAGCTCTTACTGCTTTATCTTCCTCTAAATCCTCTTCTTCTTGATCTATAGCTTTCTTATTGCTAGCTTTAGCTTTTTTTAAAGCATATAGTCTTGCATTAGTAGTTTTAACAATATTAGATCCATTTGAATTGCCCTCAGATGAGCTATCTATATCTATATCATTATTAACTAATCTTTCAAGTTGCTGTTGCCGAGTATTATTTTTTATAACAGATTGTCCTTGTTGTTCATTATAGTAATCATTAAAAGCAGAAATATCTCCCATCTTTAAACAATTTACAACATATTTAACATTTTCATGTTGATCGTATTGTTTTAACAATTTAAACTTTTTCATTTCATGAACTAAAAAAACAATTTGTTTTTCAATTCTGGCAATTAATTTTTTATATTCTGAACTATCTAGATAAGAAAATTTTATAGCTAATAATTTAAGATCATGATCAGTTAATCTTGATTCTGGATTTGAAAAACCATATTTTTTCGCATAATAGTATTGAAAAGTTTTTTTAACTAAATAAATCATCACAGCAGAGGTTAAAACCATGCTGCATAATAAAGTTATACTGGTTGCAAAGGCCGGATTTAATGGCGTTAAGGATACTAAAGTAATTAAAACTGCCATTATCGCGCCGATTTGCGGGAATAAATAACCTATTATTAAACCAACACCTCCAGCAACAAGCCGAGCATAGCTGCTGACTTTTTTTCTATTTAATTCAAGGTTTACAATGGCTTTAATTATTTTTTCAATAGGAAATTTGATAATTGCTGGAGTTAAGTTATCAAGGCCGCCGGTATTTTCCATATTATCCTCCTTGCAATTAGATTTATACCTTATATCTTTAATTTCCCCTATATCTTAATAAATATCAATGGCTATAACTGTAATTATACTGAGATTTGGCTGAAAATTTTATTATATTTTTAATAATCTTGAGACGATGGTTTAATTTCTGTAGAATAGTTCATAACTAAAATATTTTATGTTTTAATATGACAAATCACTTAGTAAATATTGAAGATTTAGATAAAAAAACTATTCTAGAAATTTTTAAGAAGACTGATAATTATATTAATATAGACCGTAAATCTAAAAAGATAACTTATAATAAATCTGAACTTTTAAAAAACAAAACCATATTCAATTTATTTTTCGAATCGAGTACAAGAACAAGATCTACTTTCGAATTAGCGGCAAAAAATTTATCTGCAAATGTTATAGATTTAAATTTAGAAACTTCCTCCATAAAAAAAGGCGAATCAGTAAAAGATACAATTTTAACAATTAAAGCCATGCAAGTGGATTGTATCGTGCTTCGTCATAAGCAAAGTGGAATTGCTCATTCAATAGCTAAACTTTGTGGTGATGATATAACCTTAATTAATGCTGGTGATGGCGTAAATGCTCATCCTACGCAAGCATTATTAGATCTTTATACAATTTTAAAACACAAACCTGATTTTAGTAATCTTAAGATTTCTATCATTGGCGATATATTAAATTCTCGTGTCGCTCGTTCACAAATAGCCATATTTAAAATTTTTGGTTGTAAGGATATTAACCTAATAGGTCCTGAAATCTTATTACCAGATACTTCCGAAAACTTTGGCCCCGATGTAAAAGTTCATCATAATTTAAAATCAGCTATAAAAAATAGCGATGTAGTTTCAGTTCTACGATTGCAACGAGAACGTATGCAACATTCTTTAATATTAAATGATAATGACTATTTTAATAATTATGGGATCACTAGCGATATCTTAACGCTTGCTAAACCTGATGCCATCGTTATTCATCCTGGTCCAATAAACCGTGAGGTTGAAATAAGCTCACAAGTTGCTGATGGCCCTCAATCCTTAATCTTAGAGCAAGTAACTAATGGTGTTGCTATCAGAATGGCAGTTTATGAGTTATTACTTACATAGCTAATTGATTTATATCAATAAAAAATTTTAAAAAACCCTCTTGAAATAATTTCTACTAACCAAATATTTATAATTACAGATGTAGTTATAAATATTTTTTAGTAATTATAATCACGAGGTGAAATATGAACATTGCACAATGGAGTCCATTTAGAGAACTTGAAGAAATTTTAACTAGATATAATAATTCTAGTAATCCATGGCCTAGATCTAAAGAAAACAATGGCGAGCTAACAATACCGGATTGGACGCCAAAAGTTGATATCAAAGAAAATAAAGAAGCATATACTATTAAAGCCGAATTACCAGGTGTTGAAAAAAATGATGTTAATATCACTTTAGAAAAAGGCATACTTTCAATTCGTGGGGAAAAACGTTTTGAAAAAGAATTTGAAGATGAAAAAAGTCATCGTATAGAATGTGCTTATGGTAACTTTGTACGCAGCTTTAGTTTACCAGAATCGGTCAATAACGATGGTGTCAAAGCTAAATTTAAAGATGGTTTATTAACTTTGGTTATAGCTAAAAAACCAGAGCAACAACAAAAATCTATCAAAATCAATGTCGAATAAAAAAATTAAAGTAAGGATCATTAATATGAGAAATAAAAAAAATAAATTATTGATTACTTTATTAGCATTATGGACTTTAAATTCTTTTGCTAATTCTTTTACTAGTCCTTCTGTTAATTCTTCTAACAATTCGTCAAGCAAAAAGATCGACACAGATAACACTGGATTGTTATCTGACGATTTTGGCGATGAAATGTTTCAAGAATTTAGAGCCTTACAAGCTCATATGGATAAAATGTTCGATAGAGCTTTTACTAAAATTAATAATCATGGAGGGTTTAAAGATTTATTAAATAATAAATCGGCAAATAATTTGGATTTAAATCTAAAAGACGAAAAAGATAAATTTATAGTCACAGTTAATTTACCTAATAGTCAAAAAAATGATGTAAATGTTAAAGTTCAAAATAATCGGTTAATAATCACTGGCAATGTTAAAGAACAAGTAGAAACTACTGATAAAAACGGTAAACAGTTTAAGCAATTTATCAGTAGTTTTAGTAGAAGTATTTTATTACCCAGTGAAGTAAAACCTGAAACATTAAAGACAACATTTACTGATAAAATCTTAAATGTTACTGTCGATAAAAAGCAGGCTAGTTAGTCTGGCATTTCAATAATAGTGGTGATTATAGCATATCACCACTATTTTAGATTTATGGGCCGCGGATTCTACTATTAATTTCAGTCACCTATTCTTAATGTTAAAGCCCCGCTCTGGATTAAGTTTTCGTACTTTGATTAAAAGCCTTCTTTATAATTATTTGCTGAATTATAAAAAAATAGCCAACATATACCGCAGCTTTTGATATTTATATTATCTATTGTTACTAACAAGTTTCGATGATAAATGAGATTGAATTCATATCTTGTTTTAGTTAATATAAGCCGTTAGAAAAAACAAATAATAACAAATAATAACAAAGCAATATGACGCAATTCGAAAAAAAATCCATGGAAGGTATTACAGAATTCGACCTTTCAAAAGTCGCCCAAATATTTAAATTTCCATCCGAAAGCAATTTTAATTTAATCAAAACTCTTTGTACAGATGATAAATTTCTTGCTTACCTAAAAGCAAACAAGGACGCTACACCATTATTAATTGCTGCCGAAACGGGTTATTTAGACATAGTTAAATGGCTACTCTCAGAAGAAGGCGGTGCTAACATAAGTGAAAAGGATACTGATGGCGTTACTGCATTATTGCTAGCGGCATATAATGGTCACCTTGAGATGGGTAGATGGTTACTTAAAGAAGGTGGTGCTAGTTTAAGTGAAAAAAATAATTCTGGCAGTACTGCATTACTGCTAGCCGCGTGCAATGGTCAACTTGAGATGGTTAAATGGTTACTCTCAAAAGAAGGTGGTGCTAGTTTAAGTGAAAAAAATAATTCTGGCAGTACTGCATTACTGCTAGCCGCGTGCAATGGTCACCTTGAAATGGTTAAGTGGTTACTCTCAAAAGAAGGTGGTGCTAACATAAATGAAAAAAATAACTATAACGAGACTGCATTATTATCCGCGGCACGCTATGGTAAGATTGAGATAGTTAAGTGGTTACTCTCAAAAGAAGGTGGTGCTAACATAAATGAAAAAAATAACTATGGCGAGACTGCATTATTAACCGCGGCACGCTATGGTAAGATTGAGATTGTTAAGTGGTTACTCTCAAAAGAAGGTGGTGCTAACATAAATGAAAAAAATAACTATGGCGAGACTGCATTATTAACCGCGGCAGGCTATGGTAAGATTGAGATTGTTAAATGGTTACTTTCAAAAGAAGGTGGTGCTAGTTTAAGTGAAAAAAATAATTCTGGCAGTACTGCATTACTGCTAGCCGCGTGCAATGGTCACCTTGAGATGGTTAAATGGTTACTCTCAAAAGAAGGTGGTGCTAACATAAATGAAAAAAATAACTATGACGAGACTGCATTATTAACCGCGGCACGCTATGGTAAGATTGAGATAGTTAAGTGGTTACTCTCAAAAAAAGGTTGCGCTAAAAAAAATAACTATGACGAGACTGCATTATTAATCGCGGCGCGCTATGGTAAGATTGAGATTGTTAAGTGGTTACTTTCCAAAGATGGTGGTGCTAACATAAATGAAAAAAATAAGTATGGTAGTACTGCATTATTGCTGGCGGCTAAGAATGGCGAGCTTGAGACTGTTAAATGGTTACTTTCAAAAGAAGATGATGCTCAAATAATTAAACAAACTAATGGGAGCTTTATTTCTCTTTTGCGGACCTCTTGGAAAAGTAAGTTTCAGAATGTTAAACAGTTACTCTCAAAAAAAGTTTGTGCTAGCATAAGCGAAAAAAATAACGCTGGCTATACTGCATTATTGCTAGCGGTTGAGAAGGACAAGCTTGATACTGTAAAATGGTTACTTAAAGAAGGCGGTGCTAGTTTAAGTGAAAAGGAGACTAATGGCAATACTGCATTACTTCTAGCGGCGCACTATGGTCACCTTGACATGGTTAAATGGTTACTCTCAAAAGAAGGTGGTGCTAACATAAGCGAAAAAAATAATTCTGGCTTTACTGCATTATTGCTAGCGGTTGAGAAGGACAAGCTTGATACTGTAAAATGGTTACTTAAAGAAGGCGGTGCTAGTTTAGGTGAAAAGGAGACTAATGGCCATACTGCATTACTTCTAGCGGCGCACTATGGTCACCTTGACATGGTTAAATGGTTACTCTCAAAAGAAGGTGGTGCTAACATAAGCGAAAAAAATAATTCTGGCAGTACTGCATTACTGGTAGCCGCGCACCATGGTCACCTTGATATGATTAAATGGTTACTTCTTGCCAAACCGGATGGCGGTGGTGTAGATGTTAATGAAAGAAATACTAATGGCTATAATGCCTTTTTGTACGCTGTTGTAAATAAACACGCACCAATTGTTGACTGGTTATTACAGAATACATTAATTAATATTTATGCTGTTACAACTGATGGGATTTCAATAGTTAACATAAATACTAGTGAAGAAATTAAAAAGCTCATTAATAATCATTTTTTAACAAAGAACTCTGATGCAAATAAAGACGGCTATGAGCATTTAATTTGCCCCATATCACACAACGTAATGGTAGATCCCGTAGTCACAAGGAATGGCCGAGTGTATGAGCGTAAAGCCATACTGGAATGGTTTGAAGATCATGATACATGCCCTATTACTATGGACAAAATAGATAAAGAAATCTTTCCAATTTTAATAATTCGAGACCAGGCTGCACTTTGGTGGCAAAAACAGCGTGAAAGAAGTATAGTCAAAGACGAACTAACCGCCACTAGGGAGGCAACTACTCCTCTTCCTATTCCAATTTCAATTCCTACACCTACGTCGTCTAGTTTTGATCCCGTATTTCTGCGAGGTTATAATGCTGGATTAGCAGCAAATAGAGACATATCTGATCATCAAACCGAAAGAGCGTCATTGATCAGCACTTGCTCAATTTGAATAAGCAAAACAGCATAACTTATTATCAACATAGGGTCCAAATCGAAATAGAGGTCAAAAGTTTCGTTCGTTTTCCTTTAAACTCTATGCATTATAGCGCTGCCTCAAAAATTATATAATCACTT
>Ga0206968_10334_pt1 | contig 10872 bp, 6 predicted proteins | sample Alteio_BWOrgHeat_22_FD_153254 | JGI IMG/M metagenome (GOLD analysis project Ga0206968, IMG submission 153254) | Enriched cells from forest soil in Barre Woods Harvard Forest LTER site, Petersham, Massachusetts, United States -... | ecosystem: Environmental > Terrestrial > Soil > Temperate forest >... | reverse complement strand
ATTTTTACTAATTATCTTCCGTGACCCTTAAAACTTCACTAGGACTGGTCAAGCCTAATGCTATTTTTTCCCAGCCATGCTGACGCAATGTTTTCATACCATTTAAAATTGCCACCTGTTTAATTTCTCTGCTAGTCGCGCGTCCTGTGACCATACTGCGCGTCTTTTCATCCAGCACCAAGAATTCACAAATGGCTTGGCGGCCGCTATACCCAGTCATGCGGCATTCCTTGCATCCCAGCGCCTCGTAAATCACAGGGGCCTGGCTAATATGGCTTAATTCAAATTCCTCTTTAATAGTATCGGTAAATGGCGTTAATTTCTTACAGGCAGGACACAAGAGCCTCACTAAACGCTGGGCCAAAAAACACTCCACTGAAGAAGAAATTAAATATGGCTCAATACCTATATCGATTAAACGCGTAATGCCTGAGGCCGCGTCATTGGTGTGCAATGTCGAAAAAACCAAATGGCCTGTTAAAGACATTTGGATGGCAATCTGCGCTGTCTCAAAATCGCGCACCTCTCCAATCATAATCACATCAGGGTCATTTCGCAGGATGGAACGCAGTGCAGCGGCAAAAGTCAAACCAATAGCTGAATTGGCCTGGACCTGCACCGCTCCTTTAAGTTGATATTCTACAGGGTCTTCAACGGTAATAATTTTAGTATCTTCCGAGTTGACAGAGGCTAAGCAAGAATATAAGGTCGTGGTTTTACCACTTCCCGTGGGACCGGTTAAAAAAATAATCCCATGCGGTTTATTAATCAGGAGGTCCAATTGCTTGCGCTCGGGACCAACAATTCCTAATTCTTCAAAATTATATAAGCGAAAAGTGTTTAACAAACGAATGACACAAGACTCACCAAAAGATGTGGGTAAAAATGAAACGCGCAAATCCATATCAGTATTCTCAACCTTGACTTTAAACCGCCCGTCTTGAGGTAAGCGTTTTTCAGCGATATTTAGGTTGGAAAGGATTTTTATCCTGGAAATCAAGGCGTCTTTAAAATACCGGACATTGTCCGGGACCTGCGCATCATATAACACTCCATCGATACGATAGCGGATGCGCAATTCATTGCCATACGGTTCTATGTGAATATCAGAGGCACTGTCTCGATGGGCTTGAAATAAAATCTGGTTTAAGAATTGGCTGATGGACGCTTCTGAAGAGGATTCATCAATAGATTCTGTAACAGGGGCGTCAGCAGTCATCATTTGTGTATCAGACATCATTCTCTCAATGGTCTCAGCACCCAGCCCATAGTGTTCACGGATCGCCTCGATAATGTCCCTTTCTCCAGCTAAAACGGGCTGAATAGGTGCATGGGACACCATGGCTAAATCATCGAGAACGGCTATTTCCCAGGGGTTCCCCATGGCCACCGTTAAAGTCCCGTTCTCATATTTAACAGGAAAAACTTTGTAATGATTTACTGCTTTAGCTGGCAGGCGGTTCAAAGCTGCTTGAGAAATAGTGATAGATTTTAATGAAATGAAGCCGATATTAAATTTTTCAGCCAGAGCCGGTAAAATAGCTTGCTCTTCGCTTACTATTCCCATGCGAATCAAGGTAGCACCCAAAGGCAAACCGGTCTTCTTTTGTTCTTCCAAAGCATCCTGCAGCTGCTTAGGGGTAATGACACCCTTTTTAACAAGTAATTCACCTAAATAAACATGTGGTTTTACCATATTTTCAAATTCAGTCGTTGTTGTCATCCTGAGGACAAGAATCTCAAAACATCTCAAGATCCTTTGCTGCACTCAGGATGATGTATGATTCAGGATAACATTTAAATAACCCTTACGGTACAGGGACTGTGGAATCATCTTTGGGCAAGGGATTGAAATAAGTCTTGTCACCTTTAAAAGTCGAAGTTGTATTGAGATATTCGCCAGGGTCGCTATGAACATCGCCATTAATAATATGAGGTGTCAAAAAAATGACAATTTCCGTTTTTTGCATATTGCGGTCTTCATTTCTAAAGGCTTTACCAAAGAAAGGAAGGTCGCCCAGGACAGGGATTTTTGATTTATTATTAATAAGCTCATCCTTCATCAAGCCGCCGATGATGATGGTCACCCCATCTTTCACACGAACAGTAGTCTGCACCTCAGAAGTATCTACTATAGGGATTGTATTGCCACTAGAATCTGTGTACGGTTTTGCTTCCACATTAGAAATTTCCGGTTTGATTTTCATCGTAATGTAGCCGTCATCGTGGATCATGGGAGTCACGTGCAATTTGACACCGGTATCAATAAAACTCACCGCTTCAGCGGTGACAGGGGCAGTGGTCGTGGATGTAGTCGTACTGGTCGTATAAGGAGTGGTAGTCCCAATCAAAATACTGGCTTCTTGGTTATTAATGACTGCAAGACGGGGGCTGGATAAAATCCGTGATTTACCAAAAGTATCTAAAGCTTGCACAACATCATTATAAGCACCGCTGTTTAATGTCCCAATCGAAGCGGTAGCGACACCGGTAGTCAGCCCACCTGGTATCGGAAAACTACTGCTAAAGTTCACTGCCGTATTGGTACCGGTATGTATAAGTTTTTCCCAATTGACACCCATTTGATATTCGTCCCCCAGGGCAATCTGGAAAATCTTGGCTTCAATAAAAACTTCCTTATCATTACGGTCCAAGGCAGAGATCATGGCGCCAATTTCCTCGATTTTAGGAGGAATGTCCATGACCACCAGGGTATTAGAACGAGCATCGAATTCTATGCTGCCGACATCTTTCGTCAGCATCGGCCCAATGGTTTTTGCCAAGTCATCGGCTTTGGCGTAACTGATATTAAATATTCTAGTCTCCCGTGGGATATCTATCTGGTTAATATATTTTGTTATCTCCATTAATCTTTTAGGTGTATCTTTAATAAAAAGCTTATTGGATAGGGGGTCAAATTTGACATTACCAATTTTAGGGCTGACCATCTCCTGCAATTTGGCAACCAAAGGGTCACCGACTACATGTTGCAGTTTGAATACCTTCACCTCTGTCGGTGCGTCTAACGTTTTTATATAATCTAGCAATTGCTCCATTTTTTCCGGCACATCCTGGATAATGATGCTGTTGGATTCATCGTCCGCAATCACTTTTCCACTGGCACTTTTAACCTGGGTCAAGACTGCTACCACATCAGACGCTTTGGCCGACTGGAGAGAAACGATGGTACTTTCCATGCTTACACCAAATTTATGGCCAGTAGATTGTTCATACTCCGCTCCAGTCATGATCTGGATGACGCCATGGCCTTCCATATAAGCCAGGTCATTGGCCTTAAGAATGATTGTCAGAGCATCGCGTACTTCTACGTTTTGCAGAAAAATTGTCACCCGCCCAGTTATACTTTTGCCGGCAATAATATTTAGTCCTGATTTGGCTGCCAATAATTTCAAAACATCATTAATGTCCATGTCTTTTATTTCAAGCGTATCCAGGATTGTTGTTTTTTGCCCTGGGACAGATTGAGAAGAATCAGTTGTATCGGGGACATCTGCCTCTGGCTGGGCCCAAGCAAATGCGGAAAAATAAAAACCACAAACACCTGATAAAATAACAAAGGATTTAAGAAGTTGTTTCATAGTTTAATTCTTGTTTATAGGAACAGAAATGTCCTGCCCTTGATAGTAAATGACCATCTGGCCTTTGCTCACCCGCACTATCTTAATACCATCCTGAGGACTCCCCTCCTGGATAAAAAAAGTTTTATTAACAAGAGTATCTTCAATGATAATTTGAGAAGGATGGGCCACGAGAATGCCTACTATTTTCAAATGGACCGGAAGCTGACCTTTAGGCGTGTCTTCTACGGCACCGGATGGACTGACTGTTGAAGTCAAAGAAAAAATATCCCGAGCTTGGGTATTCGAGGATGCATCGTAAGGTTTCAAATCGAATACCGGCAATGGTGCAAACAAACCAATACCCTTCGGGGAAACGTTCTTATGACTTTCGGACAATGGCTCTTCTTTACTTTTAGTAAATAAGAAAAACACCACATACGCGCAACAACACAACGTCACTATCATAGAAAGACGTTGAACCAAACGAATTATAGGCCATGCAAAGGTGTTTCCCATATCTTTTAATTGATTATAGCTGTTCTAAATCAATACAAAAGAGAAAGATGAAATTTTTTATAACAAAAAGACTTTCACTAAATTTGTTATTTATTACAGGGATTGTGCCAAGCTATAGATGATGACCACCACCAGGTGGCAAGCCATGAAACGGCAGAGTAGAAGGTGCTGGCGGCTTAATGCGATAGACAAAAGCCTTACTTTCGTCATTGTCCGCGAGTATGGCTATATATTCAATGTCGTTGCCATTCGAGTAAAACCCAAGATTGCACGAAACATAGTTGTCCTGGTTACTAAACAGATTACCGACAGCCAGAGTTGACGTTAAAGTATCTTGTAAATTTCCGTCTGTATCGTAGACCAAGCCATGTTCATAGGTCCCAGTAGGGTTGCCACTTTGGTCTAACACTGCCTTCGGCACAAACCATGGGGTCAAGATCCTCTGGTAGGCCTGGGACGCTGACCAGATTTGGTTGGCGCAATCACCCTGTGTCAAATCAATTGACCACGAAGGATTCAAGGTGGAAGGATGAGCTGCCATGATTTGTTTTAAGGTCATCCACGTCGCACTGATTTGATTTTGATTGGCATCGTATCTGGTTAAAATCCGCCCTAATTGCCTACTGCCATTACAACTGCTTGGATTTTGATTTCCTGATTCGGGTACTCCAGTTGTTGGCAGTATTTTACCTATTCCAATAACGTAGAGACTGTCATTGTTTGGATCAGTAGTTGAATCGTAGTTGACCCAATCAATTCTTTCGTATGCCCCTCCGCTGCTGGTATTCGTGGGCAGCATTTGAAAAACAGAAGCCGGTACATGAATATTAGGAATTTCTGTGGGATTAGAATCAGCGTTATAATCATATAAAGGTACATATTGACTGGTTTTTTGACCACTCACATAAATAGGCTCGCGCCCCTGCAGCTTTAAAATATTTACACAACTCATGGTACCAGGGGTAAACCAAACATCCAAACTATTATCTAGCTGGAGCTTTTTAGAATAACTACCTATCGTATACGCATTCATTCTATCTCCGCATCCATAATCAATAGCTTCAGGACCTATGAAGTAATTATATTCTCCAGCTTCTGCTGTTCCATCACCGTTTAAATCATCCCAAAGAAATGCTTGGTTAGATGAGAGAGCCTCTTGTAAATATTTCCAAATATAAATATACTCATAAGTCCTGCTTTTAGATTTTTGCGTGAACACATTTTCTAAAGGAGCTTCATTTATACTGGGGCTTAGATAGTCCTCATACACTAGATCACCATTGACTGTTATTGTTTTCGGTGATTGTAAAAAATAACCGTTACTGTTCAGCCAATTAAAAACATACTGGCCCACATTGTTATTGCCCGTCGGATCAGTAAAACCATTATTACTCAGTTCAGTATTTAAGTAAGAACTTAAAATAAGCCCTTGCATCGGCATGACAGGAGGGTTACTTTTCTGAGATTTGGGCCAATTAGCCGGAGCAGTGATCGTTCCATTTGAGTTAAAATATCCAAAAACGACTGTCGGTACGGCAAATCCATTTAAATCAAACCGTTTTATTGTCCCACCTGTGCCCCCTCCCAATAAAAGAAACTTACTTTGGGCAGTAGCTCCGGCATTTCCCAAATCATTGGCTACCCCTATGGCGGTTTGTCCGAAAGTCGGATCATCCGGATAGAGCACGTTATCAAATGTTGTGGCAGCCCATGTCCACTCAGCCCCAGGTTCATTCCCATCAGAATTAAGTGAAAAATTAAATTGAGAACGATTGACTGACGAAAAAATATTTTCTGGGTTCTCCGGGTCTGGGGCGCCAATGTTATCATAATCCAGCCCTTCTTGGTGCCATTCCAGCGTAAAATCATTAGGATTATATTTTCGCAGAACAAACCCTGGAATATCTTGCGCAAGGTAAAGGGAACCATCAGGCCCCACGGCCAGCGCACGTATATAATGGGTCACGTTTAATTCCTGACCTGGTTGTTCAATTAACCCAGCGCTTGGACCATTATAGATACCTTGAGGATTGCCAAAAGTATAATCGAAATTCAGGGTCCTGTTATTTACCGGACCAGTATAACTAAACACCTGTATCGCTGGTTTATTGTTTGTAAACCCCCTATCAACGGCATAAACATTGCCATTGGGTGCGATAGCTACTGGACCTGGCGTATCTATGTTCTGGCCCTGAAAAGAGGCAAAATTTGTGATAACATAAGGGACCAACTGATTAGTCCAGTTATCAGCTGTAAAACAATTTTGACCAGGGTAGGCCCCATTCAAACAGTTACCAACTAAAGAACCATTGGGCTGAGGCCCATAATCGCTTGGGAAAGTTACACTACAACCACTACTATTACTGGTACAATTATTCTCAGGATTCAGCAACTGCACTTCAACCATTCCTGGCACAGAAGGGTTGTTAACTCCGTTCGTATACGCGAAAACCTGGGCGTCAAGCATCATGGTCACCGGATTGATCGAAAGAGAGCCCAAGCTGGCGACCGGAATAGAAACTGTGCCGGCGTTGCTATTATATTGGACAGTGGATAAATCGATATACCCAGCGGCCATCAGATTGTTTACCAGCTTATCACCTTGGTATAAAGGTAAATCCGGGTGCGCTAAAGGGACAAATACATAGATCTTTTGCTGGTCAGAAACAGCGGCATAGACCGCCCCAACGGGAATATTGCTTGATGAGGAATCAGTAAAGATATACCCCAAACCAGCAGGATTATAGGTACCGTTTGTCATGACACCATCAGATGCTGCTAAACCACTAATCAGCGTAGAGTTTGAATAATTCACAAAATCTGCGCAAGAAACAGTTACCCATTGTGTTGTATGTTTATTGTCTAAATTGCTGGAAGATGGATCAATAGACGCATTTAAAACACCATAAATACTGCTGAGTTGGGCATTAGAAAAATTAACCGTAGTTAGAGGCGGCGCCATATTCAAATATGCTGAACCACCATATGTTAAACCAAGATTAAAAAATGCAGGTTGTATTACATACTCACTTCCAGTAGGATCGTTTGAGTCAGGCAGAACGTAACCAGCTGTTACCAAGTCAGAAATGATTTGGCTTGCCTGGCCTGATTTTGTAAATCCGACATCCACAAATGCCTGCTGTGTGACCATCTCCTGGGTTGGAAGATCAGGGCCCTGTAAAGTCCGTGTCAATCTAAAGGAAAGCGTATCCCCTGTAATGGCACCTTGCAAAATACTATATGTTTTCTTTATGAGATTAGCGGCGTTTTGTACAATACTATTATAAATTACTTCCTCCTGAGTTGCGCTGATATTTGAGTCATTCAAGCTAAAACCAGGGTTATAGAATGCAGTCTGAATTGTTCCTTCGTCATCAACATAACCTGCATTGACCAAATCACCCATAATTTCAGCAGCTGTTATGGTGCTATCATTAAAAGCAGGATCTTGCAACGCCACATTTAATGCGTTATTTATATCCTTCTCAATAGGCAAGAGCAGGTTTTCATAACTTGTAAGTTGAGTAAAAAGGGGCTGGATTACATATACCTTACTGCCAACCGAACTAGGCACAAGATAACTGTTCAATATCAGCTCATTCCATATCGTTATTTTATCAGGTCCGTTCATACCGGAATTATTGTAAAAATATTGTTGAGTAATAGTACCAGCCGGCGAACATGAAGTAATGCTATTACCGACATTATCGTTTTCAAAAAAAAGAAAATTTTTATTGGCAGCCACCAGTGCCCCTGTGGTACCTGCTGAAGGAGCATCTGGAAATTTCATATTGCCTAAATAAACGCCATTTTGGGCATTAAAAGTGCCCTGGGTATTGGCCAATTCTCCTTGTCCTACTGTCGTAAAAACCGTACTTCCATCAGAACTGAGCGCGATCGAATTAACATAATTAGGTATGGATGGTTTTACGTAATTTCCGGTTATGCTATTTGAATTGCCGCCTGTCGAGCTGTCCATGTAGGTAACAATATAAGTATCAGCTGTAACATTCTTTTCACTGACACAAAAAAGCAAAAAACCTGCCCAAAAAATACAAGCTAATGGTTTTAATCTTTTATTATTTAATCGCATAGTCTCTCATGGCTAATCTATCATTTTCTAAATATCAAACTCTTCAACCTTTAAAAACTTCCGCTTTATTGGCAAAATAGGTATAAATTAAAAAACCAAATGTTACTCGAAAAATGTACGAGCATGCATTTGGGCTAAAATGCTACCTTCATGCAGCTCGACTACCCTGCCCCGCCCAGAGCGAAGTTTAGGCTCGATCCTTTGCGTCCCTGAGTTTCCCCAAGTTTGCTGATATACTTAAACCTTAGCACATAATTTTATACAATTCAATAGGACCAACAGTATATAATAAATAAGGCCTAATAAATTACTATAAGCATAGTAATTACAATGAGTTAAAATTATTAAGGAAATATTAAATTTTTCTGAAAGTGACTTAGAAGCAGCTATTTGTTTAAATCTTTCATCATGCGGTCACGGTCTAAGCCAATTTTGGCCATGGCCTCTTTGGGAGATACTGCGTAATAACGGCAAAAAGTAGAAACTTCTTTGATAGTATGAATGTCCTGATTATCCAACGTTTTAATGACTGCTGCACGGACCCATGTTTCATTAATAATATCACGGGGCGTGAGGCCTGTCTCCTGGGCCAGCCTGTCACGATAAACAGTGCTGGGAGACACCGAGTAAACACAATTTTGGTCGTAATTATATTTAAAAACATGGGACAAAAGCACTTTATTGGATTCCATCCCGCTGGTTTCAGAAATCTCGTCGATCACACGATAAAGCTTGGCCCTAACATGATAACGTTTAAGAACAATGAATACATCAATCAAATTAATCAAACTGTCTGGAACATTCATGGGAACATTGTGCAGCCGGGTTATGGTCTCACGAGCGCTCAAGGCATGGATGGTGCCCATGCAGTATTTGCCGATATTGACTGCCGTGATCATGTCCTGGGCCTCAGATCCCCGGACTTCCCCTACAATTATACGTTCCGGACGCATGCGAAGGCTATTTTTGACTAAATCTGAAAGATTGAGTTCATCATCAGTTTCCAGACGAGAACAACTATCTTCCATAAAAGTATTTAATTCGAGTGTATCTTCAATGACCACTAAACGGTCTTTTTCTGGAATAAAGCTCAACAAGGCATTGAGCAGGGTCGTCTTACCGGTACCAGGTCCGCCTGAAATGATAATATTGGCAGGCCTGATCGAAAGCCCCTCGAGATAAAGCCATAATTGGCCGGCAGCTTCATAACTCAAGGTCCCGCGGCGAACCAGGTCAATAATGCTTAAAGGGTCCATTTTGGCCTTGGTAATAGTCAGCTGGACCCCTAAAGGAGAATCAATGATATTGACCCGTCCGGCAAGATTGGCCAATTCCAAATTGGCGATCTTATGATAATTCTTCCTGCCGGAAAAAACTAAAAGCTTTTGGATAAAAATATTTAGTTCTTTTTGGCCATGAAAGTATTTCCCCGTGGCAATTAAACCCTTCTGGGCATGGTGAATATAGATAGGCTTGAGAGCATTAATAATAATGTCCTCAACATCGGTATCAAAAAGCAAGTCTTCAATGATACCGTAAGACAAAAATTCATTGATAAAAACATTCTTATGCTCCTCAGAAACAAGCCCGTCCGCAAGGTCTTTGCCGTCATCTTTAAACACTTCTTCCAGGGCAATTTTGACGAGACTTTCCCGCTCAGCAACAGTCAGCATCAAGCTCATCTTGCCATTGAGCCTCTGCAGGACTAACTGTTCTAAATCAAGACGTTTATGGCGGTCCATCGCGGTCTGGGCTCATTCTTTCTTATTGTGGTACTCATCTAAAAGGCGACGAATGTCCGTGGATGAATTTTTAGCTATCTGGGAACAAACAAAAATCAATAACGATAACTGCCAGACCTGGTCAGGTCCACAAATCAAGCCAGCTGAAGTATTTTCTTCTCTTTGCAGGCGGTTGCCATAAACCCCGATAGCATCGTCTATTTTACCCTCAAAAACATTCAATGAAAAAATTTTATTATCATATTTCATGGATGGCAAGGTAATCCCCCTGACCATCAAAAAATTAATCATGGTATTTTCATGAAAAGAATCTTCACCCTCAAAATTAAACCCTTCAAGCTGAGGGATATGAGGAGGCAGTATCAATGACGGCCGGTGCACAAGCACTTCTCCCGTACGCACCACTGTATCGCCTTCATTGATGGTAGAGGGAGATAAAAGGATATAGGGCACATGTGTTTCACTGAAGGTCTGCAGTCCTGTGACTCTTGAGCGGATTATGTTTGTTTCCCGTAAAGCAATTTCCCAGGCTAATGTACTGTCCATATTATGAATGTATCCTTATTTTCAAATTTGATATTAAAGAAACGTCCTTTTGGGCATCAATCTGGATTTCCAGGATATTAGGGGTTTCCATTTGACGGCGAATACGCAAATCAACAATATTATCAGCAGCCATTAAAACTTTACCATTATTTATACGAAACAACCTCCCCTTTTTAGTAAAATATTCTAATATTCCCTGTGGGCCGTGGTCAATGACAATATGTTTATGCCAAAGGCCATCAGCAGGCAAGCTGTCGAAGGAGCCTTTACGCGCTTGGTATATATCTACCATCAACGTTTGAAGCACCCTGTGTATTTCTCGCGCTAAAATTGCTTTTTGCTGAAATTCCTCCTTACCTTTTATGCTTAAAAAAATTAAGGTCATTAAAACAAA
>Ga0206968_10253_pt2 | contig 10873 bp, 7 predicted proteins | sample Alteio_BWOrgHeat_22_FD_153254 | JGI IMG/M metagenome (GOLD analysis project Ga0206968, IMG submission 153254) | Enriched cells from forest soil in Barre Woods Harvard Forest LTER site, Petersham, Massachusetts, United States -... | ecosystem: Environmental > Terrestrial > Soil > Temperate forest >... | reverse complement strand
GAGATCGGCGGCGATTATTATGACTTTGTCCCTCTGCCGCAGCAGCGTGTGGCCATTCTGCTGGGGGACGTGGCCGGCAAGGGAGTGCCGGCGGCCCTGCTCATGGCCAAGCTCAGCGCCGATGCCCGTGTTTGCATTTTGACTGAGACCTGCCCCGCCGCCGCTGTCACCCGGCTCAACTCTCTGATGATTCGCTCCGGGATTGTGGACCGGTTTGTGAGCCTGCTGGTTGCCGTCCTGGACCCCGCCAGCCATACAGTGACGCTGGTCAATGCCGGCCACCCGTCACCGCTGATCTACCGCCGAGCCACGTGCACGGTGGAAGAGGCCATGAACACCGAGGCGACCGGCCTCTTGCTCGGCGTCAACGGCTTCGAGTACACGTCGTGCCAAGTCTCGCTGGAGGCGGGCGACTGCCTGCTGGCGTTCACCGACGGCGTCAGCGAGGCCATGGACGTCAACAACGTGCAGTTGCAGACTCAGGGTCTCTATGGCGCCGTTAAGGGGGGAGCTTATTCGCCCCGGGAGCTCGGGGCGCGGGTGGTCAAGGTCGTTCAGGAATTCTCGGCCGGTCGCAGCCAGCACGACGACATTGCCGTCGTCGGCTTCGGCAGGAGAGAACCTGTGCGAAGTTCAGATTGTCCAGCCGGGAGCCTTGCATGAATAAGGAGCCGCCTGAACAGGGCACTGGCCAATTGGCCAGCATCGAACGGGCCAGCATCCTGGTCGTGGATGACGCCGCGGCCAATCTGGAAGTGCTGACCGGCATGCTCAAGGAGCGCGGGTATAAGGCCCGCCCCGTTCCCAGCGGCAAGCTGGCGCTTCTGGCTGCGCAGAAGGATCCCGCGGGCCGGAAGAAAGACGAGGAGGGTGTGCAAGGGACGTGGCAAATTGAACCTGCTGCCAAGATCGCAAATACGACCATGGGTTTGTGCATCGGCGAAGACTTGCAAACGGTTCTTCTGCGCGTATCGGGCAACAGCGGCTGCAATCGGTTTATGCAGGGCCGACGGGCACACGCTAAAGGTTCGAGCGCCGCCCCTCCTGCGGCACAACCAACACGCCGAACGAAGTGCCGTTGCAGCTCAATATGTCTGCATGGAAGCGAATTCGAATTGTCAAAATTCGACCATTCTAGAAAATAGAGAGTCAGTTATTATGCTCATCGGGTCATTGTCATCACGACCGTCGCTGATTTCCAGATTATCGCCTCATGAATGGCGGCGGCGGTTGATCCACATGTCTCCGGGGCTGTTGCCGGTCCTCTTGCTCGCGATTCCCCATCCCGATCCGCTGCCGTGGTACTCGCAGGTGGTGATTATCGCGGTCGTTTCGGGGATGTCGGTGTTTGCCCTGCGTCGTGCCAATCTGTTCGAACGCCAAAACGAAACAGGATGGCCCGTTTCGGTTGTCAGTTACGCTGCGATTATTTTGACGATGTTGCTGGCGTTTCCGGCGCAACCGGAAATGGGGCTGGTGGTGACCGTGATCATTGCCTTTGGCGACGGGTCGGCAACACTCGGTGGCCTGCTGTTACAAGGGCCCTGTTTACCCTGGAACAAAGGCAAGTCGTGGGCGGGATTTTCGGCGTTTCTGCTCATCTCAATTCCAGTTGCGGCGGTCGTCTTTTGGGGAGAAGCAAGACCGGGCGTTTCCCTGTCGGCGGCACTGGCCTGCGTCGCTCCCGCGTGTCTTGCAGCCGCGGTCGCCGAATCTCTGCCGATGCGCCTGAACGATAACATCCGGGTCGGGGTGACCTCCGCGCTGGCGATGATCATCAGCCGTGGTGTTTTTGTGGGATAGGGTCGCAAGATCGCCTGTCGCGGAATTACTTTCCGAGGCTGGCCCCATTCGTTGCAGCGGCCGACGCAGCAGCGACTGGGCGACTGACCGCGCCTGCCAGCGACGCCGCGGCCCGAGTGGTTGCCTTGTCAGGAATCGTTGCGCGCCGGACGAACCAGGCCTGGCCGTCGTCGGCAATCATGACCAGTCCACTAAGGGCCTGGGCTCGTTTGAGAGCTTCGAGCGCCTGAACCGGTGTCTGCACGATCGGGGTGCCGACGTTGAGCGAGGTGTTCACCGAAACCTCGACTCCCAGGCGCCGCCCCATCGCTTTCAAATAGGCATACGTGAACGGATCGACTTCTTCGCGCACGATTTGTATCCGAGCAGTTCCATCCTGATGAACGACCGCAGGAATTTTCTCTCGCGCCTCAGGTTTCGCGGCCGCCGTAAGAACCATGTAGTTATACGCATTGTAGTTGTCGTCGGAAGCACCGGGAGATAATTCAAAGAATCGCCGGGCTGCCGAGAGAGTCGCCATCGGGGCCAGCGGACGAATCGGCTCGCGGAATTTGACTCGCGAGTTAATGGTTTCGAGCGTCTTAGGATTGCAGGGATTCGCCAGAATCGACCGGTGACCCAGGGCCCGCGGACCCGATTCCGCCGCCCCTTGATATAAGCCGACCACGCCATCCTGAGCGACCAGCCGTGCGATGCCATCGGCGATTTGGTCGCGCTCTTTGGGGTTTTGAACGTTCCCCAGCAAGTGATACTCGACGTTTGCGGTGGATTCGAGTGCAGCACGGATATCCGCCTCGGCCGCCGGCAAACCGCACCAGAAGGCATGTTGCATCGCGGGGCCTGGTTTGGCGCCGGCCGAGAGGGCGAAATTGAACGCGGCCCCCATCGCAACCCCTGCATCGCCCGGTGTGGGGGGAACCCAGATGTGCAATCGAGTCTGTTTGCCCAGGTTGCGGCGATACCACTCTTCGTTGTAACGATCGAGCAAGTGCATGTTCGCCAGGCAATTGAGGGCCGTTCCGCCGGTCAGCACCAGCCGGTCGCTGCCGGTCGAGCGAATCATGTGGTCGACGACGTGAAATAACACGTCTTCGAAAACCAGTTGTGTCGCCGCCGCCAGATCGACGCGCAGGCGCGTCGCTGCGGCGTGCTCGCGGTCTTCGACGCGCAAGACGGCATCGGGGTTCCACATTTTATCGGCGGGGATCGGGTCGCCGATGGCCTCGCGAAGCGCCTTACCATAAGAATCGCGTTCGCCGGCCAGATGCCACTTGACCATGGCCCGATTGATGTGCACCTGTCCCTCTTCGCCAAAGTGGAAGATCTGTCGCAGCCGCCGGTAGAATGGATTCGTCAAGCGGTCGCCGTCTCCCCAGGCGACGGCGCCCATGTAGCGTCCTTCGCTCGAGAGGACAGTCCAGCCCCCCTGCGTCGAGCTGATCACCGAATAAAACACTCCCAGCGAATCGCACAGGCTGTCGTTTTTTCTTAAGCGCTGCAAACGGCCGTTATTCGCCACGAACAATGAGATCGCCCCATCATCTCCGAAACCGTCCAGTACGCTGATCATGACCGGCCCCTCGCTCTGAGCGAAGGGGGAGACGGCATACGAGAATGCCGCATGATTTTCATGATGCGACATGGCGATCAGGGGTTGCGGCTTTGCCATTCCAAACTGCCGGGCCAGACGCGCGGGGGCGGCGCGGGCCCGCTTTCCGTTGTTAAAGAAGTCCCAGCCGGAATTGGCATCTTTGCGGGCGAGTTTCAGGCTCCAGGGTAAGTGTTCGACGATGCTGCGATATCCCAGGCAGGTCATGCTGGCGTAGTTCCAGCTCAGCAGGACGGCATGCAAATCGCTCGGATTCAGACCGAGACCGGACAGGCGCTCGCGCAGGCAATCGATGCTGTGAGTGGGATACAAGGCGTCGTGTTTGATTCCCGAGAAACGCTCTTCCTCGTCGTTCGACAGCAGACGGATTCCGTTTTTTTCTGTGACCTCCACCAGGGCCGCACCACTGTTGTGGCCGGCGACTCCCAACCCCGCCAGGTAAACCGTTTCTCCACGGGCCAGCCGGGTTTGCATCGATTTGGCCCGTTCTTGCGCGAAACGGCTGTCGGGATCAAAGATGTGTTGCAGAGCATATTTGGTCCGGTAATAGAGGCGGCTGGCCGTATAAACGAATTTTCCCAATCGAGGGTGCGCAGGACCAAAATCGCCATAGATAGTAGAAATGATTGGGTTTCCCTTGTTGCTGAACGAAACGGTTGCTGAACCAAAAAAGAGTTGCTGAACCAAAAAAAAGCCGGCGTAACGGAATACCACACAGGTATTCCGTTACGCCGGCTTACTCGCTAACAAGCCCCCGCTACAATCCCTATTTGGGCCAGCCGGGTTGCTCTTTATTGAGTCATCCGTCGATTTTAACTCAAGTACGCAGCGAGGCGAAGTTCCATGTCGATTCGCCTCACCCTATCAATGATACTATCGAATGAATTCCACTCGCAACTGAAATGCTGATTTTGTTAATCAACTGCAATCTGAATTGCGCGATCCCGGACCCGGATGTAGTAATCTGATTTATGTGTTTTCGCGGAATTAAAAAGCATGAATGCAACTGATTCAGCAATTTGAAACTTGCCTTTTCCGATTGCGCTTGATACGATCCCGCCAGCAGAGTGCCGTGAACCGAAGATCGCTCTGCCAGATTTAGCGATTGAAGTTGTCGGACGACTAAATAAAGAACAACTCGGCTGGTCTCTCCAAGACCGGGGCCGAGGGGTTCGTTAGTGAGTAAGCCGGCGTTGGGGAATACCTTGCAGAGGTATTCCCCAACGCCGGCTTTTTTTTTGGATTCTACGCTTTTTTGGGATTCTACAAGCGCGTGGTCAGCAGGCACACGCGGCCAACGAACACACCAGGAACGTCGCGATGCCGCCGCGGGCAATATCCGAATTGAGTTTCTCAAACGAGGTCGCGTTTCAGCCAGTCTGGCTGCCTGACGGCCAGGTGCTTTCCGCAGCCGTTATTGAATCCGCGTCTGCGCTGGGCAGACGCCGCGAGGGGGTGTGTCGGCACGCTTTGTGCTGTTTTGTCCGCGCGCGAATCCATTGAACTGGAGACGTGCAAATGCTGGCCGCTAGCCGACAGGAAACTCCATGTCCACAACGCAGTCGATGACGCGCCTCGACCTCGAACACATCCTCTCCCCCACGTCTTCCGAAACGTTCTTTCGCGAGACTTGGGAAAGCAAGTCGCTGCACGTCGAGCGCGACGACGAAACTCATTACGCCGGGCTATTATCGCTACGAGACGTCGACCAGATGATTGCCTACAGCCGGCCGAGATTTGCCGACCAAAGCGCGTTTCGCGAGGGGGCGCCCCAAGGTTCGACGTACATCCGTGGTCTGCTTGCCGATCAGGCTTCGTTGTCGCCGCCGACTAATCCCGGGATCGCCGAGCTGCGACAGGTTTTCGATCAGGGTAAAAGCCTGGTCATCATGGGCATGCAGCAGCGCTGGCCGGCCGTGGCCGAATTGTGCCGCAACCTGGAAGTCGTGTTTCATTGTCCCGTCCATGCGAACATGTATCTGACGCCCGCAGGATCGCAGGCGTTCGCGGCCCACTTTGATCCGCACGAAGTCTTTATCCTGCAGTTGCAGGGGACCAAGCACTGGCGTTTATATGATCGAATCGAGTTGTTGCCGCTGGCGTCAGAAAAATCCGGAACCCCTGAACTTCCCCTGGGGGCTGCTCGTGACGTGTGTCTTAAGCCGGGAGATCTGTTGTATATCCCGCGCGGACACGTCCATGACGCATTTACTGCCGACACCGTCTCGCTGCATCTGACCGTCGGAATCAACGTCTATCGCTGGGCCGATCTGCTGCACCATGCCGTGACGTGCGCCAGTCGTCAGGCATCGCCACTGCGAGAGTCGATCCCGGGCGGGGCACTTCCAGCGCGTGGTCTTGCGGCAAACGACCGCAGGCTGAAACAACAATTCAGGCAGTTGGTCGCCAGCTTGTCGGAAGGCGACTGCGACCGATTATTCGATGAGGCAGCCGGCTTGCTGGCCGACCAGTTTTTCGGCCAGTTGCCGATGTTGCCAGGCACTCAGTTTTCATCGCAGGTCGATCTCGAGCAAGTCCAACTCGACAGCGTGCTGGAAAAACATCCCCAGGCGATTTGCCGCGTCGTCGAAAAAGACGGGGGCGTGGCGATCGAATTTCCCGGGAATCGAGTCGGTGGGCCGCAGCGAATTGCTTCGGCCTTGCGCTTTATCGCCGGGACGGCAAGTTTCGCAGTGCAGGACTTGCCCGGCGAATTGAATGATCGAGCCAAAGTTGTGCTCGCGAAAAGGCTTGTTCGCGAGGGGTTGCTGACGCCGGTCGCAGATTCTTTTGCGGCACGACCTGCGGGCAAACAGGCGGCGCAGGAATCGCTGCCTCGCGCAACGGCCACAAGCGGGAGCCAAGTCCGGCACGATACGCCGGGACGCACCTCTGAACGCCGAATCCACGCGCCGGCGCGAGAAACGTATGAGCGGGAAGTCGTCGAAAGTTAACGTTGTGGCTCGGCGATTCGTCGGGCACACCATTCCAAGGGTACTCATTTCAAGGAGACACATGATGCAGGCAACAATTCAACAAGGCAGTTGGCAAAAGCAGTGGGGGTTGCTGGTGGCCGAAGTCTGGACCGATGAAGATCTCAAGCAACGCTTGATTTCCGATCCGGCAACCGTGCTGCAGGAATATGGCATTGAGGTTCCGGCGGGTGTCGAGCTGAACGTCGTGGAAGATACCGATCAGGTCCATCATCTGGTCATCCCCGCCAGTCCGTCCGACGACCTGTCGGACGAAGATCTCACTTCTTCGCCCAGTATGTACTGCTGGTTGTGTGGCGGCTGTGGTGGTTGTGGCTGTGGCTCGCGCCGTTGCGGTTGCGACGCCAACAGTTAATGCACTCCACAGACAACTGAAGTTGAAGTCTTGCTTCGCGACCCGGCCGGCCTTGACGGTACGGCCGGGCCGCAAGCCCGTGAAAATTGTGAACAACCCGGTTCGGAAGCAGTTGGCCTCCCGCAACAGCTACTCGGTTAACCCTTGAGACGATCACCTTATGCTCACACGCCCAAGATTCAAGCCGCATCTGCAACTGGCGACTGTGCCCGACGAGGGAATTTTTGTGCTTTCCGGAGGTAAGGAAGCCCTGTTGCGTGGCCGCTTGTATCAGCTCGTCGCACCGCATGTCGATGGCCGCACAGCGGACGACATTTGCGATCACTTGGCCGGGCAGGCGTCGGCAGCCGAGGTTTACTTTACTCTCGGGCAACTCGAGAAAAAGGGCTATCTGGCAGAAGCCGAAGAGACACTCGCCGCCGATGATGCCGTCTGGTGGTCGCTGCAACAAATCGATCCCCAGGTCGCGGCACGGCGATTGGCGGCAACGAGAGTTTCGGTCGTTGGTTTGGGGGTTGATACGGATCCACTCTGCGAATTACTCGACGCCGCGGGAGTTCGGCACGTTCGAGACAACGAAGTGCTAAACGGAGAATTGTCCAAAGATGAATTAAGCGTCGTCGTCGTCGATCATTATCTGCGGCCCGAAATCGAGGCTTACAACGAAGCAGCGCTGGCCAGCGGCCATCCATGGTTGCTCGTCAAGCCTTACGGCTGCCAGCTTTGGCTGGGACCGCTGTTTCGGCCGGGAACGACCGGTTGCTGGAAGTGCTTGACAGATCGGCTGCGTGCGAATCGCGCCGTCGAAAGCTATCTGCTCGACCACGATTCGCTCACCGATGGAGTCGTTCTCGATCGCGTCCGCACGAAAGCCAGTGCCCAGGTGGCCTGGGGCCTGGTCGCGAATGCGATCGCGTCGTGGGTCGTTCGCGAAGAGCTTCCCGACTGCGAAGCGAAAGTACGAACATTCGACCAGGTATCCTGGCAGACCAGGACGCATGTGCTCGCGAAATTGCCCTACTGCACAGCCTGCGCTCAGAAACAAAACGACCACGACACAAAGAGTCAACTCACGCCTCCTTCCACGCTTGCGGTTTCGCCGCATCACAATTCAAACGGTCACGCGCCAACCGAGCCCTCGCAAAACGGCCACGCCCTCCAGGGCGATCCCCTGCGGTTTCGTCCGTTGGTGCTCGAGAGTCGTCAAAAATCATTGGCTCGCGATGGAGGACATCGTGTCGTCGGTCCCGAGAAAACCCTCGCACGTTTCGAGCACCATGTCAGTCCAATAACCGGTGCGGTCTCGATGCTCGAACGGACGACCCCCAAGGACGACGGTGCCATGCACGTCTATCTGGCAGGCAGCAACCTGGCCCGCCGGCATCACAATCTGGGGCAACTCCAGGGGGACCTGCGCAACATGAGCGCCGGTAAGGGGACGACCGACCTCCAGGCCAAGGCCAGCGGGTTGTGCGAAGGACTCGAACGTTATTCGGGCGTCTTTCGCGGCGACGAACCGCGGCGCCGGGCGCGGCTGGGCGATCTGCCGGAGGCCATCGATTTGAATGAGTGCCTTTTATTCAGCGAGTGCCAATACCGCGAGCGCGATGCGATCAACGCCAAGGATTCTCCTTACAACTTCGTCCCCCTGCCGTTCGACCCGCAGGCAGAAATCGAATGGTCGCCGGTCTGGTCGTTGACCTGGCAAAAGGTGCGCTACCTGCCAACTGCATTTTGTTACTACGACTATCCCCAGCCGAAAGAGCATCGATTCTGCATCGCCGACTCGAACGGTTGCGCGGCTGGAAACACGATTGAAGAAGCGATCCTGCAAGGCTTCCTGGAACTGGTCGAGCGCGACAGCGTGGCGCTGTGGTGGTACAACCGCATCAGCCGCCCCGGCGTCGATTTAAACAGCTTCGACGAGCCGTATTTGCAGGAATTGACTGAATGCCTGTCGTCGCACCGGCGCGAAATGTTTGTGATAGATCTGACGAGCGATTTGCAGATTCCTGTTTTTGCGGCCTGGTCGCGGAGCACAGAACCTGGTTCGGAACAGATCATCATGGGATTCGGCGCCCATCTCGATGCGCGGATTGCCTTGCTGCGCGCCGTCACCGAAATGAACCAGATGCTCAGCTACCTGCTCCAGGCGCCCCTCGACAAAGGCCGCCGCGAAAACGTGACCGATCGCGAAACTGTGGAATGGCTGAAGACGGCCACGGCGAAAAATCAGCCCTACCTGCTGCCGGCCCCCGATGCGGCGCTGCGAACCGCCGCGGATTACGCGAGTGCGCAAACCCACGACGTGGCCATGGATGTTCGTGCGGGACAGATGCTGGTCGAGCGGCTGGGGCTGGAAATGCTGGTGCTCGATCAGACGCGTCCCGAAATCGGGCTGCCGGTCGTCAAAGTGATCGTCCCTGGATTGCGCCATTTCTGGGCGCGCTTGGCGCCCGGCCGGCTGTACGACGCCCCGGTACGGCTGGGCTGGCTTGAAAAGCCGCTGGCCGAAGCAGATCTCAACCCCATCCCCATGTTTCTTTAGCACTTGTTCTTACAACATATCGAGAGGCGAGTTTTGGTCGCATCATTGTGGCTTTCCTGGCAGGACGACGTTTCGCTTTCGTCGAGCGAAGGCCAGACGATCGTTGCCGGGCCCGGTGCGCGGATCGCCCTGCGTCCACTTGCGCCAGAAATCCTGGCTGCCCTGGAACGACTGACTCCACCAGGTGACGAAGAAGAGCGACTTGCCGAATCGATCCTCGCCGCGGGAAGCGTCGACTCGCTGGCCCGATGGTACTACCACGTCGACCAGTTACGCCAACGAGGATTGATCCGCCGCGCGCTCTACGCCGACGGCAAGCAACTCGCCACACTTTGTCCGTTATGTCGGGAAGTCACATCGTCGTCACGCCCAGGATCGGGCCAAGGAAATCTTTCAGGAAAGAAGCACCGGCTCGACGGCAATGGCAGCAGTGGCTCTCACGACGCTGTGACGACATCGTATGTTCTGTCGCGGTTCGCCTATCTCCGCCGCGAGGGAGACAGGCTGGTTCTCGAATCGCCGCTGGGACACGCCCGCGTCGTCCTGGATGATCCGCGGGTCCTGTTGTTAGTCGGCGCGCTGGCAGAACCCACGACACTGTCGAAACTGGCCGAACGAATTGACTGTCTGGCGCCTGCCGACACGCGAGCGCTTTTGTCGCTGTTGCGGGAGGCCAAGTTACTGGACCAGGTTGATGCCGACGCGCCTTTTGTCCAGCGCCCCTCAAGTATTGCGGCCGAGCCGGTGCTCGACCCGGCATGCGACACCTGGGAATTTCACGACTTGCTGTTCCATTCTCGCAGCCGCAAAGGGCGTTCCGATGGCCGATTCGGCGGCACCTATCGCCTGGCCCACCGCCCGCCGCCGCCAGCCTTAAAGACGAGCGACGACCGAATGGGTTACGAGCTCTATCGTCCGGATCTCGAACAGCTCCAGCGCGACGATCCTCCACTGGCGCGCGTGCAAGAACGCCGCCGCTCGGTTCGCCGTTATGGAGCCGTGCCGATCACGACCAGGCAACTCGGAGAATTCCTGTACCGTGTGGGACGCGTGACAAAGCATTGGCAGTCTTCGGCGCAGACTCCCTCTGGCCCGCTGAAAATGGACTTCACGGCACGCCCCTACCCGGCCAGCGGAGGCATGTACGAGCTCGAGTTCTACGCGGCGATACGGGCCTGCGGGGATTTCGAGCCGGGGCTCTACCATTACGATCCGGAGCAGCATCGTCTGGCCAGAGTTTCCGGGGCTGCCAGTGTTTCCGGTCGGGCCAGTGACCACGCTGCACTGCTTGACGACGCGGCTGCGTCTGCCGGCATTGCCCCAGACACGCTGCAAGTGCTGATCATCCTGACGGCGCGTTTTGAGCGGATTGCCTGGAAGTACGAATCGATCGCCTATTCGCTGATCTTGAAGGATGTGGGAGTGGCCTATCAAACGATGTATCTGGCAGCGACAGCCATGGAGCTCGCGCCTTGCGCCCTGGGCTGCGGCGATTCCGATCTCTTTGCGCGGGCGGCGAAGACTGACTATTTCGTTGAAACCTCGGTGGGGGAGTTCCTGCTGGG
>Ga0206968_10329_pt1 | contig 10968 bp, 12 predicted proteins | sample Alteio_BWOrgHeat_22_FD_153254 | JGI IMG/M metagenome (GOLD analysis project Ga0206968, IMG submission 153254) | Enriched cells from forest soil in Barre Woods Harvard Forest LTER site, Petersham, Massachusetts, United States -... | ecosystem: Environmental > Terrestrial > Soil > Temperate forest >... | reverse complement strand
CGGGATGACAATCAATTTTATAAATTATCTAAAATACCATCTACTTTATTCAATCATGTCATTCCCGCGCAGGCGGGAATCCAGTATTTCTATCTGGATCCCCGCCTTCGCGGGGATGACAATCAATTTTATAAATTATCTAAAATGTTATCTACTTTATCTTTTGTTAGATTTTCGTAATACTTATTGCCAATAGCAAACATAGGGGCTGCCGTACATGCGCCTAAGCACTCTACTTCTTTTAAAGTAAATTTGTTATCAAGCGTAGTTTGACCGAAAGTTATCCCCAATTTTTTTTCTAAGTATTTAACTATATCTTTTGATCCGCAAAGCATACAAGATATATTAGTACAAACTGATATCTTATATTTGCCAATAGGCTTATGCTCATACATTGAATAAAAAGTTGCTGCTTCTTCGGCGGTAATTTTTGGTAAATTTAAATAATCTGCAACCGCAGCGATTAAGTCTTTAGTCAAAGATCCAGCGTTTTGTTCTTGCGCAATAAATAATCCAGCTAATAAGGCCGATTGCTTTCTATCTTGTGGAAATTTTTTAACCCAAACATCAATTTTTTGTTTAGAATCCACGCTTAATAATTCAGATGGTTTTAACTCCTGCATTATCTGTCAACCTCACCAAATACAATATCTTGCGTACCAATTACAGCGACCACATCTGCAAGCATATGGCCTTTAACCATTTCATTTAGAGCTGATAAATGCGCAAAACCAGCTGCTCGGACTTTTAAGCGATATGGTTTATTAGCGCCATCAGAAATTAAATAAATACCAAATTCGCCTTTTGGATGCTCTACTGCACTGTAAACCTCACCCTCTGGTACACAATAACCTTCTGTAAATAATTTAAAATGATGAATCTGACTTTCCATATCAGTTTTCATATCTACCCTTTTGGGTGGAGCAACTTTATGATTATCAGTCATAACTGGACCTGGATTAGATCGTAACCAGTTTATACATTGCTTAATTATTTTATTAGACTGTCGCATCTCTTCAACACGTACTAAATAACGATCGTAACAATCACCTTTAGTACCAATAGGTATATCAAAGGCTAATTGATCATATACGGCATAAGGCTGCTTTTTTCTAAGATCCCATGCGATACCTGAGCCGCGTAACATAGGACCACTAAATCCTAATTGTTTAGCTCTATCCGGCGTTACAATTGCAACATCAACAGTACGTTGTTTCCAAATTCGATTGTCTGTTAATAAAGTTTCATATTCATCAACGCATTTTGGAAATCTTTTAGTAAAATCTTCAATAAAATCTAATAAACTACCCTGACGATTATAATTTCTTTTATTAGTTTCTTTTAAGTTATGCCATTTTGATGGTTTATACTGCGGCATTTGATCGGGTAAATCACGATATACTCCACCTGGACGATAATAAGTTGCATGCATTCTAGAGCCGGATGCTGCTTCATAACAATCTAATAAATCTTCACGTTCACGAAAGCAATAGGTAAATATGGTCATTGCACCAATATCTAAGCCATGGGCGCCAAGCCATAATAAATGATTTAGTATTCTGGTAATTTCATCGAACATTACACGGATATATTGTGCTCTTACAGGTGCTCTAATACCTAAAAGCTTTTCAATCGCCATAACATAGGCATGTTCATTACACATCATCGATACGTAATCTAACCTGTCCATATACCCAATACTTTGATTAAAGGGCTTGTTTTCAGCTAGCTTTTCGGTTGCGCGATGTAATAAGCCGACGTGTGGATCAGCATTAGTAATCACCTCACCATCCATATCTAAAATTAAACGTAATACCCCATGTGCAGCTGGATGCTGTGGACCAAAATTGATTGTGTAATTTTGAAATTCGGACATTTTTTTACTCTACACCAATATATCTGCTGTCTTTTCTAACCACTCTTGGCACTAATGTTCTTGGCTCAACTGTTACCGGTCGATAAACTACACGTTTTTGATCTTGATCATAATGAACTTCTACTGTGCCTGATAACGGAAAATCTTTTCTAAAGGGATGACCAACAAAACCATAATCGGTAAGAATACGACGTAAGTCTGGATGATCAATAAATACGATTCCGAATAAATCAAAAGCTTCACGTTCGAACCAATTTGCACTATTCCAAATATCAACAACAGAATCAATTTGTGGTGGCTCACCATCAAGGTAACATTTTATTCTAAGCCTTGTATTAAATTCTAAAGATAATAAATGATAAACTACCGCAAAACGTTTTGGTTTATTTAGAACTTTATCAGATTTTTCTTGTAAATCTTGATCACGATTAACCCCACGACTAAATCCCGTGCTGGTACATTCTTCAGTTTGCCATTCAGTAAGCCCATAGGCCATATAATCGACACCGCAAACATCCATTAATTGATCATATTTGAACAATTCATTATCACGTAAAAATAAAACAACTTCTTTTATTTTATTACTCGCAACTTCTACACAGGGCATATCACCAATAGTTAAATCAACTGATATATTTTCTATAGCATCAGGAAATATCTCTTTTAATGCCTCTAGATGTTTTACTTGTTGATTTAATTTTATCATGATCTTGCTATGGTATTCGTTGCTTTAATTTTCTTTTGTAACTGAATTATGCCATATAATAAAGCTTCGGCCGTTGGCGGACAACCTGGCACGTAAATATCAACTGGTACTATACGATCGCAACCTCTTACCACAGAATAAGAATAGTGATAATAACCACCGCCATTTGCACAAGATCCCATTGAAATTACCCATCTAGGCTCTGGCATTTGATCATAAACTCTGCGAAGAGCTGGTGCCATTTTATTACACAAAGTTCCGGCGACAATCATTACATCTGATTGTCTTGGTGATGGTCGAAAAAATATACCAAAACGATCTAAATCGTATCGCGATGCGCCTGCATGCATCATTTCAACTGCACAACAAGCAAGACCAAAAGACATCGGCCACATTGAACCGGTTCTAGCCCAATTAATTAATTTATCAATCGATGTAGTTACAAAACCTTGGTGCATTAGGTTTTCTATTCCCATTCTAATGCTCCTTTTTGCCACTCATAAATAAAACCAATAATTAATAATGCCAAGAAAAATAACATTGATGCAAAACCTAACCAATTTATTTGATTAATAACCGTCGCCCAAGGTAATAAGAAGGCAACCTCAAGATCAAAAATTATAAACAAAATAGCTACTAAATAAAATCTAACATCAAATTTACTGCGTGCATCATCAAAAGCATCAAAGCCGCATTCATAGGGTTTATTTTTATCTTGATACGGACGATATGGCGCTAAAAAATGTCCCAAAACTATAGGTAGAAAACCTATTGCTATACCAATAGCAATAAAAAATAAAATAGCAATGTAGTTATTTAACATAAATTTTATAATTTAACTTTGGTGCCGAAAGCCGGACTCGAACCGGCACGACTTGCGCCACTGCCCCCTCAAGACAGCGTGTCTACCAATTCCACCACTTCGGCAAATCCTCACAAATCTTATAAGTCTAATAAGATGAAGGTTACAGGATTATAAACAAAAGTTCTACTGTTCTCTATTGTTTATTAGGTACGCTTGGTAAATTCGGCACATCACTATTAACCGGGGCTTGTTTAGTTTGTTCAATTTGTGTCGGCGGACTAATATCAAGTTGCATTTTACGCTGTTTTGCTAATATAACAGTTAAACTTATACTAGTGATGCAAAACATAAAAGCTAAAAATCCTGTGGCTTTATATAAAACACCACCTGATCCCTGACTACCAAATACAGTATTAGAAGCACCACCGCCAAAAGTTGCACCAATATCTGCGCCTTTACCATGTTGTAAAAAAACTAAACCAATAATACTTAATGCGATTAATGTGTGAATAACTAAAACTATTTGATACATTATTAATTTCCTATCTTGCAGATCTCAAAAAACATATTAGCATCTAATGATGCACCACCAATTAAACCGCCGTCAATATCTGGCTGGTTAAATAAATCTTTAGCATTATTTGGCTTAACGCTACCGCCATATATAATTCTGATTTTATCAGCTATCTTAGCTGATAATTTATTAGATAATTGTTCTCTTATTAAATAATGTACTTCTTGGGCCTGTTCAGGTGTCGCATTTAACCCAGTACCAATCGCCCATACCGGCTCATAGGCTATTATCAAATTACTAATATTATCTAAATTTTGATTTTTAATTAAATCACAAATTTCATCTAAAACTATTTCTAATTGTTTAGTTATTACACTATTTGTTTTATTTGCTTGGCGCTCTTCTAAAGTTTCACCTAAACATACTATTGGACAAAGATTTTTCGATAATACTAATCTAGCTTTTTGGGCTATTAAGTTATCATTTTCAAAACATAAAGCTCTTCGCTCGGAATGTCCCAGTATAACATACTTTGTTGCAAAATCCTGAATCATATCAACCGAAACTTGGCCAGTGTAAGCGCCAGATAAATTATTCGAAATATCTTGCGCAGCTAAATATATATTGGATATTTTATTACGAGATAACTCAGCTATATACTGCGAAATTTGTGTTAAATAAACAAAGCTGGGAGCTATAGCGATATCTAGATTATTAAGATTATTTTGATTAACTAAATTAACAAATTGCTCAAACCAAGAAGTATTTTCTTTTAAGCTACCATGCATCTTCCAGTTTGCAACTACGATGGGCCTGCGCATAAACTACCTAATTATTTACTACATTCTTTTTTTATTAAATCCGCTAATTGCGCTGCAATTGTTTCAACTTCAGATAATTTTTCACCCTCAACCATTACGCGAATCAATGGCTCAGTTCCTGACTTCCTGACCAATAGTCGACCTCGGCCTTTTAATGTATCCTCAATATCTTTTATAGCAGTTTTAATACTTTTTCTTGATAAAATATCATCAGCATTATTATCATTATTAATATTACTAAGATTTACATTAATAATAATTTGTGGGTATTTATAAAAATCTTTTACTAATTCTTCTAAAGATAAACCAGTATTAGCCATAACTGAAATAACTAACAAAGCTGCTATAAGACCATCACCTGTTGTCGATTTATCCAGATTAAGAATATGCCCAGATGTCTCACCACCCAGATGCCAATTGTTTTCAATTAATTTTTCTAAGACATAACGATCGCCGACGTTTGATCGTAAAAAAGCAACCCCTTTTTTTTGCATAGCTTGTTCAAGACCAAGATTACTCATTAAGGTCCCAACTATTCCTGAAAAATTTTGATTGGTACGAATTTTTTCGCAAGCAAGTAAATATAAGATTTGATCGCCATCAATTATCTCACCTTTGGCATCTATTAAAATAACCCGATCGCCATCACCATCAAATGCGATCCCTAAATCAGCATTATTTTTTTTAACTAATCTTGATAATGTATTTAAGCCTTTGTTACAGGCTGATCCGCATTCTTGATTGATATTAAAACCATTGGGCTCATTGTTTATAACTGTAAGCTTAAGACCGAGATTTTTTAATACATGAGGGGCAATTTTATACATTGCGCCATTTGAACAATCGACAATAACTTTTAAATTTTTAATATTATCTAAACTGGTCTGATTATTATGCGCTTGAATTATATTATTACAGTGATCGATATAATGGTGAGCTAAATTAGTGTCATTTAAAATTTTTCCAATTCTATTTGGACTAATTAAGTGCTGTTTATTTTGTTTATTAGTTTCTAAAACATTTTCTATACTAATTTCTTGGGTTTCAGAAAGTTTGCTGCCCGTATTACTAAAAAACTTTAAACCATTATCGTAATAAGGGTTATGAGAAGCACTAATAACAATACCCGCGTCTGCTGCTAGTTTCTTTGTTAAAAAAGCACAGACAGGTGTCGGTAATACTCCTAGGTCACACACAGATACACCAGTGCTACAAATACCTGCGCTTAGTGCAGCTTGTAACATATCACTAGAGATTCTTGGGTCACGAGCGATAAAAACATTTTTTTTGCCATTAAATACGGTACCAAATGCTCGACCAAGTTCTTGAATAAATGCAGGAGTTAGTAAAGCTTCACCCACTTTACCTCTAATCCCATCTGTTCCAAAATATTTACGATTACTACTCATCTATACAATTACCATCTTCAAGCACACCATGAACTAACTCAACCGCCTGTTTTGTTTCTTTTACATCATGGCATCTAATAATACTTGCCCCCCTTTCAATTGCCATTACTGCTAAAGCTATGCTACTTGGCAATCTGTCAGCTATGGGGATACTGCCTTTATTGTTTTTCTCTGCCATAGATTTTCTGGATAAGCCAACAACCAAAGGGCAGTTAAAATCCAAAAATTTATTTAAATATTTTAATAAAGACGCATTATCATACCAGGTTTTACCAAAACAAAAGCCAGGATCAATAAAAATATTTTTCTTTAAGATACCAAATTTCAAACAGATATCGATTCTATGCTCAAAAAATTTATATATATCGTTAAGAACATGCTCATAACGCGGCTGTTTTTGCATATTTCGAGGCCTTCCCTGCATATGCATTAGGATCACTGGAATATTGGCATTAGCTAAAATATTTAAACCATCACGAATATTATCACGCTCCCGTAAGGCTCTTACGTCATTTATTATATCAATTTTACATTTGATAACCTCTTCCATGACTTCAGGTTTATAAGTATCAATGGATACTAAAGTATCTGAGCCTAAGTTATTAACAATTTTTTCAACTATAGGGCACAATCTGTCCAATTCTTCTTGTACGCCAATTTGCACTGCTCCAGGACGAGTAGATTGCGCACCAATATCAATGATATCAGCACCATCTTTGACAAGCTCTATAGCTTTATTTACAGCGAGATCAGAGGAAAGATATCGACCACCATCAGAAAAAGAATCAGGCGTGATATTCAAAATACCCATTATATTAGGTCTAGTAAGATCTAAAGTTTTATTTCTGATCTTTAAGACCTTACCGACTGCTAATTTACACGTCATATGCTGGATTATTAAGATTATAGTCTTGCGTAATTTCACCAGAAGGCGGTGGAGTTTTAGATTTTGGTGAATCATCCCAATCAGGCGGTGGCGTTGGTTCTTTACCACCCATAACTTCTGCAACTTGCATAGCATCTAAAGTTTCATATTTTACTAAAGCTTTGGCCATGGAATGTAAGATATTAATATTTTCATTTAAAATTTTATGCGCACGTTCATAATTTCTGTCGATTAAAGCTCGTACTTCTTCGTCGATTTGTTTTGAGGTATCATCAGCAATAGCTTTATGCTTTGTTACTGAATGCCCTAAAAACACTTCACCTTCATCTTCGGTATATAATAATGGCCCCATTTTCTTAGATAGACCCCATTTGGTAACCATATTTCTTGCAACTTCAGTGGCCTTTTGAATATCATTGCTTGCACCAGTGGTAACACCATCTTCGCCATTGATAATTTCTTCTGCAATTCTGCCACCAAACATCACTGATAATTGTGATTCCAAATAACGCTTTGAGCGACTAATTGGATCGTTTTCTGGTAAATACATCGTAACCCCTAAAGCGCGACCACGAGGTATAATGGTTACTTTATATATGGGATCATATTCTGGTACTAATTTACCAACTATAGTATGACCAGCTTCATGATACGCTGTATTTAATTTTTCAGCTTCAGACATGATCATAGTACGGCGCTCCGCGCCCATTAAAATTTTATCACGCGCCATATCTAGACATGCCATGTCGACTTGTTTTTTATTCAGCCTTGCTGCTAATAAAGCAGCTTCATTTACTAAATTCGCCAAATCAGCCCCAGAGAATCCTGGTGTACCGCGAGCGATAGTTTTAGTATTTACATCATTGGCTAGTGAAACTTTACGAACATGAACATTTAAAATTTGTTCACGACCTCTTATATCAGGCAGGCCGACAATTACTTGTCGGTCAAAACGACCTGGACGAAGTAACGCAGGATCTAAAACATCTGGTCTATTAGTCGCGGCAATTACAATAACGCCATCATTAGGCTCAAAACCATCCATTTCAACTAATAATTGATTTAATGTTTGTTCACGCTCATCATGACCACCCCCAAGACCAGCGCCCCGATGTCGACCTACGGCATCTATTTCATCAATAAAAATAATACACGGCGCTTGACGTTTAGCTTGTTCAAACATATCGCGCACCCGAGAAGCACCTACCCCAACAAACATTTCGACAAAATCCGATCCGGATATAGTAAAGAATGGAACATTAGCTTCCCCGGCTATAGCTTTAGCTAATAAAGTTTTACCGGTACCAGGAGGCCCAATCATTAGTACGCCACGAGGGATTCGACCACCTAGATTTTGAAACTTTGCTGGTTCTTTTAAGAATTCTACTAATTCTTCAACGTCTTCTTTGGCCTCATCAACACCGGCAACATCCGCAAAAGTAACCTTTACTTGATCTTCTGTAAGTAATCTAGCTCTACTTTTACCAAAAGACATAGCACCACGGCCGCCAGCACCCTGCATTTGGCGTAATATATAAACCCAAAGGCCGATAAATAAAATTATAGGGAACCAACTTGCTAATACGCTAAATAACAAACTACGATGTTCTGGTGGCTTGCCTTCGACTGTAACTTCATAATGCATGAGATCATTAATTAGATCTTTATCTTCATTAAAAGGCATATAGGTAATAAATTTTGACCCATCTTTATTATCACCAGTTATTTTACGGGAATCAGTATCAACCACTATCTTTGCTATTTGCTTATCGTGAACTTTATCTAGAAATTTAGAATATTCTACGCGATTAGTGGACATTTGCTGAGGGCCAAAATTACTGAAAACTGACATTAGTACAATCGCCAGAATTAGCCATAAGAATAGATTTTTTACCATGTCATTCATGGCTGCCCCCGCAAGTTATTATATTGTTGTATTATTTAACAATTTTTTATTATTATCAAAAATATTATTTATTTTAATTCTTATCTATTTATTTTATTAATCCTATACCCCAATAACAACTAGATTAATTATAGCCTCTTGCTACTAAATAAACCTCTTTTGATTCAGTTCTGGAGGCATTAGGCTTTCTTATCAATACCTTAGTAAAGTTTTGTCGAATATCTTTAACTAAATTCTCAAAACTTGCGCCATAAAAGGCCTTACAAAGAAAAACGCCATCTTTTTTTAAAACGTCTTTGGCAAAAGTGTAAGCAAGTTCGATAAGATTAACACTATTTATCTGATCCACTGTAGCTATGCCAGTTAAATTAGGAGACATATCAGATATAACTGCATCAACTTTTTTAAGTAAATTAAGCTCCATCAATTGCTGCCTTATATTGTCCAAAGTAAAATCGCCCTGAATAAAAGTAATGTTATTGTATTTAGTTTGTATAGGAACCATTGGTAAAATATCTAAAGCGTAAACGTGGCCATTATTACCAACTAATTCTGCTATAACTTGTGACCAGCCGCCAGGTGCTGATCCAAGTTCAATAACTATCATGCCTGATTTAAAGATATGGTCTTTTTCGTTAATTTCAAGGAGCTTATAAGCGGCTCTTGATCGATAACCTTCTTTTCTGGATTTGATAATATAAGGATCTTGATTTTGTTTACTTAACCAAGAGCTAGATTTTTTACTTCTATTGCTTTTTTTCGACATCTACAACTATTACTGGATTGAGATCCTATATAAATTATATTCTAACTGGTTGGTGTCACTACCAGCAATAAAGTATATTTTATCATTAATTATATTATTATTACTATCTAGTTTAGCTAAGATCATACTTGGGACACCTGGAAACTTAATGCTATCGTATAAAGCCTGGTTTTGTAAAATTTCATTACCCAAGGCTTTGCTATTAACTCTTGCTAATAAATCATCATATTTTAAGCCTGCTTTGGCAGTTATAGTTTTTATATTATCTACGGTTAGGGGCAAAGTATATTTTAAATCCGATAATTCTTGATGTAATGCAACAAAACTTTCAGGCTTAGTATCAAATGCTGCTAAAGCTAGCTCAGCTATAGCTTTAGATGTATCACTGATCATGCCAATTGGACGATAAATTATTTTATAAGCATTTTTAGGTAATTGTATTTTTAATAATTGCATTAAATCACGACTGTATTTACAGTTATAATCATAAAAAACAACTATGGTGCCCATAGTAGTTGGCAATGGTTTATCTTTGGTAGCAACCATTGTAACAAATACTGGGTTTTTTCCTGAGTTAAATAAATCATTTTTATTTTTAACTGCTAATGCAATTAAATCAGATCCAGGATCTGTATGAACTATATCAGCTGCAAAAGTATTATTTATAATTATTTGATATAAAAAAATACTAAAGAATAAAATTATAAATTTTGATAAATTATTTGTTCTCATGCTGTCCCTTATTATCTACTCTATGCTCTAATATTCGTTATGGCCGTATCAAGATTATTTTGATCTGAGCCTATAAAATAAATTAACTTGCTCAATTTCCCAGAATTTGCAACTATTATAACAGGTAGAGCATTTTTATATGCTGGCGCTAATTTTGCAGGATATGGGAGTGCTTCAAAATCCTGTTTATTTTTATCCATTTCTTGTTGAATTGTAGGTCCTGACATCCCATTCATAATCCCCCTAAAATCGATATTAATTTTAGCAGCTATTTGTTGAATCTGCGCTAAAGTTATTGGCGAGTCAATTTTCAAGATCTCTTGATGGATATCGTTAAATTTACTTGGTTGTAAATTTTTGACATATAGTACTGCTTGCAATACCTCTTTAGAATTAAAGCCATAATCCATAGGTCGATAAATAATTTTTAAATTACTAGTAGGATTTTTTGTATATTTTTGATCTAAAATTTTTAATAATTCACGGCTAGCATGACAGTTATAATCAAAAAATACCGATAAAGTAACATTATCTTTCCCTGATACTT
>Ga0206968_10328_pt1 | contig 10981 bp, 12 predicted proteins | sample Alteio_BWOrgHeat_22_FD_153254 | JGI IMG/M metagenome (GOLD analysis project Ga0206968, IMG submission 153254) | Enriched cells from forest soil in Barre Woods Harvard Forest LTER site, Petersham, Massachusetts, United States -... | ecosystem: Environmental > Terrestrial > Soil > Temperate forest >... | reverse complement strand
CGCGGACCTGCGCGTCCGTGATATTTGAGCCGCAATACGCGCGCGCCTGTTCGAGAAGCGAAAGCCCGTCGCGCAAGCTGCCTTCGCGGGCCATCACGGCTATCGCGCCCGGCTCGGCGGTCAGGTTTTCCTTTACGCAAATTTGTTCCAGCGCCTCTGAAATTTCAACGAACGAAAGCGCGCGAAAATGAAAATGCTGCGAGCGCGAGCGGATCGTGTCGGCCAGATCTTCCGGCTGGGTTGTGGCCATCACGAAAATAACTTTGTCGGGAGGCTCCTCGAGCGTCTTGAGCAGCGCGTTTGAGGCTTCATCGGTGAGCATGTGCGCTTCGTCGAGGATCACGACTTTGTAGCGGCCGCTGGCAGGAGCGTAACGCACCATCTCGCGCAATTCGCGAATCTGATCGATGCCGCGGTTGGAAGCCGCGTCGATTTCAATCACGTCGAGAGAATTTCCGAGGCCGATTTCGCGGCACGAGTCGCATTCGTTGCAGGGCTCCGCGGCGGGGCCTTTCACGCAGTTGAGGGCTTTGGCGAGGATGCGCGCGGTCGTTGTTTTGCCCACGCCGCGCGCCCCGGAAAAAATGTAGGCATGAGCCACGCGTCCGGATTGGATCGCGTTCGAGAGCGTGCGCGTGACGTGCTGTTGCCCGACCACGTCGCCAAACGTTTGCGGACGCCATTTTCGCGCGATGACCTGGTAGCTCATGCTAGTCGATACCCGAAAGCCGAAATTCAAAACTTAACACAGAGAACACGGAGGAGCACAGAGCGTCACAGAGAAAACCATTGCTGCGCTCTTCGTACTGCGCCGCCGCGAAAAACTGCCGGCGCGCTTTAGATGAGAGGAACTTCGGGTACTCCGCGGCACACGAAGCGATCCCGGTACCGTTGCTCCCTTCCGGGCCTGGCGGGGTTCGCGGGACTTCGTCGCACGGAGCCCGAAGTTCCACGCATCGGCAGCCGCTCCACTCGGAAGCGGCTGCAATCGCAGTCTAGCACAGCGACGCGCGCGAAAAAAGAAAACCACTGAGCAGGAAAAATCTGGAATGCGCGGTTTAAGTAGCACAGGCACTCTTGCCTGTGCGGTTTTGTGAGGCGCCCACACAGCGCGACGCACAATCAACAGCAAAAATCGCACAGCCAGGAGTGTCTGTGCTACTTAAATTTTCACAGCGCGGGATAGGCGATCTGGATGAACGTAGCGGCATTGAATAATCCTTTGCCCCACACCGGATCGAGATCGTCGATAGGCTTTGCCGCGACCGCTTCCTGCATGGACTTACCGGAGGACTTCAGCTTCTGTAGCCGCTCGCGCACCGTCGTGAGCATGTCGCGATATTTCATGAGGTCGGCTTTGTTCCCAAGCGGGCCGTGCCCGGGAACGATTTTCGTATTGTTGTCGGCAGCGGCCAGAAGTTTCGTCGCGCCCGCGATCATGCCCCTGACGCTGCCGCCGGTTCCGTCGTCAATGTAGGGAAACATTCCGTTGAAGAAAATATCGCCCGTCTGCAGAACATTGCCCTTCTCGAAATGAAGATAGATGTCCGAATCCGTGTGCGCTGGCGGAACGTGCACGAGCGAAACGCTCTCGCCATTCATCGTTATCTTATGGTTTTGATCAAAAGTCTGTTGCGGCAGGGCCTCCGCCGGGGAAGGCGCGAACGTCAGATTCAATACGGCGAGCGTGTGCGTTCGCTCCGCCCGCCAAGCCGGCCGCGCCTAGCTACATTTCGCGCCGCGTAAAGAATTTCATCGTGGGATTGGATTCCATTTCAAATCCTCCTCAATCAGGATTGACTTTATGTGGTCTGCACAGGGCGGCAATATACCCTCCCGAGCCGCCACATATAATGCCGCAACCCTGCGGTCAGTCTCAAGCAATCAGGCAGGCTGACTGGAGCCATCTGTAATGTTGGCGTTTCGAGACACATCCATATTCTTTTCGAGTACCGCGTAAGCCCCTGCGAGGTACGATACGTGCGGACGTTACCTCCGCATCCAGTCCGGCACGCTCCCGCAGGGCGGCGCCGGGCGCACAGCGCCAGCGCACGGCCTCACGTCACGAGGCTAAGCTCGCTCACGGCCGCAAGAGCGGCCGGGGCGATTGGATGGAGGATCCCATGAAATCAAAACGCTTCGTTGTGTCTCCAGGTGTATCGTTTGCCGTTGTCGTGTTGCTGTTTGCCGCCGCGATTCCAGCTCGTGCGCAATCCCATGATCTTTTGCAGGGCACCGAAGTGCGGCTGAAATTGCTCACCAATCTAAGCACTTCCGTCGCTAAGAGCGGCGATCCCTTTGTCGCCGAAGTGACCCAACCGGTTTACCTCGACAGCCAGATGATTCTGCCCGCTGGCGCGCGCGTTCACGGCACCGTTGGCGGAGTCATTCACACCCGCCATTTTTCGATTTTTCGCGGACAGGCGGCCATGAACCTCTCGTTCCGCGATCTCGAAGTCGATAGCCGCATCTTCCCCGCAAAAATGAGCATCTTGCGCCTCGAGCGCCCATCGACCGAAGATCAGGAAGGAAAGAAAAGGAAAGACGTCAAAATCGATGAGGGACAAGTGGTCCAGGCCAAGCATGATGTCAAGGGCGACATTATCGGCGGGGCCATCGGAATTGGCGGCGGGACCCTCGTTGGCGCCATCTTCAGCAACGCCACGCGAGGCTTCGGGTTTGGCATGATCGGCGCTGCCGTGTACATCGTGGAACGCAAGGGCAAGGAAGTGGAATTGCCGGCTCAGACCACCATCAAGGTTCGAATGGACAACACAGTCACTTTGCCAAGATTCACGGCCGATAATGGTGAAAAGGATTTGGGAAAGGCCGACGCGCAATAGCAACCGGAGTCGCCGGAATTACTCCAGTGTCTCTCACCGCCGAATGAAGCACGAATTGACGGTTCCCCCGCCATTTGCTCTTCATATCGGATCGCATTTCTGTCCGCCATTTTCCGGTGGAAAGGGGATGTCAACCAGCTTTTCACCCTGGCGCAACCGCGCGCCTACCGTGGAACCGAACGCCTTCGGCGCCGTCCACATAATTTCATAGAAACGAGGCTCTCCATCAGGCAAGTAACCTCCGTGGGGCCCGAGCATTTTCAACGCAACCGTGTCGCCTTGATGGACAACTCCGCGTATAGAGAATCGGCAGCCAAAATCGCTCACATCTTCAATGTAGGTTCGCTCCGTGATGTGGTGCCCACCCCCGTCCAGTTCGGCGACTTCAACCGGAATATGCACCAGGATGCGTCTTTGCTCCCTCCTGCGTTCGATCACAGCTGAATTAGATTTGCTAATTTCCTCGGACACAATATTTCCTCGGCCGTTCCGCTTTGTGAGGGCACGCGTCGTGCCAATGAGATTTGCTCTTCGCCGCAGAAGACACGCGGCTTATTTTTGGACGATGATCATAAAATTCGTCAAAGCATGAAATCTCTATAGGTCTGAGACAGAGAGTGCGAACGCGCGTGAGAATAATCACCTCACAATGCCGTCATACTCCTCATTATTGTGCAGCCGAATTCGCCGTCTTCTTTTCAGCCCGCTTTAGGAATCGGTACAAGCTCGTGCGCCCAATCCCGAGCATTTGAGCCGCCCGAACGCGATTGCCTTCACAAGCCTCGAGAACGCGTCGGATATGTTCCCGCCGGACCTCTTCCAATGGGAGTGGCCTCCAGGTGTCCCCGGCGTGGCCGTTTTGGGCGGCGGGTTTCAGCAGGTTTTCAGGCAAATCGTCCACATCGATGAAGTCATTCACAGTGGTAAGGCACGCGCAGGAAATCACGTTTTCGAGTTCGCGAACGTTGCCGGGCCAGTTATGTTGATACAGGATGGTTTGGGTCTTTCTCGTAAGGCCCTTAATCTGTTTGCTGTAGGCCTCATTGTATTTTTTTAGAAAGTATTGAATGAGCAACGGAATATCGTCCAACCGCTCGGACAGGCTGGGCACGCGGATCTGGATTGTGCTGAGTCGATAAAAAAGGTCCTCTCGGAAACGCCCGGCCAGAACCTCGGCGCGCAAGTCCCGGTTGGTGGCGGCAATCAGCCTCACGTCCACGCGGCGCACTTCCGGAGAGCCAACGCGCTGGATTTCGCGGTTCTGAATCACTCTCAACAATTTCGCCTGCATGGGAAGCGACGTTTCTCCGACTTCATCCAGAAAAACGGTCCCGCCGTTCGCGTATTCGAACAAGCCCGGGCGGGTGTCGGTCGCGCCCGTAAATGCGCCGCGCATATGTCCGAAGAGCTGGCTTTCGAGGAGCGTATCGACCATCGCGGAGCAGTTGCACACCGCGAAGCGCTGTTGCGACACAGGACTCATCTGGTGAATAGATTTGGCGATCAATTCCTTGCCGGAGCCCGTCGCTCCAATCAACAAAATGTTGGTGTAGTGCCGTGCCACCTTGCGGACCATTTCGAATACTTCCACCATAGCCGGGCTACGGCCGACGATTCCATGAAACTCCAGGTCGCTCAAGAGCTGCTGCTCCAGGCCACGGATCCGCTTCCGCTTATGGAACGAATCGGCAAGTTCGTCCAAGGATTTCTTGAGACGCGACCGGTCAACGGGTTTAGGGAGATAGTCGTATGCACCTCGCTTGACGGCCGCAACGGCGTTGTCCAGAGAGTAGTACCCAGCCATGAGGAGTACGTAAACGCCCGGATCGCGGTGCATGGCCTGCTCAAGGAACTGCAGACCGTCCATCCCCGGCATTTTAATGTCGGACATCACCACCCGCACACGGCCCTCGTCGATCAATTCAAGCGCGTATTGTGGGTCACTCGTGCCAATCGAGCTGTAGCCCAGGCACCTCAGCGATTCCTGCTGCATTTCAACCATGCCCGGCTCGTCGTCTAAAACACATACCGTCATGGCTTCGTCGGAATTGCCACGAACAAATTGGCTTGCCTTGGGAGGTGCGGTTAGAGTGTTCATGATGAATCACTGGCAAGGCCAATGCCAAAATCAATCTGCAAATCGGCCGGCGTTGGAATTCATCAAGTGAGTTGTTGTGCTGGACGGCACTTCTGGTAAATCTATTGCGGACAATTAATTAGGACGGGATATATCAAAAAGCATCCCTCGTTGGGGGCGTGTGGACTGTTCGAACGTACTTCTGGCTCACGGGTCGATTCAAAACGCTCGTTCCATTTTGGAGAGAATTGCCCTTTACGTGTGCCAAAGGCGAATTGCCCTTGGCTGACGCTCGACTTAGTTAGGCACGCTTTCGTCCATATCGCTCAAGTATGCGAAAAACTCGAATTCCTCGGCTGGATACCGGATGATTCCTCCGAGGTCGGAATCCATCTGGCAGTACTTGCCATGGGTATGGCACAGCTCCAGCACGCGGTCGGGAGTCCGAGAGGTCGCGCGGCGAACTTCCTCACATGTCGCCAGCCGGTCTTGCGTCGTGGTGATCATGGTTTCTGGTTTCATAGGAGGACCTCCTCATGTTGCGACTCCACATCGACTTCGTGCGCGTCGCAACCCCTTGGTAAATCCTCTAGAACATTGGATGCGGTTTGACCCGCCAAGGGTTCCTGCGAGCGTGAGTGCAATTGCCCCAGTTTCATCTGGCAAAGCCCGTTGCGATCCATTGGCCCAACGCCTTGGACCTGATAAGCGACGGGAAGGGATCCAGACAAGGCTTCAGCGCTCAGTAGCCGGATGAAGACAATGGCTCCCTCCGCCAAAGCGCGATGCAGCTGCACCTTCTTTTCACCGCCAAGCTTCCATAGCAAACCGGTTCTCTCCGCGAAGAAGCTGTTATCTAACCCCCAGCCCGAAATTTCAATCCGGTAATCGCTGGAAGAGTTGAATGAGTTAACCATCGAAATCACACTCCTGCACCTGTCTAATGCAGACGGCGTACCAGAGTGTAAATATTCTCTAGCGTTGAAAGTGAAGGATTTATGTACTCACGCTCGAGTTAGAGCAGATGTTGCCAATGAACAATTTGAGACATTAGTGCAATTTTGAAACACAAGGGCTACAAGGGAAGTCGATCGCAAACTGCAAATTTCGCCAGGTACACGCTAGCCGTTGCGGACTCCGGCGTATAAGGTGTGCAGCGCAAAGAAAAAGACGGGCTGGAAAATTTTATCGAACAAAGTCCAGGCGAGGATCAAACCGAGCAGCGCGAAGTTCCGGGATTGCTGCACCCAGTCGAGGTAACGATGGGCGGCGCCTTCCGGCATCAGCACCATGATTCCCGCATGGCCATCAAGCGGAGGCACCGGCAATAAGTTGAACGTGCCCAGAAGTAGATTGAGAATGAACAGGATACTGAGAGCCGAGGTGAGAAATGTGGGGTCACCGACGTTCGCCGGCGAAACCAGATTGGAATATTGAAAGAACTGCGGCACTCGAAAGTAGCCGGCCGCCAAGCCGATCCGTATCAAAATCCCCGCGACTATCATCAGCGTGAAGTTGGCTGCCGGCCCCGCCAGCGCCATCCATGCCGAGCGCCGCGGAAATTGACGCTGCCAGGCGGAGTTGAACGGCGCGCTCGCCCAGCCGATCATCCAGCCGCCCACCACGAAGGAAAGGATGGGCATAACGACCATGCCAAACGGCGAGCGGCGAATGTGCGGAATCGGGTTGAGCGTCACCTGTCCGCCCTCGGCAGCGGTCATGTCGCCGCCGAGCTTGGCGACGAGCGCGTGCGCAGCTTCGTGGCACGTCGTCGAGAAAAGAAAGACGATGTACCATATCGCGCCCAGGGCCAGGTCGGGAGTATTCATAGTCGCGGCAACCGCAAAAGGTATGGCTCCGGGGCCTGGACTCGAACCAGGATAACCAGCTCCAAAGGCTGGCGTGCTACCAATTGCACTACCCCGGAATCGTTCAGGGCCAAGATAGAGTAGCGTAAGTGGTGGGATCAGTCCATTGGGGCGTTACGGCCGTCGCTCTGGTTACAGTGGCTCGCCGCTCATTCCTGTGGTGGCTATCGTTGCGCAACGTGTATTACGCCCGCAATTTCAACTATGTCTCGAATCACACGGTCAACAACGATGAAGGGAAGCGATGGCACCGGCATTTACGGTGTTTCCTCCACGCGTCCTTGCCTGCCCAGATGAGGGAAGGAACTCAGCGAACCAACTTGCTCGTAGATTGCGCTGACGACTCGTTGCGCAGGGGAAGCTTTCTCTCGGCGAACGAATTCAACGATGTGGAACAATTCTTCAGACGCGGCAGGTGACCAGCGAATCTGCATTTACGAGCGGAACGTCTGATCGATGCGGGCGCCAATTTCGTCGTGGGTCACAAACTCATCTTTGTCAAGCCGGCCAAGTCCTTGCTTTACCTTTGCGCGGAACCACCCGTCATGGTCAAGGTAATGCTCTATGAGCTGACGGGCATATTCCTCAGCGCCGCTCTTATTTTCCGCGGCAATGCGTGCCAGTTTCGACTGAAGTTCGGGTTTGAGCTTCACTTCCATAAATCAAGCCTGGGCGCTTAAATAGCGGGTGTCAAGGGACCTCAAGCGGACGGATCGCTCACGCTCGCAAAGAGGCCGAGCACATCGCAAAAGTTCTTGGCAACCTTGCGCCAGGCAAGAAAAAAGTTGAACCTTCCAAGCGCTAAGTCCGTTCCGTTTGAATTGTTTCCTCAGAAACTCCCACCCTTCTCGAGGTGCGAAAGATGGGAGACCCGGCAAGAAGCCACATAATGGGATGGTCCGCCGCAGGAACTTTGTAACTGTGTAGACTGCGAGGAAGGAGGCGTCCCATGAAACTACACGTGCTCGGGATCGATTTGGGCAAGACAGTTTTTCATTCGGTCGGATTGGATGTGACAGGCAAGGTGGTGATCCGCAAGAAATGTTCACGGCGGCAACTGCTGGCATTCACCGCAAATTTGGAGGTGCAATTGATCGGCATGGAGTCGTGCAGCGGATCGCACTTCCTTGGTCGGGCGCTGCGCGAGCAAGGGCACGAAGTGCGATTGATGCCGGCGCAATACGTGAAGCCGTATGTGCAGACGAACAAGAGTGACTTCCTGGATGCGGAAGCCATTGCGGAAGCGGTGCAACGGCCGAGGATGCGATTTGTGCCGATCAAGAGTGAGGAGCAGCTCGATTTGCAAGCGCTGCATCGGGTGCGGGAGCGTTGGGTCATGCGTCGCACCGCTGTGGTTAACCAGATCCGCAGCCTTCTGTTGGAACGTGGACTCACGCTACCCAAGGGCCGAAGTTACCTGGATCGGCAACTTCCCGGGATCTTGGAAGACGGCGAGTTGAGGCTGTCGGGTTCTTTTCGTGTTCTGTTGGCGCAACTCAAATTGGAACTCGAGCAGCTCACCGCACGGGTAGAAGAGATGGATCGAGTCATCCAGAAAACGGCGAAAGAGAATGAAGACTGCCAACGGCTCACGGAGATTCCAGGAGTAGGTCCCGTCACCGCGACAGCCCTGATCGCTGCAGTGGGTAACGCCAGCGCATTTCAAAAAGGACGAAATCTAGCGGCCTGGATGGGAATCGTTCCGGGAGAGTACTCCACCGGTGGCAAACAGAGATTGCTGGGCATCCGTAAACGCGGCAATAAATATTTGCGAACTCTGTTCGTTCAAGGGGCACGTAGCGTAGTGCAACAGCGAAACAAGCAATCACCCGGTCTGAGCAAATGGTTAGCGGAACTACTGGCGCGTGCGCACCAGAATGTGGTCATCGTGGCCCTGGCCAACAAACTGGTTCGCATGGCTTGGGCGGTCTTGTGCAAGAACGAACGCTATCGCGCTCCAGTTCTTGCGACAACACATTAAAATCTTAAAATCCCTGTTTAGGGAAACGAGTTCCTGCCAGGTCTGCTGGCGGAAAATAGAGATGGCAATGGGTCTCTCCCACGCTCTCGAAACCTGATATCGGAAAAGGTCTTCACCAGACCGTCCACATTATACGGACGAGAGCGAGTGGATATCCATCATGGCCCGGAGTCGATGACTCCACTAAAGGCCGAATACATTACCGCAGACCAACTGCCATTGATCATTTTTCGCTTGCAACTCCGCGGCGGACCATACATTCCGATAAGCCGACTTCACTGGACCTGGCCCGGTTGAAAGCTTCAAGAACGGCTATAAACAACTCTTTGTCGTTGTCAAATTGAGGTAAGATGCGCCGGTCCGCAACCGCAGGGAGGGATATACCAATGAAAATGATCCGTCAACTGCACGTGTTCTTAGTTGCCATCCTATTCGTTCTTCCGGCGTACGCCCAGGATTCAGCGAAAAACGCCGCTTCGCCGAATCTCGCGGCCAGTCCGGCAGCAGCTCTGCTGAAACAATGGAATGAAATTGGCCGAAAGCTAATAGCAATGGCCGAGGATTTTCCCGAAGACAAGTACGATTTTAAAGCCGCTCCTTCAACGGGCACGTTTGCTGAGCGGATGATCCATGGTGCGGCTGCGACTTATTTCTTCACCAATCTTGCCCTCGGGCAAAAACCGCCCTCCGACGAAGATCCACCGCGCGCGCAGTTCAAAAACAAAGCTGCCATCGTTGCCTACGTCAAAAAATCTTTTGCGGATGGAGCGGCGGCTATCAAATCGAAAGGCGACAAAGGGATATCCGCTTTAGTGATAGATCCTTTCGCTGAGGACGTCCCCGCAAGTGCCGGTAAAGAACAGATTCGCCTCAGCGATTTGGCCTTTGGCCTCGTCGAGCATTCCGGCGAAGTCTACGGCCAGCTATCCGTCTACTACCGCGTGGCAGGCATGATTCCACCAGAGTCACGTCCGAAGAAATAAGAGTCCCACATATTCTCCCTGGGCCGGTTCTGGGTAGAATCCGACATTCCGATAACGCGACTTCACAGATGGGATGAGAAGGCCGGTCTCCGACGGGATGCGATACGCTCCCAATGATTGACGCGCTCAAGGCGCAATGCAAAGGAGACCGGCTTATGTAAAAGAATAGCACCGTGACAACAAAGAGGAACGAGATTTTCAAGGAGCCCAAGCTGACTATCGGTTTGGATCTGGGAGATCGGTTCAGCCATTACTGCATTTTGGATGAGGCCGGCAAGGTGATTCTGGAACACAACCTGCCGACTACAGCGAAGGGAATCCATCAAGTTTTCAGCAAGATCCCGCGCTGTCGGATCGCACTGGAAACCGGGACGCACTCCCCCTGGGTCAGCCGGCAATTGAACTCGATGGGTCACGAAGTGATCGTGGCCCATGCGCGAAACGTGCGACTGATCGGCGAGAGCAGCCGAAAAGATGATCGACTCGATGCCCGGAGGCTGGCGCGGCTGGCAAGAATCGATCCGGGCTTGCTGGGGCCGGTACGGCATCGCAGTGCCAAAGCACAAATCCATCTTACGGTGATCCGCGCCCGCGCGGTACTGGTCAGCACGCGCACGGCGCTGGTGAATGCGGCACGCGGGTTGACGAAATCGTACGGCGAGCGGCTGCGGAAGTGCGGCACAGAACAAATGAAACGAGAGATCGCCAAGGGACTGAGCCAGGAGTTGCGGGATGCGTTGGATCCTGTGTTGGGGGAGATCGAATCGTTGAACGAGCGCATCAAGGAGTACGATCGGCGGATCGAGCAAATCGCCAAGGAAGTTCACCCCGAAGTGGCCCGGCTGAAGCAAGTGAAAGGCGTGGGGACCTCGATCACGTTGACGTATGTTCTGACCCTGGACGATCCACACCGATTTCGCCGCAGCCGGGATGCAGGATGTTTTCTTGGACTGCGTCCCGGGCGCCGGAACTCCGGTAAGAGCGAACCGCAACTGCACATCAGCAAGGAAGGCGACCGTTACTTGAGGACGCTAATGGTACAAGGGGCGCACTACATTCTGGGGCCATTTGGACAGGACAGCGATCTGCGACGCTGGGGGCTGAAGCTGGCCGAGCGGGGCGGCAAGAATGCCAAGAAGCGAGCGGTCGTTGCCGTGGCACGGAAGTTGGCCGTGCTGCTACACAAATTGTGGGTGAGCGGGGAAGACTATGAGCCACTGCGGAACAAC